>Ga0209831_1002319_pt1 | contig 16651 bp, 8 predicted proteins | sample Maine_Asex4_meta_FD_187451 | JGI IMG/M metagenome (GOLD analysis project Ga0209831, IMG submission 187451) | Marine algal microbial communities from Maine, USA - Maine_Asex4_metaG (SPAdes) (version 2) | ecosystem: Host-associated > Algae > Red algae > Unclassified | place: Maine, USA | collected...
TTATTAAGCGTAGAGCAAAATCTAAACCTTAGAGCAGACGTAGGTGTAGGAAAAAATGGATTGCAATTTTACGTAACATTTGGTGAAGCCTTTTAGTTTTCATATGCAGCTAAGTATCATCATACCGACCTTAAACGAAGAAGATAATATCTGTAAGCTATTGTCTCAGTTGTTGCGCATCAAAGATGATCGTATCTGTGAGATCATTGTCGTTGATGGAGGCAGTACTGATAATACATGTAATTTAGCGAAAGGCTATCCGATCCAATTGATTCATGTAGAAAAAAAATCTCGCGCGTTTCAAATGAACGTTGCTGCTAGTACAGCTAAAGGGGATATTCTATACTTTATACATGCGGATACTAGGCCACCAATATCATTTGTAGACGACATTAGCGCATCTGTGGCCAAGGGGTATCAGATCGGGAGCTATTCTTTTAAGTTAGATTCTACGGATCCTAGACTACATTTGCTTTCTTTTTTGACCAAAATCAATATGTTGATTTCACGTGGTGGCGATCAGACTTTGTTTATTACCAGAGAATTTTTCGACCAGCTAGACGGGTATGACGAAGAGTTTGTGATCATGGAAGATTTTGACATTATACGACGGGCACGCAAGCTTGTTAAATTTAAAATTTTAGATAAGTCTGTACTGGTTTCCGCACGTAAATATGAGGACAACTCTTACAGCAAGGTTCAACGTGCAAATCTTACTGCATTTTTGATGTTTTATTTTGGCTCCTCACCACATAAAATCAAAGAAATGTATCATCGTCGATTGACTTTATAGCTTGGCAGATTGGATTACAGAAGTGTTTTGCAAACATGCAAAATAATAGTACTTTTGTGGTGAAATTTATCAATTTTAATAAACAAAATATATACCGTACATGAGTAAAGTAACTGTTGTTGGAGCAGGGAATGTAGGAGCTACTGTTGCCAATGTTCTTGCCCACAAAGACATCGTAAACGAAGTTGTCATCTTAGACATTAAAGCGGATTTCGCTAAAGGGAAAGCATTGGACACCTGGCAGCAAGCGCCTATCGACTATTACAGCACCAAGACTATTGGTACTTCTAACTATAAGGATACGGCTAATTCTGATATCGTAGTGATTACTGCCGGTATTCCACGTAAGCCAGGTATGAGTAGAGATGATCTGATTTCTACCAATGCAAAGATTGTGGTTTCTGTGACCAAAGAGATTCTGAAGCATTCGAAGAATCCTATTATCATTATCGTTTCTAATCCATTGGATGTGATGAGTTATGCTGCTTACAAAGCATCTAAGTTAGCGCCAAGTCGTGTATTTGGTATGGCCGGTATTTTGGATACAGCGCGTTACAGAGCATTTTTGGCAACTGCACTTAAAGTTTCTCCAAAGGATATTCAAGCAGTATTGATGGGAGGACACGGAGATACTATGGTGCCACTTCCACGCTATACTACGGTAGGTGGTATTCCAGTTTTGGAGATGATAGATAAGAAGAAATTAAACGCTATCGTTGACCGCACCAAGAAAGGTGGGGGAGAGCTAGTAAAGCTCATGGGTACATCAGCATGGTATGCGCCAGGAGCCGCCGCTGCTCAGATGGTAGAATCTATTATCAAGGATGAGAACAGAATTTTCCCTTGTTGTGCTTGGCTTACTGGCCAGTACGGTATCAAGAATATGTATCTAGGCGTTCCTGTGAAGTTAGGAAAGAATGGTATCACAGAGATTCTTAAGCTTAAGCTAAACGCAACAGAAATGAAAGGATTGAAAAAGTCTGCTGCTGCTGTAAAAGATGTAATGGATACTTTCAAGAAGATGAAGATCAAGTAATATCTTCAAGACATATATTTTATTAAAGCCGGATGCTAAATATGTATTCGGCTTTTTTTATTTGGGCGTATCCCATGATGCACTCCCGTGAAGAACGGGATTGCATCATGGGTCGGGCTATGCGTGACTTCACTCCGTTACGGTCCAGATTGAAAAGCATCTGGACTGTCCCTATCGGGCCATCACTCCTATCCCTTACGCGTATCAGCTTTATTTCTTTTCTATGATTACAGTCAATTTATTAAAATCGGCCGCTGCATTGTACACCTCTCTAAAGTCCTCAAATTCTGATAAGGAGAAATTTACCTTTGCATAATACTCATTATTTGTAACGGTGATTTCATTACCGTTTATTTCATATTTAGATGTAAATAACGCAGATTTTTCACCCTCAGATTCGAGCGAAAAGTCAAAATTAAATACTTCGGGATTTGCTATCTTGTATCCCTCAGGTAACTTGAGTACTATTTTTCTTTCATAATAATGTGCATAGCGCATTTCTATCGGCATCGTTCTTTTTTTCTCTTGATAGAGCTGTCCTTGCTTTCCGATTAACCTTCCTACCTCGTATAGGTATTTACCGCCAGCATTCTGGATCAGATCCTCTGAGTATAGCTTTATATTTAATTCAAAGTTTCTCTTGCCCATAAAATCAAGGCCATCATGCTTTGGTTTGATGGATTCTATTTCTACATCTGCAGCATAATTTTTTGATATATCATCAAGAATTTCTTCATATCTATTCGCAGGTACATAGTCTTTTATACCTTGAAAGGAGGCTCCGGAGTAACCACCAAATATTATTTGAGATTCTACATAAGGATTTTCGATATCTTTTGTGAAGTCTACTACTATAGACATAGTGTCCGTAGTAATTTTAGGATTCGGAAGTTTTATGTATGTTGGCTCCGAGGTAGCCATTGTGCTCCCTCCAAACGCAACCTCTTTTATTTTTATTCCATGTGTATTACCTAGTCCGAATGTGATCAAAGGAGACCTGTAATTTTGATTTTTTGCATCTAGATACTGATCTGAGTTTGGCAAGTAAATCAATACATCCTGCAAATTGTTAGTCGTTTCAAAATCTTTATCAAAGGGGCTATCAAACCGATTAGAGGTTAACACAAATTCTGATTTTATACCAAAATATTGAAAAGCATATCTATAAATTGTAATCAGATCAAAAAGTCTTCCCTGTCTATTTTTAAATATATCACTTAATGATTGGTTATCTCCAAATTGTGCATTGTATGTAATGGATTTTTTTATATGATTCTCGATGCTCAAAATGTTCTTTTTCTCATCTGCAGAAATAAGAACAGGTTTGAAAAATTTGATAAGTGCGGATTTTTCTTTCTTAGATAGTTCTTCTTCATAATTAGAATAAAAATCTTTTGCAAAGTCATTATAGTTGTAGAAATTCTTTTTATTTGAAAGTGTATTTTCAAACAATTTGTAACGAAATTTCATTCGCTCCGCAGCAAGATTTGAAAGCTTTTCATCCGAATTTAAAGGCATAACATCCTTAGCTATGACTTCCAGTACGTTTCTGTCATCCAGTCTATCTTCTATTAAAGTAGCCTCAGGCAATCCGTTGTAAGATTTATGTTTCAATATCAAGTGCTTTGGTGTTACGACTTGAAATAAAGACTCTTTTACCTGACGACTTTGTTGAAAATTGTAGGTGCCTCCTTTTAGGTCTGGAGCCTGCTCCAGGATATATAATTTTTCTATTATTGCTCCTTTTTCTAAACCCCTTACGGCATAATATTGATACTTACTACCTGACTCTGGATCTACCTCTTCGTGTATATCTTTATCTTTTAGCTCTATCGTTTTACCGCTTGGTAAAATCACCCGATTTGTATTTTTTACGATCTTACTGTTTCTAGAAAAACTAATATATATTTTATTATTATTTTCTATTGCACGATCTGAATTGACCAATACCTGCTGGTGTAAAAGAAAAAATTGTTTTACATCATTTCCGTCTACAGCGACTTCTATTTTTCGATGCTGAAATATGACTAGTTCATCTAGGGCTTTTTCTTCTGCGGTAAGTTCAATTTTCTTGTCTTGAAATCCTTGCGATTTAAACGAATAATCTTGTGCTTTTAGGTCGGTATGGAATGCCAAGCAGAATAAGCACAGGGATAGTAAATATAATTTCATAACTGATTACTTTATAGATTTTTGTATTTATAGATAAGTAGGCTTACTTGCAGTGCTCGTCCTTTAATTCCTGTACCTCAGCACCATATTGTTTTGTGTATTCCAGCCTTAGTGCGTAATCTAAGTCAGCACATGCCTCTTCTATATTGTTTTCTGCAATGAAGATTAAGGCCCTGATCTTATAGGCGTAAGAGTTACCAGGGAAAATTTTTAAAGATTTGTTAATATCTTTTTTTGCGCCTTTCAAGTCATTTATTTTAAGTCTACTGAAGCTTCTGTTGCTGTAGCCAAGTGGGCCGTCTGGGCTTAATTTTATCGCTTTATCCAAATATTTAAGCGCCACTTTATGCTGATTTAGTCCCTGATATTTGAAGCCTAGATTTACATACGCCGGCATGTACTTAGGATCTATTTCTATAATCCTATTCAAATACATAATATTTTCCTCTTGTTTATCCATCTCATTACAAACCACTGCCAAATTATTCAAGATATCAATGTTTGTACTGACCAGATTCACTGCTTCTATAAGATCATTATAACCACCTACAAAGTCTCTGGCACTGAATTTAGACCCACCTCTGTTAGATAAAAGGTGTGCTTTATACTTTGGGTCATCTGTTCCATCTATAGCAACAGTAAAGTCTTTTATTGCCTCTTTAAATTCTTTAAATGCTTCTAGTAAGACACCTCTTGCAGCAAATAAATTAATAGAATCTGGCATTTCATTAATAGCAAAATTCAATGTTCCTAGCGCACCATTATAGTCCTCTTTATCAAGTAATTCATAGGATTTTTCTATATAACTTGAGGAAGTCTTTTTTTGTGCAAAGATGGATACCGTCCAGCTTATTGTGATAGTTAGAATTATTAATTTTTTCATGGTTTTAGACTTTTAGATTCTGTGTTTAATTATTTTCTTTTTAGTGCGATACTCTCCTTCATATATTTTTCAATCTCCGCTACAGCAGTATTCCATTGTTTGAAGTTCTTTTTTTCAACTAAGATCTGCTTTAGGGTAAATTCATATTCTAAGTATAGCGCATTATCTGACCTATTGTACCTTGCATCAAATTTCAAAAGTTCATTTTCTACTTTTAAAGGCTCAGGTATCACTGATATTTTATAGCTGGGATCAAGATCTAGCTTTACATTGATCAGTGTCCTATCAATAAAGTCATGCTCAATAGCGTTTTTACGATCATCTTCAATGATTTCAATATTGCCTATATTTTTTAGAAACATATTTATATAGGTTTCTTCACCTAAGGATACGACATAGTTGTCCAAGTGAAAATTGAAGTTGATTTTATAGGTAGAGTCTCTGTATTCTTTATTCTCTTCTGTATAGTCCACTAGTTGATACTTATTATTTCCTAAGCTTGTAACTGATTCTATATAGTTACTCTTACGCTTATCCATTCTTCCTTCTAATCTAGCTATGAAGTTTGCTCTTGCTAAACCGTCCATTGCGTAGGATCCATTTCCTACTATTTTGTCATCCTCTAAGACAATACTTAAGCTTATCTCCTTTCTATTAAGTTCGGCGGGAACGATGGGTACTTTCTTTACAACGAAGTCGTTTTTATTTAGTCTCACCAAGGCTTCTTTACCTTGAATAAATGAAGAGCACAGACCGTATCTAGAATTCTGATCCGTAGCATCTAGAAAAATTATTGATTCTCCATTCACATAAGCAGCTATCATATGGTTATCGACTGCGGGTGTTGGCAACTCGTTGTAGGTGTATGGTAAATCCCTGGATCCAATCCAAGCTAGCTTTACTTTATCTATTCCAGCATAGTTACACATAGCCGTTATAATGCTTGCCATATCCTTGCAGTCACCAAATTTTCGCTCGCACACAAACGAAGCTTCTCGGGGAATAAAACCTTCATATCCGTTTTCATAAGCAACGTATTTGATGTTGTCTTTTACCCAATAAAAAATTTTCTTTACTTTTTCTTCCTCGCTTTCAACCTCCTTGATTACTTCATCAGTCACCTTTTTTAGGTCACTGTCAATGCTTAAATTGAGTTTGTCAACATAGGTTCCGTAGTGCTTGAATAATCGATCTACGTCGCCAAAAAGAACCTGATTTCCTTTATCATTTGGATAAGACTTAATGAAAATAACGATATGCGGCATAATGGTTAAAAAACTGGGTTGTCTGTCTTCAAACTTGTATCCTTTTACATTTTTAGCAGTCCAGGTAAAAATAGTTTTACTGCCTTTCTGTTCTTTTTTGAGTTTTATTTTAGAGTCCGTGTCGTTAAATATTTTATACCCAATTTCAACTCCTTTGTCCACCTCTACTGAAAATGATAATTTTTCTGCTGGAGAGTAACTGCCAAATAGAAATTTGTGTAATAGTGCAGGATCTAAAAAAGACTTTGAGGTCTTAAGTATTTTCCTAGCACCGGGTTCCAGATTAGTATAGGTGATTTCTGTTTTCTTTACATCATCGTAGAATATAGAACTACTTGTAGAATTGGTAACATTGGCTAATTTTGTTTTCACTTTAGAGCCATCCGCTTTGATAGTATATGCAGAGTAGTCTAATACAGGGGTAAAGCCAGAGCTGTAAAATTGCTCTTTATAGTTTCCTGTTCCAGACTGATCTAAAATCATGTTATCCGAATAGTTTGATTGAGATATTTCTAGTTTATTTTGTTTGCTTTTGATGATATAAGTTGTTTCATTACTAATAATGATTTCATTTTCCCCCGGATACTTATCTGAGAGAGATTTAAACTCAACCTTCTGTTGTGCAAGTAAATTAAATGAAAGCAATAAAGTAACTATTGCCGTGGCAATCAATATTTTATTATTTAATTTGAATGATTTGGTCATCTCTGTATATTTTAGTAGTGCTAATTTTTCCGTTTTTATATATCTCATAAGGCCCTTGTAAGGATCCATGTTTCGATGTATATTTCAATACTATGTTACCATTTTCGTCATAAAATACGGTGTCGCCATTTCTGTTATTTTTTTGATAATTAATTGTACAATATGCCTTACCATTTGGATGAAAGTATTTTCTTTCTCCATCAAATAAACCATTCTTATATGTTTCTATATAAATTAGATTTCCTTGAGGATTCCATATCTGTTGGGTTCCATTTTTTACTCTCTTTAAAAATGATAGTTTTATAGCATTACTGCCATCTGCGTATTTTCCTTCTAATATTTGGGCAGAATTGTCAACAAATATTTCCTTACTTTGACCGATCAACTTATATTTTACTAACATCCCATTATCATAATGCAAGTTCGCTAAAACGTCACCTTGCATATTGTAGATAATTTGCTCTCCATGAACAAAATCGTTTTTATTAATCATGTCAACATGTTTTTTCCCATTAGGGTAAAAGTATGTTTCTGGTCCATGTTGATCGTCATTTATGTACATAGTCTCGGAGTAGGAGTTCCCTAAGTGATCCATAAAGATTGCTTTACCTTCACACTTTCCTTGAAATATGTTGCAGGTGAACCTAGCTACATTACTAGGACTGTAGTAAATATTCCTGCCATGTTGCTTGCCATATAAAAACTGTAGATTAAATATGGTATCATTTGAACTATCTAATCTGACAAATCGACCTTCAACTTCACCATTTTTCAAAGTAAATTTATTTTTTATGGCGATAGTTTTTAAGGTCTGCTCCTTTTTACCATCTTTGGTGTAGTCTGTGATTTGTTCTACCCCGCCTTTTGAATCAAAATATTCTTTATCTTGAATTTTATTGCCTTTATAAGTGTATTTGTGTTTTAGATCACCATTTGATTCCCAGTAAACATATTCATTACCCATTTGGATCCCATTTAAATAAAATCCTGTTCTTGATACTTTTCCGTTTTGATGAAAGTTTTTAAAAGGGCCATTAGGTTCACCATCTTTGTAAAATGTTTCACTGGTTTTATATCCATTTTTATAGTTACTATATAATCCTTGCAGTGTATCATTCACTACTATATAGTTAGATTTAAGCTGACCATAGATATCGTATGAGTTACTTTGACCATCTTCCATTCCATTTTTATAGCTTAGTTCTGACCGTTTATTGCCATTTAAATAGTAGTAAGTGTTGATTCCATGTAAAACACCATTTCTAAATTTCTTCGAGGCGAGTAAGTTCCCTTCATAGTCAAATAGCTTATGGTTATTTACATCTAGTTTTTTACCTTTTGGAGCATCTCTTGTATATTGTTTTACTTCTGATAACTTATCATTTTTATAAGTATAAGTTGCGTAAAGTTTATCGTTTTTAAAGAACTCTGTTTTCTCTAAATCATCTTTGTCGTAGTAATCTGTTGAGTATAACTTTCCAGCATTATATGATTTTGAAAGTTTTTTATCTCCATTAATAATTAATTCATAATCACTTTTACCAGACCTATCTTTCTGTACATAGCTTGTTGTAACCTCGCCATTTGCGTATTTAATATTTGAAGTTTCGTTTCCATTAATATCGAAGTAGGTATTTGTCCCATTATACAATCCATCTTTAAATATTTCTTTGGCTTTTAAATTTCCATTTGGATAATAGTCTATTCTTTCACCATCGGCTTTACCTTCTTTGTAGCCTAATTTTACATCCTTACTGCCATCAGGATACAGACAAATGTAATCACCGTGTAGTTCTCCATCGACATAATTTGCAGAACATTTAATTGTCCCATCATTGTAAAAAGTGCTTGAAGTACCATCGAGTTTGCCATCCGTGTAATTGTATCTAGAGGATAGGATGCCACCTTTACGATAGTAGTTATTTACGCCATTTTTTTTATCATTTCTATACATCCTATCTTCAGAAATATCACCATCACTATCATAGTATATCGCTTTTCCCTCGGCAATTCCATTCTTATAAAGCACTTTACCTTCTGTCCTACTGAACTCATCTAGATATCTTCCAAAACCATCTAATTCTCCATTTATTAGCTCACATACTAAATATGGAATTCCATCCGAAATAAAAACGTTCACCATTTTTTCTACTCCAAAATGATTTTGCTTTCTTACAGAATAGATTTCCCAAAAATACTTCTGATAATAATTTTCTTGATAATCAAGCATTTCTTTTTTATGTTTCATCAGCTTTTTACCAATATCTCCAGTGAGCGTCTGTAAAGTCCAATAATTGAAATTTGTAGTTTGTTTCTTTGCGGCTATGTCTTTTAGATATGGAATATAGATATTCTCGAAGAAGCCATCTTTTAGTTGATGATCTTCTGCATATTCTACGATTGCTTGCACTTGTCTTGTATAAGTATCATCTATGTCGCAATCTAATTTATATTTTTTATTAAGCGCAAACTCTCCCCTCAATATTAAGTCTAAGTTTGAGAAGTCATCACCAGAATCACTGAATTTTAAATCTGTCTCTTCAAGGTAATTACTACCCATCTTGGTATTTAGCGCTGTTATGGCTTTAGAATTATACCTTCCATTAGGTGCATTAGCTAAATATGCCAAAGAGGCTAAAGCGCCTAATCCTAATTGTCCATTGTCAAATGCAATAGTGCTTAATAAGTAATGTGCACTTACATAGTTTGGATTATAAGTTATGGCTTTTTTTAAAGATTCTATTGCTTTTTTTGGCGACTCTTTTTTGACGTATAGAATTGCTTTGTTGTAGTGCAGCGCTGCATATTGAGGTATAATTATTTCTCCTTCCTTGTAAATAGCTTCGCTTTTGTCGAGCTCCTCGTTTTCTGAATATAATGTACCAAAAATCACATAAAGACTCGGGTATTCTTTGAATCTATCTGCGTCATAAAGTGGTAGAAGCACAGAGATCCCATCGGCTGGCTTTTCTTTGATATAATGTATTGTTGCGATTGACTCGCAAGCTTCCAGATAGCGGGGATCAGCTGAATGTACCTTTTCATAGGATTTTATTGCCTCCTCATACTTTTCATTAGATGCAAGTTCTATCGCTGCATTGAAGAAAGCATCAGTATCGTACATGTTATACTGTGCTATAGAGCTATTTACATACAATGAAATAATAAAAATTGCGATAGTTAGTCTCATTGGTGATAGTTTTTATTATGACAAATTACAAATTATCTTTGCTATACTTATACTAAACAAAGATTAAGCTAAATAATTTAGCTAGCATGTCACATTTTTACATGTTGAAGGAAATGGTAGGTTTGCTTGATCTTTGGACACATTCTACAATGCGTTTCAATGGGCGGAAGTGTATTATATGTCAAGATTTGCTTGACTTCACTTAGTTAAGGATAAGAAAGAAAGGGTTTGGGGTATCCATAGCGGACCATTAATTCTATACCTTAAGGGGTCTAATCCCCTGTATCTCAAGTGATCGCTTACTTACAGATCGATTTAATTTCTTTTACTACATATTTACAACCGTGAATTACAGTTACTTATCTGTCTCTTTTTGCGTTTTTAGATTGTTGAGGGCATCTCCATTCAAATTTGAACCTCCGCCTCCATTATCGCAGCCGTCTATGAGTGCTTCAAATACAGCACCTAGCTCTACAGTAAAATTATTATTTAGCTCCACATAATTGACTGCATCATAATCAACCGAAGCACCATTCTGAATGGTAACAGGAGCAGTAGTGCTTATCCAGTCGCTTGACTCGTAATCTGCTATTCCATTCTCTATTGATTGCAATCCATTGGAGTTATTTAGCATAGTGAAGCAAGGGGCTCCTACAGAATTTATAATTACTTCTCTAGTATTTGAGCTTAAACTTCCACAAAGAGTTAGCAATGCTAAGTCTGATTGAAATGAACTTAAAGTATTTCCAACAAATGGGTTTAAGTTAGCAGATGACTCATATGATAAGCCATATATAGTGTAAGAGCCAGGTGGATAAGTAGTAAGATTGCTGTTGGATTCAAATCCAACTATATTATTGGTAGAATTATCGACAACTATATAAGTATATGAAAAACCAGCGCCTGGAGGTACATTCGATCCATCAAATAAACTCCCTCCAGCAGGACCAGAATCTAAGGAAATGGTATAGTTACCTGTCTGTCCACCAAAAAAGAAATTAGAAACAGCAAGCGAATACATAACTCCAGGTGTAAGTGTTACAGTGACAGTGCTGACAGTTCCTGTTATAGTATTAGGCGCAATGTGACACCGGCTAATCCCTAGTAAATTATTGCATCCTGCATTTACATTAAAAGCACCCTCAAAAATCTGCAATGCTGCACTAGAATCAGAATTGATAGAAAAAGTATATGTTCCTGCCACACTAGGATAGATATCATAATTATCATAGTTAAATGTCCATCCGCCAAAATTGGTGCAGTTAGTAGTTCCACATTCAAAAGAAGCGTTAGAGCCCGAGGTAGGCGTTTCCATTCCATCTATAGTGTTAGTAAACGGAAAGTTTACCTGAGAACTAAAATTAGGACTCATATTTAAATTTAATGATGGGTCACCTACCACTGCCGAGACAGGAGTATCAGGCGAAAATGTTGCACCATTAGCAATACAAGAGGAGGTAATTTCAATATCTGCGTTATTGATGTCAAAAAAGATATTATCAGAACAAACAACTTTTATTCTGCCGATGCTTGTAGGATAAGATGGTATAGTTATTTGATGGCTCCCATCATTTGCAGTACCACTTGCTAGTGTATTGGGAAAAGTCAGTCCACCATCAGTAGAAAACAAAATATCTACATTTGAGCAATAATTGTTAGTAGAAGCGACACTCCAGCTAATATTAGCTGTAGCCATTCCATCAGCGTTCCATGTGGTAGCTATATTTTGAGTGGTTATTTCAAATGGACCACTATTACCATCGACCGCTATAGACATTTCGTCGCAACTATATCCACCTCCATTAGGATTATTATCTCTTACGCCTAGTCTAAAATTCATGGTTCTTCCTACCTCTGGCAAGGCCTCATAATCGTTACCAATATTGTTTCCAGAAAGTATATTTGTTAGGTTTGGAAATATTCGAGCAGGATTAGTAGTAGGAGGATAACTTCTAAACAAGGGTGCAATCGCAGAATTACCTGCCGTAGATCCAATAAAGCCCTGTGTCGGTGTACCAGCACCATCCTCATCGTATTGTTCCCAGCAGTAAGTTATTGCGTCTCCGTTTGCATCGGTAGAAGTTCCAGTTAGTTCAAAGGGTGTTGAAGTGGGTATTGTATAGTTTATTCCTGCATTGCTTGTAGGTGGAGTGTTCCCCGATGCACCTGCATTATAGCAGGAGGTATTGTTAAGTTCATTGATCATTCTCTCAAGACTATGCGCATGAAAATAATTATCTGCAGTTCCGTTTGCGGGTATATTTTGTCCAGCACCACAAATCCCATTATAGGACATTATGGTGGTTCCACTGGCTATTTCGTAGGAAGTCGATGAAGAGATATTGCCACTATTGCAATTACTTCCAGATCCATTAAAAGTATGTGGCGCATCAAACATATGACCAATCTCATGTGCGGCTAACTGGTACCATCCATTACTTGTATTGTTGAAAGAACCACTCCAGCCCGATGCTTTTCTAAGCCCTGTACACCCGCCTGCTGGGCAGCTAACGCCGATTAGATCTACTCCAGAAGTAGTAGATGTGCTACACAGCACTCCTAATCCTGCTACGCCTCCTCCTGCGAATTGGAGAGAACCATTCAACGTGCCAGGCCCTGTGTAAGAGATTTCGTACGTGCCAAGAGACCCACTTGATGCGCTGGATACGACTAAAAAGTAGGAACTACCCGCAGTAAGTGTTTGAGAAATGATGTTTTCAGCAGGTAATAGTGCTCCACCAGCATCTACTTCTCTATTGGCGTCTAAGAAAAAAGAGCAGGGATTGGTTTCGAGGTTATTTGGACTAAAACCAGGTAGATTTTCGTAAATTATAACTACTTCATCAAAGTTCGTATTGTTCGAGGTTTGAATAGTATATGTTCCAGAAGCCGTGACTGAGAAATACCCAACTTTCCTTAAATCTAAATTGCTACTTCCACTTATTGTGGTGCAATTTCCACTCGGATCAAGTGCCGCTCCTTGCCAATCAACATTTACATTGGAAACAATTCCTCTGATCAATGTACCGTTGGAATTTTGATCATGAAAAACATGGCCTATGTCATAGGTGCCTGACGCAAAATTTTGATTAACGACTGCGGCTGCCATAGAAGTTCTTGAAGGTATTGTAGGATCAAAAGGGTCTGTATTAGGATCGGCATACACAACAGGAGTCAAAAGATTGAAGTTAACTGCTAAGTCAGTTTCATACATTATTTCAATGGCATTAATAGAGTTAGTAGCGACAGTTGTAGCAGCAGCTATGCTTCCTCCATTTGCATCATGAAATTCACCGGTACACACAAGCGCAAAATCTAGCGTTCTCAAAGTACTGCCGTTTGTTAGTGTAGCGTTTGATCTGTTGAGCTGTTTCTCTTGAGTAATTTTTTCAGGATGCTCGGTTTGTTGACTACACCAGTTACCGCCAAGGTCTTCTACTTTGGAATTTACTTCATATATTCCTTTAGCAATATCTATAGGATTGATAGTAGTCGTCTTTCCCTGATGGAAAATAGTCACATAAAAAAGTTCATCATTCAACGTTATCCTGCCTTTAAAATCAGGGTCGTTTTCAGCAATCAATCTATATGTCTTTATTTGTGGAAATTTAGCAGAAAAGCTAGGATCCATGATTTGAGTTTCTAATACTTTGACCTTGATGATATCTGATTCTTGGATAAAAGGAAATTCTAAAGTAACTCCACTATCGAAGTTAAACATTGATGTTTCATCAAGGGGCGCACTCATCAGTTTACTTTTAATAGAAGTATAATCCAACTCAATAAATCTAGAATCTGAATCAATGGCAGGTTCAACTTCTGGAATCAATTGAGAAATAAGTAAATTACTGCTAAGAAAAATAAATAAAACGACTAGCAAATTTTCAAGGAAAAGATTGAATTTCGATTTCATTGTTTTGGTTTTTTTGGTCTCAAATACTTTTGCTCAACAATCAAGCTGATCTCTGCAAATTGAATTTATCGATCCATATTTGCAAGTTGTAGGCAAAACCTAAAAGTAACATAGGTTTAAATCTGTAGATACCTGATTGCAACTATTACTAAATATATAAATAATTTAGAGGAGGAACGATAAATAATTGGACGTTTTTGGTGAGTTACTTAAAATGAGGGGTTAAATACCTTGAAGAACCAAAATGTTATTCGAACGAGAATTTTTATCGTAATTTTGGAGAAGTTCACTATGTGAAAAGGAAGGGTAAAGAAAATCGCATTCTACAGTTATTATGAACATCAATACCAATAATTAATCTTCAAGGCCACTGCTCGATTATTGGTATTGATAGAAGCGTCCAGCACATCATAGTTGTCTATATAAACCAAGAATAGGTCCGACATCGGAGCAAAGCGCCATTGCAGCCTAGAGTTGATTCCCATAAAGTCAGCTTGGTCTACGAACTGGAAGAGGGTAGTCCAGATGATATTTCTAGAAAACCCTATTTCTATTTTCGAGCGCAAAGCAGTGATTTTACCATTGCCATATGGTGAAGGAAATTTAAGATTATTGTATTGGTATTGGATTCCAAAATTTCCCCAAGGCTGTACGCGATAATTTACACCCACGTTGAATTGCTGTAAAGTCCCATTGTATAGTTGACCCACTCTCGTACTCACTTCGTATTGAAAAAGCTCCCGTCCGTCAGATTCGAACTCTAGATTCAAACTGGAATAATTGTATCGACCAGCAGGTAATGGTTCGCCCTCAGATACAAATGAAAATGGGAACTGTAGTTGTACTGCATTATTCTCTATCTGAGCACTAATTTCACTGGTGTTTTGGAATCGCAGGAAATAGTTAAGGCTGTTGTTGCGTTCATTAAAAGTCCAATCGGGATTGTAGGTTAGCATATTTTCTAAACCAAAAGAATGACGTTGAATTTTGCCAGACTGTGGACGGATGGTATAATTTAAAGTAGTGAGCCATTGAGTAAATCCCAATCTCACAACAGTATCTCTGATAGCATCATAGTTATCTATTCGCAGATTGTAGCCAAGATCTGTAAAGTAGTTATTTTGTACCATCATTGCATTAGTTTGAATATTCCAATTTGCGTTCTGAAATTCTCCACCTAGATTATAGAAACCATTTTGATTATAGAAACCATCCTTATAAGATTGGTGTACACCAGCCCAAATAGATTTTTGCCCATCATTGGATTTGAATAATCCTTCAAGGCTAGCATTGCGGCTGAAGCTTTTTTTGATAGGGTCATACTTATTAAAGCCTTGTTGGTTTGTAAATATGGCTTGCACATTGGATAAACCAAATCGTTTTTGAACGGCAACGGCTGCTTGGTTCAAGGCGGTTGTTTCATTGTTGCCAGTAGTATGCGTGTTCATAATTCCAACTCGAACATCATCGCTGACATTACCCGTAGCGCGCAGTCCATAGAGTAGGGGGACAGCCTGTCCATTTTCATCTATCCCTATACGCCTAGAAAAGAAAGGGGTAACTGGACCGATCCCGAAGTTGCCAAAGATGTCGCTATTTTCTAAAAAGAAAGTTCGTTTCTCTGGTAAGAAAATACTGAAGCGGGTAAGATTCGTTACTTGCTCATCCACTTCTATTTGAGAGAAGTCAGGATTGATAGTGACATCAGCATTTAGCGTAGAAGTCAGTGCAAATCTTGCATCTATTCCTGCATTCGCTTTAAAGGTAGCATCTTCACCATCATTTTTGATGACACTGCTGGTTACGTATGGTATGATATTGTAGTTACCTGATTTTTTAGTGGGTGGCGTATCCCAAACCATAGCGCCGGCAAACGCAGGATTTGGAGGCCAGAAGGATTCAGGTACAGCAGTCCAATTGTGAAACTGATTGAGTCCTTGAATTCCGCGCACGATATTCATACCCCATTCTATATTTGTTTCATTGTATCTAAGTATTTTGAACGGGACGGCTATCTCTGCCGTCCAATATCCATCATACACTTTTGCCTCTGCTTTCCACTTATTACTCCAGTCCGAATTGATTCCGGAGTTTTGTGCATACTGTGCATCCCACTGTGCACCCGCTGCAGTCACTCCAAAAAGAAAAGCATTTGTACGCGTGTTGAGTGGATCTAAGATCATAGCAATACCATCGTTGTCCCAAAATTCATCTCGTTTTAGAGACTGAATCACCACTGGGTTTTCCTGGATACACATAGCTGCCATGTAGAGATATTCATCATCATAGGTAAATCGTACCTCTGTACGAGGATCCGCACCTTTAGCGAAGTACGGCGTCTTTTGATAGAAGTCTGTTGCAATATTGCTACTCTTCCAAACTTCTTCATCTAGTATACCATCTACCTCGATACTAACTGGGCTGCGGTTATTTTCTACGCGGAATAGTTCTTTAAAATCTTCTACAGCAGGCTGTGCGTAGATAAATTTTGTCCATATTAGTAGGAGTACTAGAAAATGCAAGGATTTTTGACCTGAGCGCAAAATATATACTTATTATTATGATGTATAAACGAATGCAATTTAGGCTTTATAAATTAACAATGCTGTCTTGGATGCCTTTTAAATGTTCTATTAATAAACTCAAATATAAAATTTAAGCCCATTACGCAAACCGATTATTAGCGGGTTCGGA
>Ga0209831_1002321_pt1 | contig 16645 bp, 16 predicted proteins | sample Maine_Asex4_meta_FD_187451 | JGI IMG/M metagenome (GOLD analysis project Ga0209831, IMG submission 187451) | Marine algal microbial communities from Maine, USA - Maine_Asex4_metaG (SPAdes) (version 2) | ecosystem: Host-associated > Algae > Red algae > Unclassified | place: Maine, USA | collected...
GGGGGGGGGGGGGGGGGGGGGGGGGGGGTCGTCGATCGATGGCGGCCGCTGGGTAGGCTGTGGCCTCTCGACTGGTCGCGTGCTCCGATGCCACCACATTTACCGCCCGCGCTACCGTATAGCGCCGCGGGAGCGCCGCGCACACCGCCCTCTCTCCTACCCTCACCCCCTCGGTCACAGCACAGCGCACTGCACGCACGCCAACACTCCAGAACATCTCAATGTCCAACAATGCAGTCTCAAAACACCACAACCCCAGGCGTCCTAACACACCCGGAACCACACGCCCCGTTGCCCTCCCGACCCGCACCCTACACACCATCTACTGCCGCCTTGCAATGGAGCGCGCCAGCTCGGTCAGCAAAGACATTGTTGCCGTCTGCTGAGCAGCCGCTACTGCTGCTACCGCGGCCGCAGCAGACGCTTCTCTTTCATTCTTTTCTTGCGCCTCATCGTGCAAATCTCGCTCGTGCTGCATCCGGCGCTCTTCGAGACCGAGCCGCCGTTTCTCGAGATCTTGCTTGCGCTTCTCACTCTCCTGCAGCAGGGACCGGAGCTCGTCGTCGTCGGCATCATCTGGAGCACGGAACCGCTTCCTGCTGCCGCTAGGCCGACCGGGAGTGCTACCAGCATCGCCGCCTACGCCACTGTGTGCGCCACGCCCTGGTTCTTCACCATCAACAGCCTCACATTTACTCGACGCTGGACGGCGACGCATCATTGCGTCCCGTTCATGCGCGCCTTGCTTCCGCAGCCGCGCCTCCTTGACAACCTTGGCCTCTTCCCGACGCTCCTTGGGCTCGAGCCATTCGTCTTTGGCCCGCAATGCGTCCGCCAAAAGCTCTTCCAGCTCACTCGATTTCAGCTCGTCCTCTTTGCCGCTTTGGGCCTCGCGCACTTCGTTCTCCCGCTCGTACTGCTCGGTCAGTAACTCGAATCGGTCAGCTAGGTGCTTCGGATCTGTGATGAACGGGGCATTTGGTTGAATGTTGAAGGTGTCCACCGCTTGCTTCAAAAGACCAACACGCTTGCGCCCCGAAGTAACATGTGCACCAGCGTTGCAAGCCACCTTCACACTCATGACATCGTTGCAATCGCTTGCACCCGTGGGACGCCACAGCCGGCGCGGCTTCTTGGTCGCCGGGTCGGGGGCGCCCTTCTTCGACACCTTGTCGCGGGAGGACACATCCTATGGTGCTCCGCCAGAAGGAGGGGTGGGGCTGGAGGTCGACATTGCAGCCCCCAAAACGTGACAGGTTGTGGTCACAGTCGAAGACCACAGGGGTGGTAGCACTACAAGAGCACAGGGGTGAGTAGGGGCAGAGGAGACGGACGACAGGGGCGAAGCGAACCACACGGCCACGGGCCCACCGGTTGGGCACGCCAAGTGACTGGCTGGATGGGACGGTGGGCCGCAGGCTCGACACGTGGTCGGAATGCGCCACCAATGTACAGTCCGATCGACTCGGGCCCGACGGTATATCCCGAGAACACCGTCGGGGACGGTCGGGAATTCCTGTATCTCGACGGTATGTCCGCAACGTGTCACGATGTACAGTCGAAAGACCTTTGAAGCGACCGACGAGTTATTGCTGATCCCCGGATTTTGTCCTGGTGGACAGAGACTGACTTGCGGACCGACTATCTCCACCAATCAGATGCGCCCCTGGGACTGACTTGGTGCTCCTAATTGCTTACATGTGCCCATCCAGCCTGGAAATCGACATCAGCTCCTCATTTTTTCTGCACTTCTGGCAAGCAGACAATAGAAATTTTCAAGATCTCGCGTGGGCAGCTTGCTCCGTGCCAAGAAAATCGTATCAAGCGGCATCAAACAGTGAGTTCTGCTGGGTGCAAGGTCCTGGCACCAAATGCGGGCTTTCTTTTGGCTTCGATGTCTTCGTACTGTCGTTTTAGACCAATCGAGTGCTGTTATTCACAGTCAGTCTCTGTCTCTGTCCCCCAGAACAAAGTTCGGGGATCAGCAATACTTGCCAAATCTCTCTAATATGCACTTGTGTGCCATTCACTTGGAGAGCAGGGTGCTCTACAAGTGAAGGAGATCGACCATTCCAGATTTGAATGTACAGTTTCCATGAAGCGATCATGATTTGGACATCGTGGATGGCAAATCACCGTCGCCGTCGCCGGTCCATGAGATTTAGGTCCCCACCGTCGTCACGACCGCCGCTGTCGACCGCCGTCGTCACCGCTCCCCCATCACTCCTTTCCCCCCTTTTCGTTCTCGCGGCTTCCTCAAAGCTCCATTCTCAACAGCCAAGCGCTGGCTCCTGGCTGCACACCAGTGCTCGGCGAATGGACCCTTTCGTGCCCCGTGCGGCGCGTGCCCTTGCGACCGGGGCCGCCGAGGCGGCCGTGCAAGAGGTTCTCACAGATCCATCAAGTCAGACATTGCATACCGTAAGCCTGGCGTCCGCTGCCGCTGCCGCGGCAACGGCAGTGCGCTTTGGATCGGCTTCTCGCGCGCCTGCCGGAGGGCCGTCCACGCTGTCACCCGGGAGGCCGCGACAATCAGCTTACAATCTCGCTGTTCAACGCGCTGCGCCCGGAAGTGAGCAGATCGGACCAGATTTACGCCTTGCAACTCAACCCCGGCAGGCGCCACGCAAGACCAAGGTGACGCTGACGCTCGGCGACAAGATTGACCTCATTCGCATGTACGACAGCAGCGTACAATCCTGGCGGTCACTCCAAGAAGCCTTCCCCAAGGAGATTTCGCGCTCGGTAGCCCGCCGCACGTGCGAGCCGCGAGAGCGCGTTAGGCTTTTGAAACGAGCGCGTGACGGCGAGCCATTAGACGCTACGCGCACTCGGCGGTCCAAGTTTGAGGAAGTAGACGCCGCTCTCAAGACCTGGTTTGATGGAACCGAAACCATGGGCGGCGCTCACGCGCTAGCGGCCATGTACGCCACACTCCGCTTCGTACCTAGCAACAATCCCGGCCCCAAAGAGATGCGCAAGCGACAGATGGGAACGCGCATAGAACGAGACAAGCCGTGAACAGCAGTGACAGACCCCAATTGACCCAATTGAGGCCGTTTCCCGCCTTGAGAGGGGCATTGTCGCGTGCCAAGCGTCGTCGTCGCGACCAACCGCGCGGCTGCCCGCTCAAACAGAGCCGACCACTCCCTTTTCACGTCTTCGTGGTGACCTGGCCCCTGTCTGAGCCAATGGCAGGCTCCCCTGGTGATCTGAGGCCCACCTGCCCACCACCAAGTAAGACGCCCCGCACATTCGACCAGCAGCGCGACAGCCTTGAAAGCCTGTTGCCGCGGTACCGTTCTGAGCATTGGACGGCTGCTCGTCTAGAGGACGAGAGTAGCGTCTCTCGGTCGCGAGTGCGCACGTTCTTGAGCAATGCGGCGAAGCCGAAGCGCCTTGGTCGTCCGCCTTTTTTAACGCTGGAAGAGGAGATGCTGCTGGCTAGGTATGTGCGCGTGCAGGCCATGATCGGAATGGGCTTGACTCCTTTGGCCTTCCGACATAAGTGCGCGGAGTACATCGGCACCCTCTTGGCGGCTCATCGCGCGGCTGTGGCTGCCTATTTCGGCGGCACTACGACCCCATATCAGAGCTTTGTATCTTCCTTTCTTCGTCGTTGGCCCGAGTTTAAGCGCTACCGAGTGGGCACCCTCGAGATGGGCAGGGCACAAAATTCACGCCCCGACGTAGTGGCTCGGTGGTTCGCAGCGTTGACTTTTTCGTACCGGGATGAGCGAATTGTCCTTGGTAGCCAAGTCTGAACATGGACGAGACCACCATCAAGGCGACGATAATCATCCTCCACGGACGCAAGACGATCCTGGGCGGCAAGAAGCTGAAAACGCCGGAGCTGATTGTACCAGACAATGGGTCGGGGGCAGCTGGTTGTACGGCCGCGTTCACAATTTCGGTCTCGGGGGATGTGGCTCCGCCGTTTTTAGTCGTTGAGGGTGGGAAAGAGGGACATGCTTTTGTGATGGTCAGTCACGCCGACGGCGGCCGGCCTGATACTATTCCACTCTCGTATAGGCTACAAGACGGTGCGGTAGTTTCGCGGCGGACACAACCGGGCTTTGACAGGTCCATCTTCGACGTTTTTGCGCTTCACTTCGCCAAGTTTGCGATGAACTTTTATCGTTACGAGAGCAAGATCCTCGCGCTAGACGGAGCCGAGGTGCACCTGTCCCCGACGGGTCTGACGCGGCTGCTGGCGGCAGGAGTACACGTCTTCGTGGAGCCATCTAAGATATCTCACATGCTGCAGGCGCTTGACAGCCCAACCTCATTTGGACGCTTCCAGCCGGGATTGCGCGGCTGCGTCCTGGTGCTGTCCCACTCGTGTGTAATTGCCAAGCGGGCCCTCTCTGTATTGGATCTCGTGGAGTGTGTGGGTATGGCAGCTGACACAGCCTTCACGCGGGATTCACTGGTGTCGGCCTTCAAGCGCGTCGGAATGTGGCCTCTAGACCCCATCAAGGTGTCGATTGAGGAGTGAGACAAGGGTGTTGATTCACCGAGTGCGGATGTAGACCTCGCGAGGCTCACGCGACTATTACTCCCGATCTTCCGCAAGGAGCTCAATTCGGCTGCAATTGTTAATGGAATGCTATCCACTGCCAGTCACGGGACGCTTCTCAACTCCCCTGAGATCATTGCGGCCTTGCAAGCTCTCGAGATCGAGCGGGTGGCCAAGGCTGCTGATGCCAAAAAGCCGAAGGAGCAGCGGGACAAGCGCATGGTGGAACGAGCGGCTGAGCAGGACCAAAAGCGCCAAGCTGAGGCTGCACGCAAGGCGGTGGCGGCTGAGAAGAGGACCGCCAGGATGTTCGAGGCAGAACGCAAGAAGTGGGCCAAGCATTGGGTTCTCGTGTCCGAGGAGGTTGTTGAGGAGGTCCAGGCCCGCAATCGCCAACTGCAGCCGTCCGCTAGCAAGCAGCAGCGGCGACGCCAGGCGTGCCGCGAGAAGCAGCGGATGGCTCAGCGTGCCGTGGTTCATTGCCAAGTGGGTGGGAATGGGGATGGGGGAGAACGAGGGACGCCGCCGCTGGACGCAGCTTCCACAGGTCGGGAGGGGCGCGAAGGAGAAGAGTGTGGACGTGCTGGTAAGTGACTTGGAGTGTGTAGAAGATGAGCCAAAGGGCCTGGACGGGGAGGTGGGATTGGCAGTGTATGACAGGCGGAATAGATCAAGACTGAAGGTGGGGGAGTGCACCATATCTGTGGCGCGTTGAGCGCCGCTAACTGCATCGCCCGCCGCGGTGGCGTGGCACTGTGCTGTACAAGAGAATGCCCGGCGCTGCCTCAGTCATGTTTATTCACGTTGTGATGCATGTGGGATGGGGGTTGCTGGGGGAGAGGGTCGTGGCGCCCGTACTGGCGAGAAAGGCAGAGCCGATTATCGTCAAACTTTGTTCCAATTCTCTCCGGTGTGTGGCTGAAGTGCCGCAGTTCTGATGGTCATGATTACCCGCACCTGTTTTTGGGGCTATTACTGGTTGCGCTACGAGATGTTTTGTGTTCGAGAAGCGGAAAAGACGACTGAGCTCAGGACACTCCACGGACCTCAGCCGTGTGTATGGTGTGACAAAAGAAGGGCAGAAAGCTTCATTGCCAGATGAATGGTCCAACTTACCATCCAGACGGATAGATACACTACACACTCCGCGATCTGAACACCAGGGGTGCACACGACGCCCCTAAATTGGGGGCGTCATGGGCGAGCGACGGATAAAACGCCTTACTGACGCCCCAAAAGGCAGCCAGAACGCCCTCCCGACGCCCCAAGTAGCACCCTCAATACTCGCCGTATTGGCCAAGTGGCACCCACATTGCGCTCTCATCTGTCGTTTGTGTGTCAAGATTGGGTGCCTGTCTCTAGAGTTGCTAAACGAGCCCCGATTTTTTGGGCGCGGTGTCGCCCTTAACGCGCCAAAAAGCCCCCCAGAGCGGCTTAAGCGCGCGCATGAATTCTGTATGTAGCGCCGACTAACATGTGAGAACTACAGAAGTGGTCCCCGTGGCTGCTGCATCGATTGTCATGCAAGAGATATTTGCGTCTGGAACTATGTTCCACTGCCGATGGAGTACGCCAGGTCCAACGATCAGTAGAAAACCCCCCCCAGGGACAGGGGGGGCTATTAGCGAAGCTCCAGCAAGTGCATTTGGCATGCCTTGCGCCCGAATATGAGACGAGACTATTTACAGGCACCTCAGCTGGCCTCTTCCACGATGACGAACAGCGCCACCCACGGCCAGCCTTGGCCGGTCTTCTTCGACAGTCCCCCTGTGCCCACTGCCCCTTTCTTTCATGCCTTCCGGTTGAGAAACCGCTTTCGTCCTGCACTCCTTTCCGCTAGGTCAATGTACCCCTTTACCTCTCGCCGAAGCCAGAAGCGCCCTAACGTACCCTTTCCCCAACCACACGCCGAAGGACCGCTTCCGTGCCCTGCTTCTCCCTGCAGAAAGAGCCCACCATGCGAGAGAGACTCTTGCCCGACTCAGATCAGACGAATCGGTACATTCTGATTGATCCTCATCCAGAAATTTGAGTGTAAGCATTCGCTGCCCCGAATGCGTCCTTTGTTGCGGCCCATGCGCCTCGGTTCCCGTTCGGGGGCGACATTCTCAGGCCCGATCGGGACAGCACGGAGAAGGACAACGGAACGCGGGTGGTCGCTACGACGATGGGACCCAACCAAATTGCCGTCAGAATCACACTGCCATCGTCGCGTTTAGGTACCACGCTACTTGGGGACTTACCCGGGCGGCTTTCAGATTGGTGCCAAACCGTCTGAAATGGCTGTACTGGACCATATTCGACCCCGCTTTTGCACAGTGTCTACACAATCAGTACAGATGACTTATTCGCATTTAAGAGCTACAGTACGCCGCCAGCACAGTTCTGACACTGTTCAACGACACGTCTGCGAGCCGCCCCCCCCCCCCCCCCCCCCCCCCCCCCCGCACAGCTCCAATTAGGGGCATCACCGCGCCTGCTGAGACAAGCCACGTGGTGCCCCTTGCTGCCGCGATTGCGAGCGTGCCTGGGCATGATCTGTGTTCAAGCAACGATTTGATACGTGATGCTAGCTGGGGAGCGGTCGTACAGGTCCACTCCAGCTGAATACGTTGCAGAAAATACATTTGTTTCTTATGGTTCTCTAGCCCCTGTTGGCCGTGGGTATCGCAACCTCTTCCTAGCCCTCCTCGCGCCTGGTCCTCGCCACCCGCCACGAGCCGTACCCAAAAAGCCAGAGCAAAGCAAGGACAGAGAGATAAGAACATGCGGCGCCCCCCACCCCTTCGCTGTCCGCATCCGCGCCGTCCGCCACGGCTATAGAAGGAGAGGGGCTCGTAGAGGCAAAGGAACCTGTAGAACGAAATGGGGCAGGAGGAGAAGAATGGACAGTACGGCCAAAATGGTCAAAAGGGGGAAAAGAGGTAGTAGAGGGGAAAGAGCAGTGGGGAGGAAAGAAGCGGTCGGGGTATAGGGGCAGTAGGGGAAATAACGGCAGCAAAGGCCACATGGACAGAGACGTTCAAGCATATCACCGGACGTGGTAACATTTACGGGAGGACAACTTCCTACCAAACCATTCACAGTACAAACAGCATGCCCCTCTCCTTATCGTACTCCTCCTCACGACACCGGGCGTATGTGAGAACCGAAGTGAGAAGAACGGCGAAAGGGTTGTCAACGATGCGCAGCTCGGGTGCGGCGGGCTAGTTCCGCGCTAGAGGATGCCTTCACACCGGAGGGTGGGGGGCACGGCCAGGTGGTATCATTGGGAGCCGAAGAGCCGCATATCGCTATTCCACGAGGAGCTTCCACGTCGGCTGACCCGTCGAAGACAGACAGACGCAGCATCAATCAGTGATCACCCGAAGGAACGTTTGGTCAGAACGCGGCCACAGAAGATCCCATCCTAGCCTCTGTCTGTGAGATCAAACGACTATTGACCGCCCAGGAAGGCTCACAGTGTGAACAAGTGAGGATCCAGATTCCCGAATGAGGCTTGCCGCCCTCCACGCAACTAATTGTGAGGAGTGCTGGGTCCACACACTGGGCTAGCAGCTCTGCACATGGCGGAAGGTTGACAGAATACCACACTGAAGCATGACATCTGGGCTGACAAGGGCCTTCTTCACCCAACTTAGGGGCGTTCGTGTGAGGCTTAATTCACGGTCAACAAGACAGGTGAGGGGCCGTGAGCACACTCTGCAAGCAGGTGACGTCAGTTCACACGAGATGTGACCGGCCGAGTGATAACTGGCGGCGGGTGTGTGCGGGGCGCTGACGGACTGGGGGCATGGGCGCCGCTGAGCAACTGCGGCGCGCGGGGGGGGGGTGGCGCGTATCCGGCGTCGATGGAAAGTCCGCTGCCATTGACATTGACGAAGCGGAGGCGTTGGCATGGTCGCAGATTTGCTAGCAGGTGTAGTCGTAACGGTGAGCTCTAACCTGGAGGATCACTGGGAGTTCAGTAAGGGCGACGTATAGCGCAGCGCAGCGTTTCAGAAATCCAGCGATGAACCGCTGGGGGTGATTCGTGACCAGTCTCGTCCAGGCCTTGCATCGAAGCATTGAACCATCTCACACACGAAAATTCCCCGTCGACCCGGTGACGCTACATCTGCGATCCGGCGAGGCTACCTGATGGGAAATCCCCGCCAAATGCCACCGCCGTCGGCGGAGACACCACCAGGACTGAGGGCGCCACTTGTAGCCTGCGTTTCCACGGGCTGCTGAGAGGCCAGTGAAGCCAGCGTCACCCGAGCATGGATTTCATTTTCTGGGTACAAACTCTAGGCCGCAGTACGCCCCAGTACGCCCTTTGCGCACCCCTGTAGTGCGGTACCTTTTTGAGACGATGGGAACTACGGACGCATTTACCGATTACGTGTATTCGCCGCTATTTCTTGTTTTTGCATTTCTCGTCAAGCACTGCAGGGCGAGTACGTCCCCGCCAACGACGCCACGGGCGCCACATGAGCCACTCCACGACCACGCTTCCCACCAGTACCTCGCATACAGCCTCGTCTCACTCATGTGCGGACGAAGGGGGGGGCTGCTCCAGGTGCCGTCCTGTGCGAGAGAGACTAGGGCGAGGGAGGCTAGTGGAGTGTTGTCGGGGCGCTTTGGGCGGGACGATGGGCGGGTGCTGTCGGGCAAAAGAGTGCCCGGCATCATCGTGTGCCGCGGAGTGCTCGCCGCTGTCTTTGCAAACCCGGCAGCGCTCATCTGCCCGTGTGAGCGGCGCGTTGGTGATGCTGACGGCGGCGTCGCTAACCGCCGCAGCCAGTATCGACTCATTCTGGTCATTTCGCGGGCACGGCAGGGGAGGGCATTGTCAAAAAGGGCTGTGGTAGGGGTCCCCGCGCGCTGGGATTCAGTCGTCGTCGTCGGCGCGCATCATTGTCTCGGACGCCGAGTCGGTGGCGCCGTCGGCGTCGTTGCCGGACGCCGCCGCCATGAACGGTGATTTTGTTGTCACTTGCACTGACGGGGGCGGGTATGGGGCGGTCGGCCAAGGGTGTTGCCAGTGCTTGCGTCTGCGCGGGGGTGCTTGGCGTTGTCCGTGAGGACGATATCATGCCCACTGCTGTCTCCAGCTGCAGGTTGCAGGTGCCTTACGGCGGCGTCGTCGACCGCCGCCGAATCAAATCGCTCCTTTCTGTCCATTGTCCCTGCGGGGGAGGACTGCAAGTTCCGACTAGGGTGCGGGGGTGGCGGGGGACACAACCGCGTGGGTTTTTTGTGGTGATATGATCGGTATGACGCATCATCTAGAGGAGGAGAGTGCTGCTGCGCAGCAGCAGTAGAAGACATGTCAGCTTGTAATACGCTAAACTACCACCGCTAGTAACGGCAAAACCTAGTGGTTATCGGTCGACGACGCGCCCGCCGGCCCGATGAGGTCATCAATCAGCGCTTCCGTCGCCATCTCCTTGACGTTGAGGCCGGCCTCCTCGACGACGTCGTTGCCGTCTGTGCGCCGACCCCCAACGGTCATCTCGCCCTCCCCCCCTTGATCGACCCCCCCCGCGGCGCCTTTCCTAGCGCCATCAACCCCCCTGCTCACCCCACTCTCTGCGACCGGGAACTTTTCGGCGGTGTCATCGACCACCGAGTTCGCGGAGCCGTCCGACTGCACGAGGTTGACCCTCACGTCCGCACCGTCGCCTACCGACTGAGGAACGAGGTCGTAAAAAAAGTTGTTCGTGCCGGGGTCAGCCAGCGCCATCCAATGACGGCCAGAACGCTCGGCGTGGGGGCCGTCCATAGGACTGGATACATCGCCAGTCCACCACTAGGCCTGGTTGAACGCCATGGCGGTATGCAAAGTAACCTTCTTGAAAACAGCTCCGATTTCGAAGCCGTCGAAAATTTCGAAAGCGCGGCTGCGAGTCGATGGGGTGCAAAGGAAGTGGAAGAGCTCATCTCTGTCGTCGATGCGCTTGAGCTCGCCGAGAATATTGGAGAGCGTGGATGACGGCAGCGTGACGAGCGCATGCTCGCTCACGGCGCCGACGACCTGCACCGTCGTCGTCGACCCCATTTGCACAACGGTGTCGACATTAATCGTCAGGACCGTTGCAAAAACACACCACGGTGAAAGGCACTCGGGAGCGTGCGTGCCTCTGGTCGAGACAGGGCACTGAAAGGAGCAGATGCTACCTGACACTTGTGATAAGTCGGGCGAGCCGCTCTAGTGGGCCTGCCCGCTTGTGGTCGATCCCGATCCGACATGAAGTGCAACTGCTTGATCCAAAACAGAATGGGAGCACATGCTAAACGAGTTCTAAAAGCGGCATAACACATACGTTTTCTACCAGCGCGCGGACTTCTCCCGTAATGTTTCCACATGTCTGAAAATCATACGCATTTCTTCTCGGTGATTTTCAGTATCTCGCCATGTCAGAGTGTGAGCAAGAGCCAGGTGCGCTAGGTCCTTAGCTCGGGACAAGGACACATACCATGACGGCGCTGCTCAAAATCGGGCACCGTCAACGCCTTTGAAGTTGCAGAAGGCGTTCGCCACGAATCTCTCCCAATTATTCGTGCCACTATCCCTTGTCAGACAGCGTGCTATGATCTGCGCCTGTTCTTGCTTCGAAAGTCCATTGCGGGATTGCTTTCTGAGAGGCACATGGCGCCACACCCGGCCTCTTTGCGTTTTCTGTCCGGCTACAGAGGGAGCAGCACGTGAAAACTGGAGTCCTGTTCGTTAAACGATATGGCCTCCCGGTTCGTTCAATTGACAGCCACCGCGTCCTCAAACGAGTTTTCAGCGACTGGACCGTACGGGTCGAATTTTGAAGCATTTAAGGTAGTAATGTTCTCTTGTGGTGTCGCACCAACCCACAATCTCCCAAGAACATCATAGAACAGGCCGAAGCTTCCTTGTTAAATGGTTGGCCCGAAGAACTTGTCGCAGTCCAGGTAATAATCCCTCCCAGTTTTCTTGAGCACTCAACGGGCGCTGACCATCTCGAGGCCAGAGCGTTTTCCCTTCATTGAGACCTAGCTGGAATGGGTTCCCGGCCAAGATGACGTACAGCCCAGCAAAAGGCAGATGTCTTGTGCTCGTGAAAATTATGCCCAAGCGCGTGCTAATCGCAAACAGTTGAGCAGGTGACAGAAAACTGACCTCGACGATCACAAGTACTCTCACGTCATTCCAATCCCCTTGCACACGGGAGAGGGTCTTTTCTGGAATCTTAGAAGTATTTTCTTAGCTACTGCCTTTTGAGCATAGTGTATGGTCAGGCCGCCTACGTTCGCTGCTGCAACCCCAGTACCGAAATATTTGACGAGGTTCTATTGTCTTCTGTGTATGGTCGTTTCTAGGGCATCCTTGAAGTCGTTCTCTCTGGAGACCTCGACATACATTGTCACAGTGTCGATCAGATAAGACTCTCATGTGCCTCCGGGTCCCACCATGACGAGCACTTTAGATTGAGTTCCGCGTTCAAGGTCAGTTTTAATTGATTCATGTACTTTGCGTTGTTTGCGATCGAGAGACGCTATCCAATGACACTGGCGAGCAGTTGCGTCTGCCTCCGCTGGACCGAATCCATCTCCGCTCGGGCACTGATCGCCCTCGTCAGTATGGCCCTTCGTGGCGAGCATTCTATTCGTCAGACGAAGAACGCTCACTGCCTGGTCGGTTCCGCTGTGTTGCGCTTTGCTGATCCGCTTCTCAGGCATCGGAGAGCGCTTGAGGCCTGGTAGGGAGGATAGGTTTGTATCTAGTCCACAATCCATATCTATCGCGCCAGTAGGGTTCTCAAGACGGCCCCATTTGTTTTCTGCTGCGCTCTCTGCTCCAGCAGAACCGTAGTCGTCGGACTCCGGATCCCAGGTGCCCTCTTCGTGCTGTGTTCTGAGCGCATCAGAGGCCCTTTGGCCCCGCATTCGAAATTTCGGATCCATGAGGCCCTTGTAATGCTTGATAATTTTGGACAGGTGGGAACTCTCTGGTGCGTCGAACGGCGACGTGATCCGGGCTGCTAGAACCTTTTTCGCTGTGACTCCTGGAAGCAGTACGGCTTCGACGGACCGCCACGGCACGTGGTGATACAAAATTGCCTTCGAAAAAATCTCGTGCTCCGCCGGATCTATGCGAACCCGGATCTGAACAATTGCAGGATCTCGTCTCCGGGCGGCATATTGACGCGAGCCATCGGCAACAGCCTTAAGAAGTGAGGAGACGACCGTCGATCTCAGGCATATACAATCCATTCTGTTTTGAGAGCTTCCGAACAGTTTTAGATCTCAGATCGTTCTCGCATTTGATGCACATGAGAATTGTATGGGACCTGCTGTCAATTGCGTATGTAAAGATCAAGTATGGATCGTATCCAGCATTTCCTGGGAACAAGGCCCAAAGACTGTTTATTGTGCTCCGCTCTTTGGCGGCGAGGCATACACCTGGCGCTGGCTCTCGAAACGGCCGCGCGGAGCATGGTGCGACACCAGGAATTTCGCCGCATGAGCAGCATAATTTCCGGGCCAGTTCTAGTCTCTTCCGGTGTCGGACTACATCGCGCACAGTTCTCTCGGCTGCGCCTGTAGGGATGGCCCGTTTTCTGGGCGCCCGCTTCCTCAGGCGACGTTCATGTACTTCTTTCTGCCCTATTTCTAAGGCCACCTGTAATATATTTTCTTTGATGACACCATGAGCAGGGCCATGAGTAGTATCACATTGTCTGTTCTCAAGCCGCCGCACCCGACGACCGTCACTCTGAAGCCGACTGCGCTCAGCTGGTGCCTCCGCTCCGCGGGGCCTACGTCAAGGCGGGCAGGCGTACCTGTCCTCTCCTTTCGCACCTGGGGTCATGTTGCCCGCGGAAAACCCTGCTGAAGTCGCTAGATGGAGGGCGTAGTCACGCCCAGCCTGTACCTGTACAAAACATAGTAGAAGCAGTGCGGCATGCAGTTATACCCAGTAGATGCCAAAGGAGCCAAGCGCGAGGTGACCACATAGCCGGTCAGAAAATGTGGTGTGCCTCAGCGCTGGTGGAGGCACACCACATAGGGAACCGACATCGAGAGAACCCCTGCAGTCCGCACAGGCAGATGGCACCACAGCGTACAGAAGGCAAAAAATGGCGAGCACAGCGCACGAAAAGCCTTGTATAATGCCACAACGTGCGTCGAGTGCAGGTGTGACTAAACGAGTCAAAGAGGTTGGGTGGATGAGCGGTGATGACCGCCGGCGGGTGGTTCGGGGACGGTGCCACAAGAAGAGCGACGATTCCAGAAGCTGACAATTGCGGCGATCTGCATGGTACTCGTCCAGCACGAGTTCACACATCAGTGTGCCGAAGGCCACTTGGAGCTGGCCCTAGAAACCGCCACCACCGCGCCAGCGCCAATCTGTACCCATCTGGCATTTGTTCGATCTCCTTGCCTCTTGGGCGGGAAGCAGACACCCCCAGCGGATACGTTTCCAGTTCTTGTTGAGACTCGAAATATGGTGCCCGCATCTGCTTTCTTTCTGCTCTTCCACCCTCATTGTAAAATTCTGCAAATTCTGCACTCCTGGGCGTGTCCTCGTTTTCCTTGATTCACAGCTTTGCTGATTCGAGAAATGCGCATGTGGTTCGCTCGAATTCATTGATCAGAAACGCATGTAACGTTGTCGTCTTTTCCCATCTTGACACTTTTCGTTCTTCCTAACAACAAGAAATGGCCGCCAGATCTGGGGAGGACTGTCAAAGCTGACCAGCCGCGTGGTATCAAAATGTGCAGTTGGTGGCACTACAGACCCACAGAACCCCATTCAGACGGAGCCCGTGCATTCGACTACCCTATTGTTATGCGGCCGACGGTGGCCCCGATGCTCGCCGGCAGCGCGACGTCCACAGAGGCCGCGCCAGCCTCGGAGTCGTCGTCCGGGGCAGACACTTCGCTAACGTCGCGAGTGGAAGCCGTACAAGCGTCGCTGCCACGCGCCACGTCCTCGGTTCATCATCGGTCCGCCGACGGCGGCATGACGCCTGTTTTCGAAATCGTGGCGGCCACTCGGGCACTGTAAGCGGCGGTCTCCGCGAGCGACACGTCGGACGCACCCGGGTCCTCTTGCACGCCGCGCAAAACGCTGCCCGCACCTGCAGTGGCCGACAACACTCGCGGCGTAGACGACAGCCCCCCCCTTACGCTGCACTTCACCAGTAGCGGCCTGGTGGGAGACCCTTGCCCCCTTCCCCGCCTCATCACAGTGCGAGGAACGCGCAGAGCTCTGAGTTGGGTAGGCTTGCAACGCCCCCACCATACTGATTCTGGGTTGCTGGTGCTGGTGAAGTCGTGCGGGACCGGCTAGGGCGTGGGGTGAGCGTCATCGCCGGGACGCTCACATTTGTGGAGTAGTGGCTGCACCAGTGGAAGCGCTCTGCGAGTGGCGTGTGTGAGTGCCTCCTCCCTGTCGGTTTCCTTCTACTCAACCAGTGGGTCGTGCGGGCCCCCAACAACCGGCAAGCTGTGGAGGTGTCTTCGCTGTCATATATTGCCGATTAAGGAGTCTCGTCCCTGCGCTCCGCCCTGCCACTTATTTGCGGTGCCGACGACGTCGCACTGCCTTGAGGGTACGCGCCGGTGGATGGACGGCCGAAGCCGTCTCTCTTGGCTCTGTCCTGTTTGAGAGATGGATGTTTTTCGTCATGACCAATTCGGGTGTGGATTGCGTCGTTACGCGTACGGCGCGCGGTGCGGACGAGCGCGTCCAGGTGTCCGACACGCTGCTGGTATCAGCGGTCCGGCGTCGCCAGTGACCGGAGGCCAACCTGCGCTGCCTTGTCGACCGAGACGCCACATTGGGTATGGAGCGCATGACGACGGTAGAGTGGCTTCCGGCGCGTGTCAAGTCGACGGGGTACCGCGAGAGCCCACGACAAGCCACCGCGTCGCCGGAGGCGCCCCGGGAGATGTCGGTTGAGCGCGACTTTCACGTCGCCACAACTGTCTCTCGGGCGGACCCGGGGGTGGTGGAAGCAATTATGCGTACAGCGTGTGTCAAGGTGGATATCCTGCAGGATCTAGCAGGCGTCATGGCATTGCTGCTGGCCGTGCCCCCGTAGCTCTTGACCGATTGTGGAACGGCTTGATACGATGCGAAGGTGGTGCTGTCGTTCAACATGGCCGGCCGGGCATCGTCGCCAGATGGGCAGGTGGCGTCGCTCACGGCGCTTGGTGCTTTCCTGACGACCTTCCGGCGTCGCAGTAAGCCCGGGTCTGGAGACGCGCGCGCGAGGCTGGTGAGCACATTTCATGGCATCGCCACGTCTCGTGCGGCACAGATTTTCTCAGCCTGCTCTGGACGTGGCTCGCCGCGTGGCGCGCGCGCACCAAAGCAAGAAGCCTCGACAAGCTCGCAGCGTGGCTGTTGGTATACAAGGACGAGCAGATGATGAAAAAGCTGTCGTTCTGCGTGTTCGCACATTCTGTGCACAAGGCTGGCGGCCGCGTCGGACAGGTATGCGTCAGCGTATCGTAAGACGCCGTCGCCACTATGCCTGGCGTCGCTGAGACACTCATCCTGCAACTGAAGGCGCGGTCTGTCCCTGTCGGGGCGCTGTAGATCGATCTGTCCCGCAAGACCAGCCGCGTATCGGACTTTATCGTCATTTGTCGTCAATCTAGGCATCCGTGCCAAGGAAAGCAACATCTCTGTCGAGTGGCGCCCGCGCTGCCTCTTCTAGTTCGGGGTGGACGTGATGACACAGGCGTACGGCGCGCCGCACCCAGGCGCCGTCGCCAACGTAGGCGCAGCCTCCCAACCGACGTTCACCGTTTGCTTTGGAAGCCACATGTCGGCGTCGATGAGGACGTCGTGTGTGCGGGAGGCGACGCCGGCCCTGCGGGTGTTGTATTCCACTGAAGCCGTATCCAAAGCATCTGCTGACTCCGCCGCTGTGGTCTGTGTGAAGGCCACGTGGGTGGGGAGGGTTGGGGCACTGCTTTGAATTGGGCGGACAATGGAGTGGGAGCGTCACGTGGACGGGAGAAGTCGCCGTCGGCAACTGGTTGGACACTATTGTTTTTTCGTTTTGCTTGTTGGTGTGTTCGCTGGTTTCTCCGCCTAACACTCCACTCGCAATGAACACCCGCACTGTGCCGCGCCCCGCCCCCCCCCCCCCC
>Ga0209831_1002325_pt1 | contig 16632 bp, 16 predicted proteins | sample Maine_Asex4_meta_FD_187451 | JGI IMG/M metagenome (GOLD analysis project Ga0209831, IMG submission 187451) | Marine algal microbial communities from Maine, USA - Maine_Asex4_metaG (SPAdes) (version 2) | ecosystem: Host-associated > Algae > Red algae > Unclassified | place: Maine, USA | collected...
TAAAAGTTGTTAAGGCTATTTAAGAAGCATAAGCTTGTCGAGCCTTGGCATCTCTAATGTAAGTATCAATTAGATCGAATAGAGTTTTCTTTTTATCTGGTTCAAGGAGTTCCAGTTCTTGTAATCTGGTTAGAGTCTTTTTGTCAAAGTTCATATTTTGACCATCACCTAAAAGTTGATCCATACTAATATCAAAAGCATCGGCTATGTTTTTGGCCACTTCTATTGATGGCAAAGCTTCGTTACGTTCATACCTACCGATAATGACTCTGGATACACCAGTTTTATCTGCAAGATCTGCCTGAGACCAGTTCTTTTCTTTTCTTAGCTTTATGAGAGTAGCTCCAAAATCCATAATTGTATGCTTTAATAAACAATAGTTACAATATTAGAGTCAAATTTAGGCGATTAAAGTGTCAAAAGAAAACAATAGTTATTTTCTATAAAGAAACTATTGTGTACATTTGTTACGAAAAGTTATCTCAAGAATAATTTTTGACTTTAACACTTGTACATGGAAATAACTGAAATCAAGTCCAGATTAAGCCTTCAAATAGTCTTAGATCACTACGGATTAAAAGCAGATCGTAATCATAGTCTCTGTTGCCCATGGCACAATGACAAAACCCCAAGCCTACAGATCTACCCAAAGACAAATACCTGGACATGCTTCTCATCAAACTGCAATGCTGGTAGTGGAGATCAAATAGACTTCATCATGAAGTACGAGAAGATCACAAAACGTGAAGCGATCCTAAAAGCGAAAGAACTTATCACTCCCCACCTGATCGGCGGGCAAGCAAACCACTCAATGAATAAAACTAAACCAGTAGCAGAGATCTCCCGAATAGCGATCCTAACAAAATACTATCAAGCGACTTTGGGTGCAATGCCAAGAAGTAAGAAGGCAATGGAGTATGCAAAAAGCAGAAACTTAGATCCTGGAAAGTTAGGAATCGGATACAGCGGTGCAGACATCGGGAGAAAATGGAATAAGAGTTTACATGAATCAGGAACACAAATAGGCGTACTACAAAAATCAGGAGATAACTATCGACCAAAGATCAAATATTGCTTGATGTTCGCCATGAAGAATAGAGAAGGAAAAATAGTAGATGTGTATGGTAGGAGTATCATGGATAAACCGAATGCAAAACACTTTTACTTATCAGGTAAGCAACAAGGACTTTATCCAAACTATCCAAAGACCGAAACCACAAAACTGATCTTAACAGAAAGCATCATCGATGCAGCGTCCTTGGCAGGACAGGCAAATATTAATACAGAGTTTTCTACACTGGCGTTATACGGTACAAATGGATTTACAGAAGAGCACAGCCAAGCGATCAAGGAGTTAGAATTATTAGAAGAAGTGATCTTCTTTTTTGATGGAGATGAAGCGGGAGAAAAAGCAATCAAGAAATGGACTCCAGAGATCAAGAGCATTAATGATATGCTGAAAATTACTTATGTCAATACACCAAAAGGAGAAGATGTAAATAGTTTACTGCAGGGTCATGAACCTGAAATCCTACAGCACTTAATCAAAGAACGAAAGCCAATAAATCAAACTAATAATTTTCTTTTTTCAAATGAGTCAACTGAAAAAAAGAAAGAACCAAAAGAAGAAAAAATAGAAAGCCCGTCAGGGCTTCCCGACCTTGACACGACAAACTCAGAGCTACTAAACTACACTACTGCAGAAATCAAAATCACGATATTAGGAGGCATCAGAATTACAGGACTGGATAGAATGAAAGTGACAGTAAAGGTGGAAGCAAGATCAAATCCACATCAATTAATCAGACACAGTTTAGACTTGTATCATGCCAAGCAAGTCGATCACCTATGCGAAATGATCGCAAGTCAATTAGAGATCAGAAGCAGTAAAGCAAGACAAATCATTAGTCAAATGACAACAGCTTTAGAGAGCTACAGACAGCGAAGATTAGAAGCGATGAAACCGAAAGCTCCACAGCTTTATCAGATGACACCAAGAGAAAAAGAAGCAACAATCAAGTACCTAAAGAATCCTATGTTGATGATCAACACAGCCAAGGCGATAAAACAAAGTGGTATAGTAGGAGAAGAGAAAAATGCTATGATAGGTTACATAGTATACCTGAGTAGGAAGCAAAAAAAGTCTTTACATGTGATGTACTTAGGGGCAAGTGGCTCAGGTAAAACACATGTCCAGGAAGGATTGGCCAGCCTAACGCCTGAAGAAGATAAAATAGAGGCAACAGGACTGAGTGATCAGGCTTTATACTATGAAGGCATGAAACTCAAAGGGAAGATATTATTTATAGAAGATATCGAAGGAGCAGAGAACATCATGTACATCATTAGGGAGCTACAGAGCAAAGGGAAGATTGTAAAACGAGTAGCATGGCGAGACAATAAAGGCAATACTCAAACCATAGAAGTAGTGGCAGAAGGGCCAGTCGTGATCAGCAGTTGTACGACTCAAGAAAAGGTATATGAAGACAATGCGAATAGATGCATATTACTCTACATCGACCAGAGTAAAGAGCAAGATAAAAGAGTGATGGACTACATCAAAAATAAAAGTACAGGACAGGTCAAAGAGATCGAGCAAGACGAGATCAGAAAGCAAATACAAAATGCACAACGAGTACTAAAACCAATCAAAGTATATAATCCGTATGCTAATCTTATCGACTTGCCAAGCGAAGTATTTAAGCCAAGAAGAAGTCTACCATTACTATTAGGATTTATAGAAACTGTTACTTTTTATCACCAGCACCAAAGAGAAGTAAAGACAGATAATCAAGGACAACGATACATAGAAAGCACCTATGAAGATATACAGGTGAGCTTCGATTTATTGAAAGATGTATTGTTTAGCAAGAGTGATGAATTAACGAAAGCAGCGAGAGAGTTTTTAGAAATGCTGAAAGCTAAAGTGAAGAAGGGAGATACATTTTATACCAAGAAAATCCGCAAAGAAATCAGAATGAATGCCAGTAACCTGAAGCGGTATATGATAGAGTTACAGAGATATGATTACATCAAAATCAAGAATGGAAGTAGGTATCGAGGCTATGAATATGAAGTTACAGATTACGGAGAATACGAGGACTTGAAAAGTAGCATAGATCAGCGATTAGAAGAGATATTGTTGAGAATCAAGAAGTTAAGTAGTTCAGTGGTTCAGAGTGGTTCAAAAGGTAAAATGAACCAGTTAAGCTTATCAGAATCAATGAGTTAAGTTGAGTGGTTCAGTGGTTCACCGAAAAGAGATATACCCCCATGAAAAATATAGAATATCGTCGGTTACTGGGTTCGTATCAAGAATGGATTAGAGCCATGAATTATGCAGAAGGTAGTATTGGAAGAGGGCCTGAGAAAGTAAAAGAGTTTTTTGAATGGTTGATATTAGAAAGGAAAGCAGAAGCCATAAAGAGCATTACAGATGAAGTAGTTAGAAGTTATTTTGATTACTTGAAAAATAGAATTAGCAGTAGAACAGGACAAGGATTAAGCTTGAACTACATTAGAACTTACCAAGTAGAATTGCGACGATTTAGTCGCTACCTGAGCGAAACCAATCAAGGACATATCGAAGTATCTATCGAGTTAAAGTCCAAAGGGAGTCCAAAACCACAAGTAGAGATATTTACAAAAGAACAGATCGAGAAACTCTATGAAACTTGCGAAGATGATTTATTAGGAATCAGAGATCGAGCTATGCTATCGGTGTTTTATGGTTGTGGATTAAGAAGAAATGAAGGAGCTAATTTAGAAGTTAAAGACGTTCAATTTAGTCGTTCAGTATTGCATGTACGAAAGGGAAAGAACTATAAAGAAAGATATGTGCCGATGGTTGGAAGAGTTAGAAATGACCTACATGATTACTTAAAATATAGTCGTCAGATGTTAGAAAATAATAAGACAGCGAATTGGTTGTTTGTGAGTTATCGAGGAGGAACTGTAGGCGGTCAGATGTTAGGAGAAAGATTTAAGAAATTGAAGGAAGAAGCGAAGATTAATCATGATGGTTCATTGCATGCCTTGCGGCATAGCATAGCGACACATTTATTAGAAGCAGGAATGACCCTTGAAAATATAGCTCGTTTTTTAGGACACAATTCTTTAGAATCTACTCAAATCTATACCCATGTCTTGCATACCAAAATATAAGTTTAGTAAAGAAATAGAGAGTCAATTACAAGAGTTCAAGAGCTTCATGGCCACGAATGGCTTAGAAGAAAATACAGTCAGGCAACATGGAAATTATACAGGAATCTATTTAGAATGGATCAGTAAAGAAAACATAGAAATAAGAGAAGCGAGATACAAAGATATCATTGCATTTATCCAATCATTACAAAGTAAAAATAACAACCCAAAATTTATTAATCGAGTGGTTTTAGCAGTACGACATTACTATCAATATTTATCAGTTCCGAAGAATCCAGCAGCAGGAATATTTATTAGAGGTGCAACATCAAAAGTGCCAATCGACATAGTGAGTTACCCCGAAATCATAAATCTATATGAGCAGTATCAAGGCTTAGACAACAGAACAAAAAGAAATAGAGTCATGCTTGGACTAATGGTTTATCAAGCTGTTACAACAAGAGAATTACACCACTTAGAGCCACATCATATTAAGCTGAAAGAAGCGAAAATTTATATTCCTGGAACGAATAGATCTTTAGCCAGAGTTTTACCAATAAGAGCAAATCAGTTATTAGAATTAAGTCATTACTTAGAAGTAATCAGAGTACAATTACAAAGAGATATTTATGAAGTTAGATCAGGAAGAGTGATGGAGAAAGTGGATCAAGAAGCGATAGATAATCAACTATTTTTTAGCGAGCGAGGTAATGGAAATATTAAGAGTAGTTTGTATCACATGTTCAGGCAGATCAAGAAAATGAATCCTAAAATTAGCTCAGGAAAAGTCATCCGTCAAAGTGTAATTACAGAATGGACAAAGACGATAGGAACCAGACAAGTGCAATACATGGCAGGATATAGATGTGTAGGAAGTGTAGAAAGATATAAGCGGTACAACTTAGAAGAATTAACAGAGGCGTTGAATGAGTTCCATCCATTGAAGTAAAGAAGACAGCCTACTCCCTCCGGTCGTAGAAGATTGTTTCATTGATCTGCTCGACTCGTAGGCAAACGCTTAGATCAAAGCCCACCCGCAAGCAGAGAAGCGGCGTTCGTCGGGTTCCCTTGCATCATATATCCTGCCAGAGCACTTCGTTGGCTCACAGGAGCTTCCTTCGTCAGCACCTTTGTCATGATATATGACGACTGCGGTCAGCTCCTCACAGTAGTTCCCAGTCTGCATACAGACTATGCCTTCACTCCGCTAAAGCTGCGTTACGGTTCGCTAACGCCATAGACTGTCTACATCCTTCCACTACTAATTATATGGCGGACTGCTATACTCACTCGGCTGCGTCAGGAGGATAAAAATCAATTGAAAAATGAAGCGGTTTATCCTCCTTCCTTGCTGCACCCTCAAAAGCTCAACGCCTCGTCATTCCATACGCTTCACCAGCCTTTAAATCCAAACTCAAAAGCTCGGCACAGTCTGGCTGTCGCTATTCCACTCCTCGAATCTGCAGCAACTTCGCCTCCGTGCCTCTACGAGTCGGCACTCTCAGCTCACACCTCGTTCGTGTCCGCAGTCGTCCGCCCCCACAAAGGCTCTGCTCGCTGAAGGCTCTTTCTCTGCTTTTAAACTCAACACATAAAAACAGCTAAACTCAATCCTCCCACAAAAAACAAAGCCGAACGGCAAAGGTAGGCTTCCCACAGATAGCTCAATGGAGCCTATGGCTAAGCTGCGAATGCCAGCGATCTCCTCCCTTGATCTATCGCCACCCACAAAGAGTTGCCTATCGGTTTTGTTTTTGCTCATGCTCTGGCTTAACTCAAATACTGAAATCTAAACACAGATTTTTCTTTTTCAATTGAGATCTTCAAATGAAAAAATAAAAAGGCTAACTTTGGATTAAGTGCAGAAGGAAAATGAAGATATACCACTGAATAAATAAGTGCATTAAAAGTGGTGTACTTGAATAAAGTTGAAGAGCTGAAAAAAGGGTTTAAGCTGTATAGATTATGGTGCGAGGTTTTACGACCCTGCTGTAGGGAGATTTACAAGTGTCGATCCTCTGGCGGATCAAAGAAGTTGGGTTAGTCCTTATAACTATGTACAGAACAATCCCTTGAATAGAGTCGATCCTACTGGTGCTATTGATATGGATGTTGATGATTGGTATGAAGATGGAGATGGAAATATAGTTTATGATCAGAACATAATGAGTCAAGGTGATTTGGATGCTGCTGGGATTCAAGGTACTTATCTTGGTGAGCAAGGTTCAGGTATTGATCCTTCTACGGGTGAAAGTATAAGTTATAATTGTGACGGAACGACTTCTTGTTCATCTTTTGGACTTGCTGGAGTTACAATTACAGGAAGTCCTTCAGGAAATGGTCTTGCAACGACATCTGATGGTGTAGGTGGCTTAGGAGCGGGTATGGTTGCACAAGGAGGGTCTATGAGATTGACAAATGGAACAGCCAATGGAAATGCTTTATCACTTAAACATTACCAATCTGGCTGGAATGGAGGAAGTCGAGCAGGAATTAAAACTTATCAATTGGGTACTGCTGGGAAACTTGCAGGGAAATTAGGTACTGCGGGAACGGTAGGATTAGGTGTATATGACATAGGTACAAGTGCCTATAGCGAAGGTGGGTTTGGAACATATACTCAAAGAGCTACTGGACGTACTTTAGGTTCAATTGGTGGTGGAATTGCTGGAGCAAAAACTGGTGCAGCTGTAGGTGTTTGGTTTGGAGGATGGGGAGCAATTCCTGGTGGAATTATTGGAGGAATTGGAGGTTCGTTTGGAGGGTCTTGGCTTGGAGAACAAGGTACTATTCAAGGTCAGAAATTAATAAAGCCATAAATATGAGATATCTATATTATTATTTGTGGTTGGGTTTAGCAAGAATTCATCCTATAGTATCAAAGATGTTTATTCCAATGAATAAGCTAATTATAAAGTTTGGAAGAAAGACTAAAGATGAACATGAGAAGTGGAAAGAAAATTACAATAAAGCAAACTTAGAATTTCCTGGAGGAATAAATGACTGGATAGCTTTTGGTTTAGTTTTGCTATTTATTTTTATACCGATCATTATTATCACTGTTACATTTAAGGTAGATATTTATAGCAACAAATTATACTTCTGGAGTTTATTTATAGGAATAACTGCATTATGCTATTATTGGTTGTACTTTAAGAATGTAGACTGGTTGAAAGAACGAATTAATAAAGTAAGCAAGAAGTATTACATAGAATAGAATAAATTAAGCCTCTGAGGAATCAGAGGCTTTTTTAGTTTACGTTGAGACCTCTAAGCTTGACGTTATTAATCATGGCATCGAGCGTGTAAAGGATGCAGCTTTTATCTTCATCAGGAAACTTGGCAATATCATTTAGTCTTCTGAGCATGGTTGGATCTTTGAGTAGTTCTCTATCTTCCGATTCACCCAGCAGGAATCCCACAGTAGTCTCTAATACTTTAGCCAACTTTTTCACCACATCGATAGAAGGGTTCACCTCATCTCTTTCGTACTTCCCAATAATAGAATGATACGTATCAATTTGCTTCGCTAACTCCGTTTGCGAAAATCCTTTCTCCGTTCTGCATTCTTTTAGTTTACTACCAAATGTTGCCATAGTTGAATTATTTATGGTATTAAAAGCCCAATAAGGCTCAATAAAAACAAAGATACGGACAAATATTGGCAGTTAGAAACCATAAAGATTATGTCAAATGAAATATATCTTGTAGCTTTGTACCAAATATTGTCCGATAAAGTTTTTTTCAATGGAAATACAAGAGATCAAAAATCAGCTCACTCTCGCCCAAATCCTCAACTACTATCACCTAAAACCAGACAAAAACATGCGTCTATGTTGCCCATTCCATGACGACAAAACTCCGAGCTTCCAAGTTTACTACAAAACTCATACAGCTTATTGCTTCTCTAGCAACTGCAAAACCCACGGCAAGAGCTTAGACGTGATCGACTTCATCATGCACAAAGAGAACCTTACCAAACATGAAGCGATACTGAAAGCCAAATCAATGATAAGCGGCGGAGCGACCGCTACGAATGAGCCAAGCAGGACAGAAGTACTAACAAATATCTTTACCTACTTCAAGAATGGAGTGTCGAGCAGTAAGCCAGCGAAAGAGTACATAGAAAGCAGATGCCTAGACTACACCAAAACAGAAATCGGATATAACTCTGGACAGTTCCACCATGGAAAGAGAAAGGACGAAACTCTGATCAACTCATGTATCAAATATGGGATCTTACTCGATCTAGGCACAAAGAGCAGAACAGGAAATGCAGCGTACAAGCCGTTTGGTAAGTGGTGCATTGTCTTCCCATTGAAGAATGAGAAGGGGCAGACAGTAAGCTTATATTTTAGAAGTACTCTAGAGGGCAAGAAACAAAGACACTTTTACCTGAAAGATCGACAAGGCTTGTATCCAAGCTATCCGAGTAAGGAAACCAAGAAGCTAATTTTAACCGAAAGTATCATCGATGCAGCTTCATTACTAGAGCAAAAAGCCATTGAAAGTAAATATAAAATCCTATCACTCTACGGAACAAATGGACTGACAAAAGAGCACATCGAGGCGATGAGCCAAATAGAAGATCTAGAGGAAATTATCTTTTTCCTAAATGGCGATAGTCCAGGAAAAACAGCAGTAGAAAAATATGCTCCAATGCTGAAGGGCTATCATCCAAAGACAAAGATTACGAGTGTAGAAGTACCAGAGAATGAGGACGTAAATAGTTTATTGCAAAGTCATAATCCAGAAATATTAACTCACTTAATCGAGTCAAGAAAGGAGTTTACTTTTTTATTTTCAAATGAGAATCAATTGAAAGAAAAAGAACTAGTAGAAGAAGTTCGAATCCCACAAACCACCCAAATCGACACAGAATCAACGATTACAAAAGGCTTAAACACTACGAATCCTTACAACATCAAATACACAACCGACGAAGTAGAATACAGAATCAAAGGTTTTAAGACAGACCAATTAGACAGCCTAAAAACAAGTATCCAAATCGTCAACCTCAGCAGTAAAAGAGATCACAGAGTAAAGTTAGATCTATACGAATACAAGCAAATCAAAAGTATAGCCAATGCAGCATCAGAAAGACTAGAGCTTAGAAATGATCTACTCAATCAAGACCTATCAGAGCTTACAGAACTATTGGAGCATTACCGAGATAAAGAGCAACACCAAAACAAACAATACAAGCCAGTCAAAATACAAGTACCAGCTTCGACGGCCAGTAAATGTGTCCAGTTCTTAAAGAGTGAAAAGCTACTGCAGAAAATCAATGGACTAGTAGGAAAAGCAGGAATCACAGGAGAAGAAACGAACAGAATATTACTCTTTGTGATTGCTAGTAGTTACAAGATGCCAGACACATTACATGCACTCATACAAGGAAGCAGCGGAAGCGGAAAGACAAGACTATTAAAGATAGTCAGCGAACTAATGCCAACCGAAGAAGTCAAGAAATATACAAGAGTCACAGACAATAGTTTTTATAATCAAGACGAATACTTCTTTGTAAATAAATTGGTGTGCTTCGAAGATATGGACGGACTAAAAGAAGAAGCTCAACTGGCAGTAAGAGAACTACAGAGCAATGAAATACTCATCAGTTCAACCAGTGTAAAAGACAAAAACGGAAGTATATCGGGAGGCGAAAGAATAGTAAGAGGACCGATAGCAAGCATGAGCTGTACAACGAAAGGAGAAATGTATGAAGATAATATAAGCCGGTGTTTTTTGATCGCAGTAGATGAGAGCAAAGAGCAGACCCTAAAAGTCATCGAGTATCAGAACAAAATAGCAGCCGGACTAATCGACAGAAGCGAAGAAAAGAAAGTGAAAGAGTTCGTCCAAAACTGCATCAGATTACTCAAGCCTTATCAAGTCATCAATCCATATGCTCACAAGATCAAGCTACCAGAATCAGCCCATAAAATAAGACGACTCAATGAGCTGTACCAAAGCTTTGTAAGACAGATAACACTACTGAACCAATACCAAAGAAAGAAAGATGCAAAAGGTAGACTGATCACAGATAAAGAAGATTTGCAGACGGCTTGCGATATCTTATTTGAAAGTATAATCTTAAAAGTAGATGAGCTAGATGGAAGTTTAAGACAGTTCTTTGAGAAGTTGAAAGGCTATGTAGACAGCAAGGGAAAAGACTACGAGTTTAACCGTTTTGAAGTGAGGAAAGCCACAGGAGTAAGCAAGACCCAACAACACTATTATATCAGTCGCTTAGTCGATCTAGAATACTTGCGACAGTTTGGCTTTGCGAATCGAGGCTACAAATACAAGATATCTCACTGGGATAATATGGCAGCCAATCGAGCGATGATAAAAGATGAACTGTATAACCAATTACAAGCAATATAACCTAAATGAGTGAACACCACAGAATACCAGACCGAACACTAGACTATCAATAAAATAAGGAGTTAAGCCCAAAAATAGCCTTGGCGTTCACCGTTCTGAAAAGTAGATATGTATGGGAAGACCGTCAAGCATCATAGTAGTAACAGAAACCTACCGAGAGTTATCAAATAAGTACTATAAATATCAAATCCAACTCGGCTATATCAAGGAAACCTGCAGGACAAGACAACTCTATCTAAATGAGTTCTTAAGTTGGTTAGAGCAAAAAGGAATACTAGAAATCCATCAAGTCCAAGCTCATCAAATCCAATCCTATTACGAGTACATAAGCGAAAGACCAAGTAAGAAAGAAGAAGGAATATTAAGTCCAAAAACCACTTTTGGAGTGATGAAAACGATAGAGCATTTATTTAGAATGTTGCAAGCTGAGAGAGCTATCACAATCGATCCAACGAGTACATTAAAGTTCCCATACCCAAGAGATCAGAAAGATAGACAGATCCTTACCCAAGAAGAAATAAATCAACTCTATGAAGCTTGCGAAACATCACATGAAAGATCAATACTTAGTCTGGCTTATGGTTGTGGCTTGCGATCAGGAGAGTTAGAGAATCTAGATATCGAGGACATCAAACTAAGAGAGTCGATAGTAATAATAACCAAAGGAAAAGGCAATAAAAGAAGAGTCGTTCCGATGAGTTCAGGAGTAGTAAAAGACTTATCAGATTACTATTTTAATGAGCGAGAATACCAAACAGAAGGCAGAGATTATAGAGCGAAAGACAAAGCATTTATACTCAACTCTAGAGGTGGAAGAATGAGAGAACATACCTACAATAGACACTTAAAAATATTGATCGATAGAACAGAAAACCAAGCGATAAAAGCCAAAGAAATCAGCATCCATAATCTAAGGCACAGCATAGCTAGCCACTTGATAGAACAGGGCATACCAGTAGAGCAAGTAAGGCAGTTTTTAGGACATAGCCAACTAGAGACAACCCAAGTATATACTCATATTAATCAGCAACAATTAAAAGAGTTAATAGAGTGACTTTAGAGGATTACATATTGCAAAATTATAGCTCTAAATCATTGCCAGGTACATGAATCAAATCAAGCTTTTTAAAGAGCTGAGAGGCGAAGAAGTAGAGCAATCCAAGTACAGTGATATCATTAATTACATCGGAGATCTACGAGCAAGAAACCTACATCCAAAGAGCCTGAGAAATCATTTGTTTAGCTTGAAGATCTACTTTAGATATTTAGTGACAATAGGCGAAAGAAGTGATCATCCTTGTGAAAACCTGAATCTCAAAGATCAAATACAAAGATCGATAATAGTAGAAAGTCTATACTCTAAAGAACAGTTAGAAGAACTATACAACACCTTTGAAAGTCCAGTAGATCAGAGAAAATGGGCGACTAAATCAGAATCAATCAAGAAGAGAGATAAAGTAATATTAAGTCTCTTAATCTTCCAAGCTCTGACCACTACTGAAATAATAGAGCTGAAAGTAAAAGACATCGATCTAGAAGAATGTACAATCAAAGTCAAAGCTAATGAGAGTAAAGGAAGAAGGGGAAATAAAGCCAGGACTCTAGCACTACAATCCAAACAAATGCTACTGATAAATGACTATCTAAAAGTCTATAGAAATGACCTTTGGAAGAAGCAGAAACCCAAGAAACGACAGGACTACTTTATCCTAAATGAGAACGGTCTACAGATCTGGGGTAGTTACTTAAATCGAATGTTATCGAAGGGAAGAAAACCACATGAAATATTTACTCCACTCAAAATCAGACAGTCAGTAATAGCGAATCTACTCAAAGAAAAGAATGATACTAGAGTAGTCCAAGAGTTCGCTGGCCATCGAAGAACAGGGAGTACAGAAGCTTATAAAAGAACTGGATTAGAAGAGCTAAAGAGTAGTATTGAGAGATTGCATCCAAGACAATGAATAGAAAAGTATGAAACTATATGTATATTTGAATTGTTGTACCATTACGGTACACATAAATATTGTAATTATGCTAGTAATAAGTAGTAGAGAATTTAGACAAAATCAACGTATGTATTTTGAGAAAGCTGATAAAGGTGAGCAGATAATAGTTCAACGAGGTAAGGATAAGTCTTATGCTTTGACACCTGTTGGCGAAGATGATATATACTTTAATGAGAAGATGATTAAGCGAATCAAAGAGAGTGCTAAACAGGCAAAGAATGGTGAATACATAGAGTTATCATCGTCTGAAGAAATCAAGGAGTTATTAGGTCTATGAAATATAACTTACGACTTACTCCAAATGCAGTAAAAGACATCAATCGTCACAAGAAATCAGGAGACAAAAAATTACTTCAAAAGATTGGATTTTTATTGGAAGAACTTAGAGAGCATCCAAGAACTGGTACTGGTAAACCTGAGAAATTAAAACATGAATTAGAAGGCTTTTACTCTAGAAGAATCGATAAGAAACATAGAATGATTTATGAGATCGAAGATGAAATTATTACAGTTGTGGTCTTGAGTGCATATTCACATTACGGCGATAAATAAAGAAGTTGTATGCTCCTATGTCGCAAGATTTATAGTTCTGTATAGTTCCGCTAAAAAGCTTCACCATACAGGCAGGGAAGCGGCGTTCGTCGGGTTCCCTTGTTACATATACCTCGCCATACTCTCCCAAGGTCGAGTAACAGGAGCTTCCTTCGTCAGCACCTTTGTCATGGTATATGTGCCTGCGGTCAGCTCCTCACAGGCTGTTTTACTGTCTGCGACAGAGTATCGCTTGCGTTCCTTCGTCTCTCCAGTTCCCTAACGGCGATACACTGCCACATCCATCACAGCCTATTATTTGGCGGACTGCGAAACTCCCTCGGCTGCGTCAGTCGGATAGAAATTACAGCTAATAAATAGCGGTCTATCCTCCTTCCTTGCTGCACCCTCAAAAGCTAAACTCGTCGGCGTTCCATACACTTCACCAGTCGCCTCGTTCCTCGTTGTCTGGCTACCGTTATTCCTCTTCTCCCTGCAGCAGCAACTTCGCTTCCGTGCCTCTACGAGTCGGCACTCCCAGCTCACACCTCGGTCGTGTCCGCAGTAGTCCGCCCCACGAATGCTAAACTCGCTGAAGGCTCTTTCTCTGTAAAAAGAAAAACCCAATTAGATAGCTACCGCCCTTCGGTTGGTTCCTCATTTTTAAAAGCAAAGCTCCACAAAGCCACCGCCACAAAGCCGAGCTTCACTTTTAAAAATCGAGGCAAATCAATTTTTATTTTTCAATTGAATTTTGCCTCGCAGAGAACTGAAAATACCAAGATCGAAGAAATGAAACCAAGCGTAAATCTCTCGATCTGGAATGTTTTTTAAGGGTTGGCCAGCATGGCATATAAGTGGGTAAAGCTATGTGTCTGTACTTGTATGACATCATAGCGACTCTTATATGCTGTGCTTTGTGTAGAGCTAAAAACATGGAGGATCGAGAGATTTACTAACCACTAAAGCCAAAAGTAAAACCTAACATATTTTTTTCATGTGAGATATTTTCAATTGAAATCATCAAATGAAAATAAAAAGGGTAATGAAAATGCTATCTTAGCGACTGTGCAAAGGCACAAAGAAAGAGCTTGAAAGGTTGTGTAAGGAGAAAGTGAGAATGGAGTAAAAAGGTGTTTAGAGGTTTATAAGTGTCGACCCCGCAGCAGATCTAATGCCTGGGTGGAGTCCTTACTCTTATACATTCAATAATCCTTTGAATTATACAGATCCTACTGGAGCAATTCCATATCCAATTACCTTTAGATCATATCATCCAGGGAAAACTTTTGGAGGTGGATTTGGAGGTGATAATAGAGGGTTTAGTAATAGGTCAAGTGCAACTGCGAGAATCAGCCATACTGTAACAGCAGATGCTGGTGCAGGTACATTAAGCTATAATCCAGATAATACATCGAGTGCACGTTCCCATCATCCTATATTCGGTTCAGATGTTGCTGATCCCAAGGGATATGCTCGGACTACATCTGCGGAAGGAAATACTTTGTCCTTTGAAACTGGTTATGCAGGAGCAAATCCACTTATTCCATCACCTGATATAGATGTTGCTGCAGGATTGTCAATTACTGAGGATTTAGATGCTGGATTTCTGACGATCTCAGGTAGCGTTAATGGTGATGATTTTCCAAACACAGAAGCATTTATTACTGATCCAAGTGGTCAATCTGTATTTATTGGTGGTGATGTGAGAGGCGGAAATAATCCAGGAGCATTGGTTGGGGGACCAGATCAAAGAATTATGGATGTTGGTTTTCAAATCAAAATTGATGGGAAAGGTAATTTCCAAAACGTCCAATATAAAGGTCAAGAATACAATGTTGTTGATTACAACAATTTATTCATTGATAAGAACCCTAATCCAAATAATGATGGCCTATGAAAAAACTAATTTATTTTGGACTCGTTGTGATGTTTTTTTCATCCTGTTTTTGGGGAGAGAAAGAGGTGTATTTAATTCCTCAAGGTTTTGAAGGACCTGTAATAATAATGTTTGACGAATCGGACGGGCAGCAAGTTAAGTACGAAGAAAAAAAGAGAGTATATGAAATACCAGAAGACGGTATTATGCGTACTCAATTTAAAGATCAAGACAAGTACGTTGATATGGAGTTTTATTATTCAGATGAATCAGGAAATAGAAACCCAATTGAAGATGTGGAAATACAGTTATTGAGTGATGATGAAAAGGAGACCTTAGAACCAAAAGCATATAGATATCTTGTGTATGGCAGTGGCGATATCAGCTTTATCGTAGGCAAATTAAGAGACCATGAAAAACATTGGACAGCACTTGAAGAATTAAAGAAAGAAGTCTTTAAGGACGGTACAGTAATAATGCATGCTAAAGAAAAGGAATAGAATTAAGCCTCTGAGAAATCAGGGGCTTTCTTAGTTTACGTTGAGACCTTTGAGCTTGAAGTTATTAATCATGGCATCAAGAGTGCAGAGAATACAGCTTTTATACTTATTTAGTTGACTATAGGCCCTATGGGGTAAATCCACACCCTAGGACTGTAACAGATCATCTAAGTTCTGTACGCACAATTTTGGATGATGATGGAACCATTCTAAGCGATTTTTCGTATTATACTTTTGGTTTAAGATGGGACTATAACGATAGTCCTAATTATGAGTGGAATCGCGTTGGCGCTTTAGAGCAAGACGGGATTCAGAATCATATTGATTTGATGGCTTATCGGTCTTGTTACCGGACGACTGGGAGGTTTAGTGGGATCGATCCCGCATCTCAACAAAGAAGCTCGTTTAGCGGTTATAATATGGTTCAAAATAATCCTGTAAACAGAATTGATCCTTCAGGAGCTATTGATTTATCAGCATTAGGAGTAGATGATTGGTATGAAGATTCTAGTGGGAACATTATTTATGACGCAAGCATAAAGAGTCAATCTGATTTAAATGATGCTGGAATTCAAGGTACCTACTTGGGTGAAGTGTTTATCGACTTCAAAGGCAGTACTCCGATTTCTGAAGTTTATAACTTCAGAGTCATACGATTGAATCAGAGGAAAGCCTGTGTTGCATAAATAAGGTAAGTATGTTTTGCTTATCCTGATCTCTGAAGTTTATAACCTCTGAGCCATACGATTGAATCAGAGGAAAGTCTATGTTGCATAAATAGGGTAAGTATGTTTTGCTTATTTCTAAAGCGTTTCATTGGGATTGCTTCGAGGATACTATCCTCGAAGATCGGTATAAAAGAATGAAAGGAAAGGCTCACTTTTAAGCGAATATAAAATGGAATTGCTTGAATTTAATAGTACTTTAGAACAGATTTTGAAGATGACATTGCAAATGAATTCTTCAATACTTTACAATATTGACTCATTAAACTTAAATAATTAGATGCGAGGACGATTTACATATTGCGGTGCGCTTGGATTATTGATTCTATTTTCACTTTTGATCTCTTGTAATGGAGAAGAAATCTGCCCCAGCTATCCTGCTAAGTACAGCTATACTTTTTCAGTAGATGATTATGATCCAGTGGCAGTATTTGACTATGATGGTAATGTGATAACTT
>Ga0209831_1002337_pt1 | contig 16593 bp, 12 predicted proteins | sample Maine_Asex4_meta_FD_187451 | JGI IMG/M metagenome (GOLD analysis project Ga0209831, IMG submission 187451) | Marine algal microbial communities from Maine, USA - Maine_Asex4_metaG (SPAdes) (version 2) | ecosystem: Host-associated > Algae > Red algae > Unclassified | place: Maine, USA | collected...
AAACGCGCGGCGTACGGCACCCTCTATTGTTGGGCGCCATACGGACAAGCGCGGGCCACCGCAATAGGCGCAATTTTACGGGAATTGGAGCGGTATCGAGCGGGCGTTACTTGGAGAAGAGAGCCGGGAGAAGACCGTGCGGGAACGCGAATAAACGGGCATGCGACGAAAATCGACCGTCAGGCATCTTGCCATACCGCGCGCGGGACGCTATCGCTACAGCCGGTCTTGGGGCGTAGCTTAGCTGGTAAAGCAGCGGTTTTTGGTACCGAAGAGCGCAGGTTCGAATCCTGCCGCCCCAGCCAGTCCTTCGCATGCCGTCGATCCATATGCGTCCGATCAGGATCCGTCACGGCGGGTGTCGTGGCGACCGATGCTGTAGCTGCACGCCACGGCGTATCCGGCCCGTTGATACGGGATTTCGATCAGGGGTTCGTCGTCCAGCGCGATGGAGTCGGGCATGGGCGGCTCTTCTGCTTCCGGGTCATGCTCTTCCGGGTCGTCGGCAGGGTGCGGCACGGGCACCGGGGTTTCGGGTGCGGTGTCGATATCGGCGGAGGGATGCCCGAAGGCGCGTCCGACGACGCCGAGGATACGCCGCCGCATCCACACCATCAGCAATCCGGCCATCAGGAAGAACGTCGCCGCCCCCGCCGCGAGAACGGCGATCTTGCGACTGGGGGAGACGGGGCGGGCATTGGCCACCGGCGCCTCGACGATCTGGGCAAGGGGGTAGGCGGAGAACTGGTCGGCCTTGCTCGTATCGGCCTTGGCCAGTGCGGCGGCGAAGATGGCGAGGGCGACCTGATGCTCGCGCACAAGATGGTCGAGCCGGGCCGCCGGACCGGAGAGACGGCGCACGTCGCCCTCAATCGCCCGAAGCTGACGGCGGAGCGCGGCGAGCTGGGCGACCGACCCGTCGCGAACTGCGGCTTGCTCGACCAAGGTCGAGAGCATCAGCTCGCGCTGACCGTGGGTCGCGAGATCGGCGATGGCGCGAAAGCCGCCCTCGTCGTTGCGGGTGATGATGCGGCCCCGGTCGACCATCGCGTCGGTGATGGAGGCGTAGGCACGGCGGATGTCGAGGTATTCGGGATGCTTGTCGCCATAGGCCATGCGCGCCCGCTCGAAGGCGATCTTGGCGGTCGCCATCTCCTCCAGCAATGCCTGGAACACCGGATCGGCGCGCAGCTTGAGCGCCTGTGCCGCATTCGCCGCGTCGAGGCCCAGCGTCCGCTCCAGCGTCGCGACCTCGGCCTGCTGGCGATGCAGTTCGCTCTCGATATCGCGGATGCGCTTGGCGGTGCGCTCGATCTGAAGGATGCGGTCGCCGAACTGGTCGGCGGAGACCAGCCCCGTGCGCGTCTGGAAAGCGACGATGGCCGCCCGCGCCTCGTCGACCCGTTGCTGATAATCGCGGATCGCGGCGCGGTTCGGCTCCTCCCGGCCCCGTGCGTATTCGGCGCGCAGGCGGTCCAGTTCCCCGGCGAAGGAGGCGACCAGCGCTTCGGCGTTCTTCTGCGCATCGACGGGCGAGGGGCCTTTCACGGTGATGGCGATGAAGTTGGTCTGGTCGATCAGCTTGATTTTCGGACGCGGGAACGCGTCGGGGGAGAGGTCGCGCAGAGCCGCCGCGCCCCGGTGAACCGTCTCGGTCATGATGAGCTTGCGGTAGGCTTCGACGGGGCTGAGCCGACTGCTCGCCCAAGGGGAGGATGCCGTGGAGGACGCCTGCCCCACGCGGTCGAGATTGACGCTGGCCTTGGACCCTTCGCCCGGGAGGATCATGAACACCTCGGTCGCGTAGGTGGGGGGCGTGTAGGTCACGTACCACCACGCGATTCCCCAGACGGGCGCGATCAGGACGATGGCAACGAGGAGCCTCCCCAGCACGAGGCGCAGGAGACGGAACCGGTCCACTCAGAGCAGGCCCAGCAAGGCGACCGGCACGCCCAGCCCCTCGAAGGACGAGAAGACGTCGCGGATATTGGTGACGGTGCTGTCGTAGCAGCCGATGGAATCGTCGGGCATCATGTAGGGGTTGTGCTCGTCGCGGTCGGCGCGGCGGATCAGCTCCTCGATGGAGCGGCGGATCACCTCCATCTCGCCCGTCAGGGGATTGCGCGAGACGTGAATGGCGTGGCGGTTGGCGTTGGTGGCCGCGATGCCGCCGACGCAGTTCATCCTGAACAACGTCTGGAGCAGCGTGACGCCGTATTTCAGCTCCCGCACGTCGTCGTCGATGGCCGAGGCGGAGTTGTGGAAGGCGGGCGAGGTGAGATTGGAGAGATTCGCCTTGATCCCCTCGCGCGTGATCGGCCCGCTGCGGGCGAGAGCGGGCTGGAAGCAGCCCATGCTCGGCACCTCCACCTCGTCATCGGCCAGCATGTGGGGGTCGAAGAAGCGCCGGCCCATCGCCGCCGGTTTCATGTCGACCCGATACGTCCGCCCCGCGCGCCGCACGATGATGCGCTGCACGTCCGCATCGGGGCGCACCCCGGCCACCCCGCGCAGGGCCGCCGACAGGGTGCGCGCATTGGGCATGTCGCCGCTCGCGGTCTGGCGCAGCATATCGACCGCCTCGGCGGATTTGCGGTTGATCTCGGCCACGCCCGCCTCGAACACCGCGCCGGTTACGTGGACACGGATGGCCGCCCGCTCGACGATGCGGATCGAGACCGGCGGCCCGTCGCCGCGATAGTAGTTCTCGGCCACCAGCCCGCGCCGGATGCGCCGTTCCAGCGTGGGGGCCGGGACGCCGTGGGCGAGGTAGGCGGGCATCTGCGGCAGGCGGATCAGGCCATCGGCCTCGATCTCGAAATCGCCGGACAGCATGGCGTCGCCCCGCACGTCGATGCGCAGCAGGTCGCCCTTGGAAATCGGCGCCTCCTCCCGGTCCGGCTCCAGCACCGGCAGGGTGTCGTAACGGGTATTGGCGCGGCAGCGGGACAGGCCCATCCCCGCGCGCAGGGTCGTGGAGAAGACGCGCGACGTATCGTCCTCGTCGCCGAAATCGCGCAGGGTGGTCTGGTAGCCCTCCCCCGCGTCGAGCGCCGCCCGGTTGCGCGGCTCCTCCAGAGCATGACAGCCCGCGAGGGCGAACAGGGCGGCGCAGAAGGCGAGCGGGGCCTTCGACGGGAAGGGGCGGGTTTTTCCGGGCACTTGTGTCTGTCTCCGCAAGGTCGCACGATGCGATTGGCTTACGAAGCGGCCGGTCAAGCAGGCGTTAAGGCTAACGCATACCGCCATTCATTGATTTATTCGGCCCTGCCCGTCCTACTGGAACTGCCCCGGAAACGGGTCCGCGCAATTGCCGCTCAGGCATTGCTCGATCCGCGCGCGCGTGTCGGCGTCATTGCCGAAGATGTCGCCGGGGCATGCACCCGAATACAGCTCAAGCGTCCGGTCCGGCAATTGCTTGAGCGCCATGATGCCCGACGTGCCCACCGACGGAAACCGACCGCACCACGGCCCCGCGCACCCGACGCGGACCCAGATGTAATGGTCCAGCGGCGCCGTCTGGTCGGCGTAGAGCACCTCTCCCTGCACCCGGAAGACGCCGCGCAGGTTGGAGGTGTCCGCGGTCCCGCTGTTGGTCTCGCCGAAGGAGGGGATCGGCGGCAGGGGGGCGGCGGGGGTGAGCGTGCCCGACACGATGTAGTAGCGGTCGGGCGATGCGCTCCAGTTGTTGAAGCTGCCCTCGACTGAAGGCCGGACGCAACTGAGCGCCAAGGCGCTGCCCGCCATCGTCACCACCGTCAGCGCGGTCGTTGCCGCCGTGAGCCATCTTGCGAATGCCATGGTTCTTCCTCCGCCAAATCGTTTCATACTCTACGCGGGATTTACGTGCATCCCGTATTTATCATACGCGTTAAACGAAAGTTTCCGGCATTTTTTCTCAAAATGATTCAGGGCCAGGTCGCGACGGGAGGCATCGACATCAGGACCGCTTCGATATTGTGGCCCGTCTCCAGACCGAATTTCGTGCCCCGGTCGTAGACGAGATTGAACTCGGCGTAATACCCGCGCCGCACGAGTTGGTGCGCGCGCTCCTCTTCGGTCCAGGGCTTGTGCATGTGCTTCTCGACGAGGGGCGGATGCGCATCTAGGAAGGCCGCGCCGACATCGCGGGTCAGCGCGAAATCGGCTTCCCAATCGCCGGTATTGTGATCGTCATAGAAGATGCCGCCGACACCGCGCGCGAAATTGCGGTGTTTGATCATGAAGTATTCGTCGGCCCAGTCCTTGTAGCGCGGGTAGTAGCCGGGGTCGTGCCGGTCGCAGGCTTCCTTGTAGGCGGCGTGGAAGAAGGCGGTGTCGTCCTCGACGGGGACCATCGGATTGAGATCGCCGCCCCCCCCGAACCACCACGCGGCGGGCGTCCAGAAATGGCGAGTGTTCATGTGCACCGCCGGGACCTTGGGCGAGCGCATATGCGCCACCAGCGAGATACCCGAGGCCCAGAAGCGCGGGTCCGCCTCCACGCCGGGGATGCCGCGCGAGGCCATCATCGCCTGTGCGCGCGGGGCGAGCGTGCCGTGGACGGTGGAGATATTGACGCCCACCTTCTCGAACACGCGCCCGCCGCGCATGACCGACATCTCGCCGCCCCCCGCATCCTCGCCCGCCGCGCCCTCGCGATGCGTCTCGCTGCGAACGAATCGCCCGGCGGGCAGGTCGGCGAACGCATCCCCTGCATAGGCGTCCTCGATCCCCTCGAACCGCATGCAGATCGCGTCGCGCAACTCGCGGAACCAGGCAGCGGCGCGGGCCTTGCGGGCGTCCGCGTTGGCCAGTTCGCCGCTGACGCTGCCGGTCGTTCGGTCGGTCATCGCTCTTCCCTCTTCCTTCTTCTCCACCAGCCACACATCCTGATTGGCCGGGCATTCGTCCCTGATCCCGCCGGGCACGGGCGAGCGCCTGAGCAGGGTCACGTCGTATCCGTCGCCGTAGAAACCTCGCACCTGCGCCTCGTCCACCGAGAACGGCGGCCCGGCCATCGCCTCCTGATCGTAGTCGCAGCAGACGAGAAGCTGCGACGCGCCACCCGTCAGGGCCGACAGGTGCGCGGCATAGCGCGCGCGCATCCCCTCAGGCAAGGCCACCAGCGCGGCGCGGTCGTACACCGCATCCACCGGTCCGAGCGTTCCCCGGTCGAGCGCGAAGATATCGCCGACGTATATGTCGAGGCTCTTCGCCGCGTAATGCGCCAGCGAGCCGTGGGCTGCAATCGTCGGAGTCAGTTCCAGATCGTCGAACAGCGCGCGAATCGCCAGGTCGCTCAGTTCCACTCCGCAAACGCGGTAACCGCGCGCGAGCAGCCATCCGATATCGCGCGTCTTGCCGCACAGGGGCAGGAAGATGCGCGCGCCGGGTGCCAGCCCGAGCCGGTCGATATAGTGGATCAGGGCGGGGTTCGGGGTGTCGCTGTGGAACCCGATCCGGCCCTTCTCCCACGTGTCGATCCAGAATCCGCTTTCCATCGCGTCCACTCCCCGATTTGTCGCTCGCAAGACCTATCATCTCCCTCGCCCGGCGCAATCGCGGCATTGACAGCCGCGACCCGCGCCACCTATATACGCGCTTTCGCGAACGGGAAGCATCCCGCGCATCGCGATGCCTTTTCCTGACGGTCGCCAAGGAGCGAGACCCGTGAAACGTACTTTTCAGCCTTCCAATCGCGTTCGCAAGAACCGCCACGGTTTCCGCGCCCGCATGGCCACCGCGAACGGCCGCAAGATCATCAACCGCCGTCGCCGTCAGGGCCGCAAGAAGCTGACCGCCTAAGGTCCGGGGGTTTCCAGTTGCGGCTGGAGACGCTCAGGAACCGGCGCGACTTTCTCGCCGCCGCTCGCGCGGGCAAGGCCGTCACCGTCGGCATGATCGTCCAGCGTCGGCATCGACGCGCGGACGAGACCGATGGGCCGGATGTTCGCGTCGGATACACTGCCTCCAAGAAGGTCGGCAATGCCGTCCTGCGCAACCGAGCCAAGCGGCGGATGCGTTCCGTCGCGCGCGATGTGCTGGGCCAAGCGGGATTATCGGGCGTCGATATCGTGCTGATCGCCCGGTCCGGTGCCACGGTCGACCGCCCTTACGATGCCCTGCGCGGCGATCTCGAATACGCGCTGCGCAAGCTGGACAAGTCGCGATGATCCGGCGCATCGCCATCTTCGCACTTCAGATGCCCGTACATGTCTATCGCTACGCCGTCTCTCCCTTTCTCGCCACGAACTGCCGATTTCAGCCGACCTGTTCCGCTTACGCGCTCGAAGCGCTGGGAACCCATGGGCCGATCAGGGGCACGGCCCTGACCCTGCGCCGGATCGCGCGGTGCCGTCCGGGGGGAGCATCGGGGTACGATCCTGTGCCGGAACGCGACACTGCACCCTGATCCGAGCGAAATGGCTTGACCTCGCACGCCCCGGGCGGTTGAACCTGCGGTTCGTCTTTAGCCGACCTCACCACGCCGGAGCCACGCCGCATGGGCGACCAGAAGAACCTGATCCTCGCCGCTGTCCTCAGCTTCCTCGTCATCGGGTTGTGGGAGGCCTTCGTGGTCGGCCCGCAACGGGCCGAGTTCGAGCGCAACGCCGAAATACAGTCGCAGATCGCCCAGGAGCAGGGCATCGACGGCGTGCCCGTTCCCGTCGGCGAAGGGGGGCTGGCTTCCGAGATCGCCGCCCTGCTCGACCGCCCCGCCGCCCTCGCGAAATCCGAGCGTATCGTGATCGACGCCCCGCGCGTGGACGGCTCCATCTCGCTGACCGGCGGGCGGATCGACGACCTGAACCTCAAGGACTATCACGTCACCATCGACGAGGGTTCGCCCGAGGTGACGGTCCTGTCGCCGCGCGAGGCGGGGGACGCCTATTACGCCCTCTTCGGCTGGGCGGGCGGCAAATCGGTGCCGGGTCCGAAGACAGAATGGACGCTGGCCGAGGGCGACATGCTCGACCGGGGCAAGCCCGTGACGCTGGAATGGGATAACGGCGAGGGTCTCCTGTTCACGCAGCGCTACGAGATCGACGAGAACTTCATGTTCACCGTCCTCCAGTCGGTGACGAACACGGGCGGCGAGGCGACGACGCTCAGCCCCTACGGCGTGATCGCGCGCCATGGCGAGCCGGAGACGGAAGGCTTCTATCTGCTGCACGAGGGGGCCATCGGCGGCTTCGACGGCATCACCGAGAGCATCGACTACGACGATTTCGAGGATTTCGAGATGAACGCCGCCGAGCGGGCGCGCGTCAGCAAGTTCACCGCCCAGAACAACGGCTGGCTCGGGATTACCGACAAGTACTGGATGACCGCGCTGGTCCCCGAATCGGGCCGGTCCTTTACCGGGGCCTTCAAGCTGGCGGGCCGCGAGGGGGCGCCGGTCTTCAGCGCCGACGTGCGCCTGCCCCCGATCAGCGTGGCGGCGGGGGCGACGGAGACCTCGACCATCCGCTTCTTCGCCGGAGCCAAGCAGGCCGACGTGCTGAAGATGTACGCCGATACGCTGGGCGCCGAAAGCTTCTACGACGCCATCGACTGGGGCTGGTTCTTCTTCCTGACCAAGCCGTTCTTCTGGCTGCTGAACACCATCTACAAGCTGGTCGGCAATTTCGGCGTCGCGATCATCATCCTGACGCTGATCGTCAAGACGGTGATGTTCCCGCTGGCCTACAAGTCCTACGTCTCCATGGGCCGGATGAAGAAGCTGCAACCGCAGACCGAGAAGCTGCGCGAGAAGCACAAGGACGACCCGCAGGCGATGCAGCGGGCGATGCTGGATCTCTACCGCAAGGAAAAGGTGAATCCGGCCTCCGGGTGCCTGCCGATCCTGTTGCAGATCCCGGTGTTCTTCGCGCTCTACAAGGTGCTCTTCGTCACGATCGAGATGCGCCACGCGCCGTTCTTCGGCTGGATCGAGGATCTGGCGGCCCCGGACCCGACCAGTATCTTCACGCTGTTCGGCCTGCTCGACTGGAACCCGCCGACCTTCCTGATGATCGGCATCTGGCCGCTGATAATGGGCGTGACCATGTGGTTGCAGATGCAGCTCAACCCCGCGCCGCCGGACCCCATCCAGAAGAAGATCTTCGCGTGGATGCCCGTCCTCTTCACCTTCCTTCTCGGCAGCTTCCCGGCGGGCCTCGTGATCTACTGGACCGCGAACAACATCCTGACGATCATCCAGCAATCGACGATCATGAAGTCGCAGGGCGCCAAGATCGAGCTGTTCGACAATATCAAGGCCATCTTCTCCCGAAAGAAGAAGGAGGGGTAGACCGGTGGCGGAGGAGACCCCCTACGAGGAAACTGGTCGCCTGCTCTTCGCGCGCGAGGTCGATTTCGTGCTCGGCGCGGCGGAGTTGACGCAACTGCCCGACGCGGACCGGCCCGAAATCTGCTTCGCCGGGCGCTCGAATGCGGGCAAGTCGTCGCTCATCAATGCACTGACCGGGCGCAAGGACCTGGCGCGCACGTCCAATACGCCGGGACGGACGCAGCAGCTCAACTACTTCTCGACCGCGCACCCGGATACCGGGCCGCTCTACATCGTCGATCTGCCCGGCTACGGCTTCGCCAAGGCGCCCGTGGCCGAGGTGGAACGATGGCAGGGCGTGCTGCGCGCGTACCTGCGCGGTCGCGCGACGCTGCGCCGGGCCTATGTGCTGGTCGATTCGCGCCACGGGATCAAGGCGGTGGACGAGGAAATCCTCAAGATGCTCGATGTCGCGGCGGTCAGCTACCAGATCGTGCTGACGAAGGCGGACAAGCCCAAATCCGTGGCGCTGGAGACCGTCATCCAGGCGACCCGCAAGGCCATCGCCAAGCGTCCCGCCGCCTTCCCCGAGATGATCGTCACTTCGTCGGAGACCGGCGAAGGGGTCGCGGCGTTGCGGGCGGCCATCGCCAGGGTGATTATCGAAAGCTGATGCCGGGGCGTATTGCGCCCCCTGCCCGCAGGCGTTAACACGCCTCGCATGACCGAAAGAACCTCCACCCGCGACATGATCGCGACCGCGCGCACCCTGTCCGTCGCCCTGCCCTACCTGCAAAAGCACGATGGCAACGCCGTCGTCGTCAAGCTGGGCGGCCATGCCATGGGCGACCCCGATTCGCTGGCCGGTTTCGCCCGCGACATCGCACTGATGAAGCAATGCGGCGTGCATCCCGTCGTCGTGCATGGCGGCGGGCCGCAGATCGGGACGATGCTCAAGCGGCTGGCCATCGGAAGCAAGTTCATCGACGGGCTGCGCGTCACGGATGCCGCGACCATCGAGGTTGTCGAGATGGTCCTCGCCGGGCGGATCAACAAGGAGATCGCGGCGGCGATCAACCGTCAGGGCGGGCGGGCGGTCGGGCTGTCCGGCAAGGACGCCAACCTGATCCTGTGCGAGAAGCTGCTGCACCGCATGGTCGACCGCGAGACGGGGGCCGAGAGCGACGTGGACCTGGGCTTCGTGGGGAAACCCGTGTCGATCAATGTCGAGCTGATCCGCAACCTGATCGAGTCCGACATCATCCCCGTCATCGCTCCCATCGGCGCGGGGCGCGAGGGGGAAATGGCCGGGGCGACCTTCAACATCAACGGCGATACGGCGGCGGGGGCCATCGCGGGGGCCATGCGCGCCTCGCGCCTGCTGCTGCTGACCGATGTGGCGGGGGTCAAGGACGGCGACGGGCAGGTGCTGGAAGAGATGACGCTCGACCAGGCGACGGACCTGATCGAGCGCGGGGTCATTCAGGGCGGGATGCTGCCGAAGGTCGGCACCGCCATGGATGCGTTACAGCAGGGCGTGGACGGGGTGGTCATCCTCGATGGACGCGCCCCTCATGCCGTGCTGCTGGAACTGTTCACCGAGCATGGCGCGGGAACGCTGATCCGTAGATGATACCGGGCTGGGCGTAGGCGACGGTATAGCTGCCGTAGGGATCGCTATAGGCCTGCGCCGGGGCGTAGGCGCGGTGATCGTCGTAGATCGGGGCCATCGTCGCACCGTAACTGATACCGGTATCGACATAGGTGGGCGCCACGGGCTGGTAATAGGCCGGTGCCGGAGCGAGGGCGACCTGCATCGCGGCGACCGGGACGTGGTGGGCCTGACCCCAGGTATTGCTGATCGGGGCGGCATAGACGTCACCGAAGGCATTACCGACGTTGATGTAGACCGGCTGCGGCGTCGGCTCGACATAGGCGACCGTCTGGTAGGCGGGCTCGACGCTCTGGACGCTCTGATAGGACGTGTACTGCGGCTGTGCGTAGGCCGGGGCGGCGGCTGCGTAGACCATCGAGGCCGTGCCCTTGCCACCGCAGGCGGCGGGGTTCGACATGCAGACCGATTTCACGTTGTCGATCCACCGGCGATGCGCGGCGATGGGCGTGAAGTACATCTCGTAATTGCCGAGCATGCATTCGTCGCCCGCGTGGTTCTCGGTGCCCGGCTGGATGCCCGACAGGACCCCGGCCAGACGCTTGCCGTACGGCCCGTTGGAGAGGATCGGCCCCCCGCTCTCGCCGCGGCACAGGCCGCCCGAGGGGCTGGCGGCGTTCGTGACGGTGATGTAGCTGCGCATGTCGACGCCATGGACCTGAAGCGGCGTGCGGTTCAGGTAGCGGTCGCCTGCACGCAGGCCGGTGACGGGCCAGCCATGCCCCATGCCGATCTCGCCCCGGCGCAGCGACGGCGCGTTCTGGGTATCGATGGCGACGGGCCGGACGCGGGCGGGGAACGGGTTGTCGACGCGCAGCAATGCGATGTCGTTTTCAAGGGTCTGGTACTTGAACCCGGCGTGGCAGACGGCCTCGCTGGTGGTACGCTTGATCGCGTTCGCGCCTTCGAGGTGCTCGTCGCCCGCGACGATCTCGATCCGGCTCCAGGAGCGGTCGGCGGCAACGCAGTGACCGGCGGTCACGACCCAGTTGCTGTCGATGACGGTGCCGCCGCAATGGTCGATCTCGATGCGGTCGCCCATTTCGTAGACGATGCGCAGCTTGACGGTCGAGGCGGCATCGCCCGGTGCCGAGAAGGCGGCGGCGCTGCGGTAATATTCCGGTGTCCAGTTCTCGCGACCGCCCTGACTGGCGTAGCCCGTGCCCTGCCCCGCGCAGGAGAATGCGTCGATTGCGGAGAGGCCGGCGGCGCTGACGGGCGAGGCGAGGCCGAGGAATGCGGTCGCGAAAGCGAGGAGATTCGGTCTGAATGCCATGGTGGGGGGTCCCAATCTGCATTGGCGACCTCCCTTGGCCACCTTCTAGATCAGGATGCCCTGCAAGTATTAACAACACACTTGTACGGAGTATTTTTCCGCCGCGTTCACTCTCCTTAAAATTGCATTAGCCAATTTACGGCCTTGTTTCGACAACGAAAAAAGGGCACCGGAATGATCCGGCGCCCTCTTCCCTGTTTACCCTTGCGTTCGGCTATCGCTCCCGAAAATGCGGAAAAATCATCGTATCGCGATCCTTCTTCCGCTTGCCGGGGCACGTGCCGGTCGCATCGGTAGCGTTTGGCTACTCGGCGGCATCCTGTGCCGAATCGGACTCCGCCGGCGCTTCGAGTGCGCCGACCGGCTTGTTCTTTTCCATCGCGTCGGCGGCGGCCCGGCGCGCCGCGATGATCTCGCGGTCGCGGTCGGCGGCGATGCGCTTCATCTTGGCGGCCATGCCCCCGGTACCCGCCGGGATCAGGCGTCCGACGATCACGTTCTCCTTCAGCCCGATCAGCTTGTCGCGCTTGCCCTGCACCGAAGCCTCGGTCAGCACGCGCGTCGTTTCCTGGAAGGAGGCGGCGGAGATGAACGAACGCGTCTGGAGCGACGCTTTCGTGATGCCAAGCAGGATCGACTTGCCGACGGCGGGGCGGCGGTTCGACTGCTCCATCTTCTTGTTGATCTCGTCGAATTCGCCCCGGTCGACCGTCTCGCCCGCGAGGAGCGTGGTGTCGCCCGAGGATTCGACCTCGATCTTCTGGAGCATCTGGCGAACGATGACCTCGATGTGCTTGTCCGCGATCTTCACGCCCTGAAGGCGATAGACGTCCTGCACCTCGTCGATCAGATAGTTCGCCAGCGCCTCGATCCCCAGGACGTGGAGGATGTCGTGCGGCGCGGGCTTGCCGTCGATCAGGTACTCGCCCTTCTGGATGAAGTCGCCTTCGGCCACCTCGACATGCTTGCCCTTGGCGATGAGGTATTCGACGGGATCGCCCTCGCCCTCCGCCGGTTCGATCGAGATGCGACGCTTGTTCTTGTAGTCGCGCCCGAAGCGGACGTAGCCGTCGATCTCGGCGATGATGGCGTGGTCCTTCGGACGGCGCGCCTCGAACAGTTCCGCCACGCGGGGCAGACCCCCGGTGATGTCACGGGTCTTGGCGCCCTCGCGCGGGATGCGCGCGAGAATGTCACCCTCGTTCACGTCCGCCCCGTCCTCGACGGACAGAACCGCATCGACCGCCAGCGCGTAGAGCGCCGGATTGCCGTTATCGAGCAGCACGGCCTCGCCATCCTCGCCCAGAACGGTGACGGACGGTTTCAGGTCCATTCCCTTGGGCGCGGCGCGCCAGTCGGAAACGATGCGCTGGGCGATACCCGTCGCCTCGTCGGTGTCCTCGCGGACCGAGAAGCCGGGAACGAGGTCGATGAACTTCGCCTTGCCCGCCTTCTCCGACAGGATCGGAACGGTGTAGGGGTCCCACTCGGCCAGCTTGTCGCCGCGCGCGATGGTGTCGCCCGCCTTGACGCGCAGTTTCGTGCCGTAGGCCAGCTTGTGCGTCGCGCGTTCCACGTCGTTCTGGTCGACCACGACGAGCTGCATGTTGCGGCCCATGACGATGGTCTCGCCGGAGGAGTTGACGAGGACGTTCTCGTTGCGGATCTGCAACGTGCCTTCCTGCGTCGCTTCCACGAAGGACTGGTCGGTCACCTGCGCGGTGCCGCCGATGTGGAAGGTGCGCATCGTCAGCTGCGTGCCCGGCTCGCCGATGGACTGGGCCGCGATGATGCCGACGGCCTCGCCCTGGTTGACGAACTCGCCACGCGCGAGGTCACGGCCATAGCACATGGCGCAGATGCCGCTTTCCGCCTCGCAGGTGAGGGGCGAGCGGATCTTCACCGTCAGGACCTCGGCCTTCTCGATGATCGTGTCCTCGCCCTCCACGACGACGTGGTTGCGCTTGAACAATACCTCGCCGGTCGCCGGGTCGAGCACATCCTCGCCCAGCGTCCGCCCGAGCAGGCGCTCGGCGAGCGAGGCGACGACCTCGCCGCCGTCGATGGCGGCGGAGCAGTCGATCACCATGTCGGTGCCGCAGTCATGCTCCTCGATGATGCAGTCCTGCGCCACGTCGACAAGGCGGCGGGTCAGATAGCCCGAGTTCGCCGTCTTCAGCGCCGTATCCGCGAGGCCCTTGCGCGCGCCGTGGGTGGAGTTGAAGTACTCCAGCACGGTCAGGCCTTCCTTGAAGTTCGAGATGATCGGCGTCTCGATGATCTCGCCGGACGGCTTGGCCATCAGGCCACGCATCCCGCCGAGCTGTTTCATCTGCGTGACCGAACCGCGCGCGCCGGAATGGGCCATCATGTAGACGGAGTTCGGCTCCAGCGTGCGGCCGTTCTCGTCCATGCGGTCCGCCGAGATGGTGGACATCATCGCCTCGGTGACCTTGTCGTTGCACTTGGCCCAGGCGTCGACGACCTTGTTGTACTTCTCGCCCTGGGTGATCAGGCCGTCATGGTACTGCTTCTCGAAGGCCTTGACCTGCTCCTTGGTGTCGTCGACGTGACCCCACTTGGAGTCGGGGATTTCCATATCGTCCTTGCCGAAGGAAATGCCGGCCTTGCACGCTTCGGTGAAGCCCAGTTTCATGAGCTGGTCGCAGAAGATGACCGTCGCCTTCTGGCCGCACAGCCGGTAGACGGTGTCGATCAGGTCGCCGACCTCGCGCTTGCGCAGCAGCTTGTTGACGATCTGGAAGTCCATCTGGTCGTCGTCGGGCAGCAGCGCGCCGAGCATCATGCGGCCCGGCGTCGTCTCGACCCGCTTGCGCACGCGCTCGCCGGTTTCCTCGTCGAAGGTCCAGACGCGGGCCTGGATCTTGGAGTGCAGCGTGACCGACTTGTTCGACAGCGCGTACTCGATCTCCTCCATGTCCGAGAAGACCATGCCGTCGCCGATCTGCTTCTCGCGCATCAGCGACATGTAGTAGAGACCGAGGACGATGTCCTGAGACGGCACGATGATGGGCTTGCCGTTCGCGGGGCTGAGAATGTTGTTGGTCGACATCATCAGGACGCGCGCTTCGAGCTGCGCTTCGAGCGAGAGGGGCACGTGCACGGCCATCTGGTCGCCGTCGAAATCGGCGTTGAAGGCGGCGCAGACCAGCGGGTGAAGCTGAATCGCCTTGCCCTCGATCAGGACCGGCTCGAACGCCTGGATACCGAGGCGGTGAAGCGTGGGCGCGCGGTTGAGCATGACGGGGTGTTCGCGGATCACCTCGTCGAGAATGTCCCAGACCTCCGGGCGCTCTTTCTCGACCAGTTTTTTTGCTTGTTTGACGGTGCTGGAAAGCCCCTGCGCGTCAAGTTTCGAGTAGATGAACGGCTTGAACAGTTCCAGGGCCATCTTCTTGGGCAGGCCGCACTGGTGCAGCTTGAGTTCCGGCCCGGTCACGATGACGGAACGGCCCGAGAAGTCGACGCGCTTTCCGAGTAGGTTCTGGCGGAAGCGGCCTTGCTTGCCCTTGAGCATGTCGGCCAGCGACTTCAGCGGGCGCTTGTTGGCGCCGGTGATCGTGCGGCCGCGCCGACCGTTGTCGAAGAGGGCGTCGACGGCTTCCTGCAGCATCCGCTTCTCGTTGCGGATAATGATATCCGGCGCGCGCAACTCGATCAGCCGCTTGAGGCGGTTGTTGCGGTTGATGACGCGGCGGTAGAGGTCGTTGAGGTCGGACGTCGCGAAACGGCCCCCGTCGAGCGGCACAAGCGGGCGCAGTTCGGGCGGGATGACGGGGACGACGGTCAAGATCATCCATTCGGGGCGGTTGCCCGATTCGATGAAGCTTTCCACGACCTTGAGGCGCTTGATGATCTTCTTGGGCTTCAGTTCGCCGGTGGCTTCGGCGAGATCCTCGCGCAGCGTCTGCGCTTCCTGCTCCAGGTCGATGCTGGCCAGCATGTCGCGCACGGCCTCGGCGCCGATGCCCGCCTCGAAGCTCTCGGCCCCGAACTGGTCCTGCGCGTCGAGATACTCCTCCTCGTTCATCAACTGACCGGCGGTCAGTTCGGTCATGCCGGGGTTCGTGACGACGTAGTTCTCGAAGTAGAGCACGCGTTCGAGGTCGCGGAGCGTCATGTCGAGCATCAGGCCGATGCGGGACGGGAGCGACTTGAGGAACCAGATATGCGCGACGGGGGAAGCGAGGTCGATATGCCCCATGCGCTCGCGGCGCACCTTGGACAGCGTCACCTCGACGCCGCATTTCTCGCAGGTAATGCCCTTGTACTTCATGCGCTTGTACTTGCCGCACAGGCATTCGTAGTCCTTCACGGGGCCGAAGATGCGCGCGCAGAACAGGCCGTCACGCTCGGGCTTGAACGTGCGGTAGTTGATGGTTTCGGGCTTCTTGATCTCACCGAAGGACCAGCTCAGGATCTTCTCCGGGCTGGCGAGCGAGATGCGGATTTCGTCGAAGCTGTCAGCCGGTGCGGACGGGCTGAAGATATTGGTGACTTCCTGGTTCATGCAGAGTCTCCGTCAGTTTCCGGTGCGTCCACCGGGCGGCCCGTGGGCCAAAAGGTAAAACTTGTCATTCGGCAGCGTGCATCGCCGCCTCGATCTCGGCGCGTCTGGCGCGCCCCCGTCGCGTATTGTCCATCTTTCCGGCGAGGAGGCCTTCGATGGAGATATCCTCGTCGATCACTTCCCAATGGAGGCCATAGGGGCTTGCTCGGTAATCGGCACGCTGTTCGGGCGTCGCATCGTAGAGGCGCGGATAGTGCCAGAGTGGCGTCTTGATGGTCCGTCCGTCCGCAAGGGCGACGTGCATCGCCTCTGGGTCGAACGAAACGTCAGATACCAAAAAACTCATTCCATGCCTCCACGATTTCATGTCCACGATCTTCGAGGATCACTGCGATCCTGTTCAACTCGTGTCTACGAAAACCCGCGTTCCTGGCCATCCGGATGGACGGCTCGATCCAGAATTTCGCTTCTCGATCGCCTTCGAGAGCGTGGATATGAATCGGTTCCCGCGGTTCACCTTCGTCCGCGTAAAACAGAAACCGGACATTGCCAACGCGAAAGACGACTGGCATCGCCCTCTTATTCTTCTTCCTCCGCGTCGAGCAGCTCGATATTGAGACCCAGCGAGCGAATCTCCTTCACGAGGACGTTGAAGGATTCCGGGATACCGGCCTCGAAATTGTCCTCGCCCTTGACGATGCTCTCGTACACCTTGGTCCGGCCAGCCACGTCGTCCGACTTGACGGTGAGCATTTCCTGCAGCGTGTACGCCGCGCCGTAGGCCTCCAGCGCCCAGACCTCCATCTCGCCGAACCGCTGTCCGCCGAACTGGGCCTTGCCGCCCAGCGGCTGCTGCGTGA
>Ga0209831_1002343_pt1 | contig 16550 bp, 20 predicted proteins | sample Maine_Asex4_meta_FD_187451 | JGI IMG/M metagenome (GOLD analysis project Ga0209831, IMG submission 187451) | Marine algal microbial communities from Maine, USA - Maine_Asex4_metaG (SPAdes) (version 2) | ecosystem: Host-associated > Algae > Red algae > Unclassified | place: Maine, USA | collected...
CTTTTTGGATTGGGCAGTTGCAGCTGTGAAGCACCGCGAGATCAACGATCTCGTTAAGCGTCAGTTCAAGCATCTTGGATTGCGAACGCTTCCGTAACGATTTGTCTCCGTTAGTTTTTTCAGTCAGCGCTGCCTCGTTGCGAATGCTTTTAAAGTCAAACATTCGCTTAAGACAACTCTCAGGAATCGCTTCTCAACCGTCCAATGGGATGGGAAGCCCGACCAACTAAAAATCATCTCTTTGATCGGTCCGGTCTTCCAGTTAAGTATCGCTGAGCCCGAAATTCCGCATCGGTGATTGGTAACTGCGTCGAGCGTCGGTCGGTGACGTTGGCACGCAACAATGATAAATTTGTGCAAATCATTGAAGGTATCAACGACGGCGAAAGAACCGTGCTTAATCCTCTGGGATTGGCCAGCATGGAGAAATCTATTGCCCGTGAGAAAAAGGCAACTGAGTTACCGCTTCATGAGATTTTAATCTTCTGGTCACGACCTAGAGATCCGAAAGATCACGGTTAACGGCTTCGAGCACTTTTGTGTTGCGTTCGATTGCCAAAACGGTTGTTTGCCGCTGAGTGCCGTCGCGACTGGATGCAATGACTGGAAGGACCTGCCGTTTGTTCGGCAAATCCATACGCACGGCAAACGATCCATCGGATTCAATCTCCACCGGAACCCCCGCTATCGTCACATTAGCAAAAGGATCCGTCGACCCATGAACCACGACGTGGGCATCAACATCAAAATTCAATTTACGGCTAAATCGCGTCAGCGAGGGAATGTTCTGGAAAGCCGTCGTGTGCAGCGCTTGGCCAGATTTCTCTTCTAACACCGATCGTAGCTGATCGGAAACAATGTTAGTCTCATACCCACCGCTGAGCGAATAATATTTTTCAACATCGTTGGTGATGTCGGACCAGGATTCATCCGTTTCAACACTACCCGACGGCGTCAACACTTCATTGCTCTTAGCGATCATATGGAAACGTTCTGTATCGCCATCGCTAGGCATCAGATAGCCAACCGCAATGCGGTAAGTCGCAGGGGAATCGTTCACGTTGATGAACCAGTTACTCGCGCCGCCGTGGATTGGAATTTCCTGAGCCACTTCCTCGAACGAGTTCGTGTTTCCTCGACTGGTGATTTTCAACAATCTTAAGACAGGACGCGATTTTAGCCAGTTGGGCCCCAAGGCTACCTTAACGCGCTGGATGGTCGCTTTGGTGACTTCCCAATAAGCCTGCATCCAAAACGAATCTCGAACAATCAGCACAATGCGGTCGCGCGTCGGAGTCTTGTTAGAGGCAGATTGAAAAACGATGTTACGCAGTTTCTCTTGTTCGGCGTTCTGCAAACGAATCTTCTTGCCAATCGCCGACTCCACGGGGACAGATCTAGGTCGAGAAGAAATTTTGGCGGAGACTAACGGCGACTTCTTGTCGGGCTTGGCTTGTTTGCGTTTCTGTTCCGTTTTGTCTTTGGCTAATTTTATCAGCGCGTTGACCAGTTGAGTTTTCCGCATTGAATGCCAACCTGGGACGCCTTTATTCTTCGCCATCTGAGCAAGATCACGAGATGTTTTGGCGCTGAGCGTTTCTACCGAAATCAAGTGAGCCCCCTGTCGTCGAACACGACTTATTAATTAATCCAGCTCGCCTGGCATCCCAGCCATTAGTCGAACAATTGAGTTTCCAAACCGCGCTGATATCTATCAGCCCGTACTAAATCCGACGTCAATGAAAAAATGACGACGACGCTGGTTCACCAAAAGAATATGTGGTCCGCAGAAAGCAGCCTTTTCAGGGTAATACGATCAGAACGAAACCGTTACCGTGAAGTTATTGCCTCACTAGAGCCCTCTCTTGTAAATTTTCCCACCGTTATTTCATAGTAGCCGAGAGCAGCCATTTTTGCAAACTACTAAAGCCAAAGAGTTTATTAGAACATCTCGAAAACACTGCAAAAACAACGATTTACGTGCAGAACGTTTTTTTATTTGGCAAACAGCAATCGAAATTAACGCGTTATCAAGAGCTCCTTATCCCCCGCTGAACCCTAATTATGTTTGCACCATGCACATTACAAGCAATGCACATCACAGTACGCGGTTACTTATACTCCAAGGGGTAAATAGGGGTATAAATTGGCGGCAGAGAAAATGGGTGGATGGCCAGTGGATCGTCGCGTTGGAGGCAATTGTTTGAGCCACTTGGCGGCAATTGGTGTGAAGAGGAGGCCTGGGTCAATTAGAGACACAATCAGCAAATTTACCGGGAAAACTTTGTGAAAATTTTCTCAAACTTCGCTTTCAGAGCATTGTAGAACGCCATCGCTACATATAAATTGTGGAGCAAATGAGGGGAGGTTTTGTACAAACTTTCGCTTGAAAAAATTGGCAGCGACTCGTTTTTCATCACCCGATGATTGGTTTTGCGGAAATTTAGTAGCAAGGCAGCCATAGTGAACGACGACCTTCAGGAATCTGAGGACACTCGGTCGGCAATGGCAAAAGCCTTGGACCTAGTTTCTCAGATAACGACGATCAGTCTGACGGCGGTGCTGCCTGCAGTTGGCGGTTACTTTATTGACAACTGGCTTGGGACGAAAATTGTTTTCATGTTGATTGGGCTGGCACTTGGAATGACCGCGTCCGGTTTCCAGTTAATGAAACTTGTGAAGAAACTGGAACGCGCGACTGCAAATAGTAATAAAAGCAAGCAGTCAAACGTAAACAAAGATTGATCGTGGCGATTTGATTTAAGAAGCTATCCCAGAAACCAGCGGGCAACAGTAATGAAAGTACCGTTTTTTATCTGGCTTCTGGAATAGGTGCTTAATTAACGTTGAGATATAGCCGAAGCACTGTTATCCCAACGAGTGAACAAACGAATTGAGCTAGATATCTGGACTAGGTAATCACTCGGAGGGTGTCCCTTGTTGCGACTGTTGTATCAATCGGGCGCATTGGGATTAGCGATTCGGATATTTGTTGTTTGTTTGCTGCTAGGGTTGATTTTAGTGTTGTTAATTGGATTGCGATGTGCAGAATGTCTGCCGTCGCAACTGGCCGAAAAAGAAATGAAGATTGCGTTCTTTGTAGTGGCATTTTCCACTGCATCAGCCCAATTTTTTGGCGAATTCCCGCCGGGGGAAGACAAAGCACTTCTTCGGCTGGCGATCGCAACGATCCTTCGCACAGGATTGCCTGCGTTGGTGATTGTTGCCGGAGCGGTGGTTTCACCTTCGCTGATGACAACCGAGATGATTATTACGCTGATGTTGTTTTACGGCATCGGTTTGTTTGCGAGTTTATATCTGGATGTTGGCCGACTTAACCGGCAGACACAATCACGGGGTAACGCGTAGTGAACTTTGATGACAAAGCTGTCAAAGCCGAAGTAGCGGTCGAAGAGACCGACACTGACGGCGCGAAGACTTCGCATGAAGACCACGGGCATGATGACGGGCACGGGCATGACGAAGCCAGTCACAGCAACGCCGCTCATGATGAATCTAGCCACGAACATGACGCTCATGACGCTCACACTGAAGTCGGGCAAAAACCGGAAACGATGACCGAGCAGTTGCAAGCCAACATGGAGCACTACTTGGATATGCCACATCTGATGGCTCACGTCCAAGATGCAACCCACATTGAAACGCCTAAGTTCATGGGCCTGAAGCATACCGACGATGCTGGTCACGAACATTCGGGTTTTGGCATCCCCAACATCTTTGGCGTCACCCAACCCTTGATCGGCACGCCAGAGAAGCCTTTTCTGACAGGACGTTTAACTAAATTCGTGGCGATCGAGTTGGTCGTTGCGATTTCGATGTTCGTGATTTTCTATTGGTTAGGCCAGAAAATCAAATCAGGCAAAAGACCGAAGGGCAAGTTTTGGAATGCATTAGAGGCGATGGTCGTCTTCATCCGCGACGAAGTTGCTCGTCCGGCGATTGGTGAACAGGACACAGATCGATTCCTGCCGTTTGTCCTGACTACTTTTTTCTTTGTGCTGGGTTTAAATCTGATTGGAATGATTCCCGGTTTTGGTTCTGCCACGGGTTCAATTGCGGTGACAGGTGTCCTGGCGCTATTCGTTTTTGCAGTCGTGGTTGGTTCGGGCATCAAGAAAATGGGGTTTGCTCAATTCTTGAAAGCTCAGGTCCCAACGATGGATTTGCCGCCAGTGCTCAAAGCTGTTTTGGTGCCGCTGATCTTTGTGATTGAAATTTTTGGAATGCTGGTCAAACACTTTGTTTTGGCCGTTCGACTTTTTGCCAACATGTTTGCCGGGCACTTAGTGCTGGCGATCTTTGTCGCCTTCATCGGCGTTGCCGCTGGTACGGGGCTTTATTATGCGGTCGCTCCGATCGCTGTGTTGGGTTCGATTGCGTTCAGTGCTTTGGAGGTGTTTGTCGCATTTCTACAGGCTTACATTTTTGCGTTTTTAGCGTCACTGTTTATCGGTTCGGCGCAACATGCTCACTAAGCGATAACCTCGCTGGGCAATAGGCTTACTAATTTGTGGTAAGCGATTTTGAGAATTTTGAAGTCGTTGCATCGAGCAACGTCCTGACAACATAAACTGTTTTTTTCGTAATGCGGAGATATTTGATATGTCAAGTTTGGCTGGAGTTGGTATTGGTTTGGCTGTGATTGGTGCGGGTCTTGGTATCGGCAGAATCGGCGGCTCAGCTGTAGAAGGCATCGCTCGTCAACCCGACGCGGCGGGTCAGATCCAGACCGCGATGATCATCGCCGCGGCTCTGATCGAAGGTGCTGCATTCTTCGCGATCATCATGGCCTTCATCGCTGGTTAAGTTGTTGTGCGGCGATTGCGTCGCACGATTTATTTTCCCCGATAGAAGCGTCTGACGTTCTTCACGAAGTTTGCGTTTGGTCTTAAGCCTGTTTTGCTTCCTTGAAACGAAGCTTTTAATTGATTGAGGATTGGTTATGAATATTCTGACCTTGAACAGTAGCCTATTGATTGCCAGTGATGGTGCGGCGATAAACCCGCTACACGTTTCGGCGGATTTAGCACTTTGGACGCTGATTATTTTCGGTGGCCTGCTATTTCTATTGGGCAAGTTCGCTTGGAAGCCAATCATCGATGGGCTTAACTCGCGCGAGCAAGGCATCTCGGACAAAATGGACTCAGCCGATAAGGCCGAGCAACAAGCTCAAGCCAATCTCAAGCAGTACGAAGAGAAATTGGCTGGAGCAAACGATGAGGCTGCTGCTGTGATGGCCGAAGCGAAATCCGATGCCGACATGGCGAAGGAAAAGATCATCGCCGAAGCCAACGAGGAAGCAACACGTACGCGTCAGCGAGCCCTTGCCGACGTTGAAGCGGCTAAAAGTGCGGCGGTTCGCGAACTTGCCGAATCGTCAGTGGATACAGCGGTGGGGCTTGCCAGCAACATTGTTGGCCGCTCGTTGAACAAAGACGATCACGCGCAATTGATCGCTGATTCGGTCAAGCGATTCGCTGGACCTGGTGCTTAACTTCGGTGCTCAGAAAACTAACCGGACTACTCAAGACGTTTTCTCAAAACGGTGCTAACACAACCTTAGCGGTTCACGAAATGGCCAAGCAAGAAACAACCGAACGAATCACAACTGACCAACAGCAATTGGGCGATGTTTACGCCAAGGCGCTGTTCGGCGTAGGTGAAAAGTCTGGGAGTACAGAAGCCCTCATCACTGAACTTAAGGAGATTAACGAAGCGATCGCTGAACTTCCTCAGCTCAGAGACGCGTTAACGGCTCCGCAAATTGGCACCGATGAAAAGACGGCGTTGGTTGCGAAGGCATTCTCTGGAAAAACCAGCCCCGCGATGATGAACTTCCTCAAAGTGGTGGTTCAGAAAGATAGGTTTGCTTGTCTGCCTGCGGTTGCTGTTGCAGCACAGCAAATGCACGATCAATTGGCGGGCAAGATTCAAGCGACTTTGGTGACCGCCGAAGAAGTCGACACACCAACGCGTCAAAGTATCGCTAACGAACTTTCCAAGAAGCTTGGCAAGCAAGTCGAATTAGAAACGTCGGTTGATCCATCGATTATCGGCGGTGTCGTCGTTCGGGTCGGTGACACCGTGTACGACAGCAGCGTTGCCGGGCAACTACAACAGGTCCGAACAAAAGCTCTTAAAAAAGCTTCGGATGTGATCCGTGAACAGCTCAATCGGTTCACAAACGAAAATTAATGATACAACTCGGGCAACTCCCGACACCAAAGATAACATAGAAATTAACAACCCTTACTACCTTCAAACTTCATAGCGTTGAAGACGAGGATTCAGATGAAAATTAGTGCTGACGAAATCGCATCGGTCATCCAACAGGAAATCGAACAGTTCGAAAGTCAAATCGATGTCAGCGAAGTTGGCACCGTCCTAGAGGTCGGCGACGGTATCGCTCGTGTTCACGGATTGACCAATGTTGCGGCTGGCGAAATGGTAGAATTCCCTGGTGGAATCATCGGGCTGGCATTTAACCTTGAAGAATCATCCGTCGGTGTCATCATTCTGGGTGACTATCTGAAGATCAACGAAGGCGATAACGTCAAAGCGCTTGGCACGCTGTTGTCGGTCCCCGTTGGTGATGCGGTTGTCGGACGCGTGCTTGATCCGCTGGGGAATCCTCTCGATGGCAAAGGCCCTGTTAACTCATCCAAAACACGTCCTGTCGAAGTAATCGCCGCTGGCGTCGCCGAACGTCAACCGGTCAGCGAACCGATGGCGACAGGACTCAAAGCGGTCGATGCGATGACCCCAATCGGACGTGGTCAGCGTCAGTTGATCATTGGTGACCGCAAGACGGGAAAGACAGCGATCGCTTTAGACGCGATTTTGAACCAAAAAGGTTCCGGCGTTAAGTGTTTCTACGTCGCCGTTGGCCAGAAGGATTCTTCTGTGGCTGGCGTGATTAAGGAACTGACCGAACGCGGTGCGATGGACTACACCACCGTTATCGTTGCCGGTGCGTCGGCTCCTGCTCCACTTCAATACATTGCGCCCTATGCGGGCACCGCGATGGCCGAAGAGTTTATGTACAACGGCGGCCACTGCCTGATCGTTTACGATGACCTTTCAAAACAAGCCGTCGCCTACCGCGAGTTGTCGTTGCTGATGCGTCGTCCTCCAGGTCGTGAAGCCTACCCCGGCGACGTGTTTTATTGCCACAGTCGCTTGCTGGAACGCTCTTCTAAACTGAGCGAGGAGCTTGGCGGTGGTTCGATCACCGCGTTGCCGATCATTGAAACACTTGAGGGTGAAGTTTCGGCTTACATTCCAACCAACGTGATTTCGATCACCGACGGTCAGATCTACCTTCAGCCCGACCTGTTCTTTGCGGGTATTCGACCTGCGATGAATGTGGGTATCTCGGTATCGCGTGTGGGTGGTGCGGCTCAAGTGAAAGCGATGAAGAACGTCGCCGGTAGTTTGCGTCTGGACCTCGCATCGTTCCGTGAACTCGAAGCGTTTGCTCAGCTCGGTACGGATCTCGACCCCGCGACTCAGGCTCGTCTGGATCGTGGTTACCGCATGGTTGAACTGTTGAAGCAGGCCCAGTACAAGCCGCTGAGCATGACGGCACAGGTGATGTTGATCTACGCCGGTACCAAGGGTTTTCTAGACGGGGTTGCACTCAACGACGTCGAGCGTTGGCAAGACGAGTTCCTCGAATTCGTACAGACGAAAAAGAAGTCCACTTGGGACACGATGACCAACAGTCTCGAAGACGGCGGAGCTCTTAAGAAAGACGACAACGAAGCAACCAAAGCGGTTGTCGAAGCGCTTACTGAATTTAACGAGTCATTTAAATAGGAAAAGTTTTGGTCCCGCCCAAGTGAGGTGCAAGGCGCTAGGCGCTAGCCGCGGGTAGCCAACCCTAAAAAGCAAAACATTAGTTAGAGCTAAGTCAAATAAACCGGCCGCTAGCGCCCTGCCGCTTACATATTCAAGAAACCAACCAACGTTTTCCGAGCTTAATTCATGGCCAACGCCAAAGCATTAGATAAACGCCGCAAGTCGATCCGCAACATCAAAAAGATCACGCGTACGATGGAGCTGATCGCGACGGCGCGTTTCAAAAAAGCGATGGACCGAGCAACCTCGGCCGAAGATTACACGCGCCGTATCACCGCCGTCGTTTCTGATCTTGCTCGCGCCGGTTTGGAAGTCTCGCATCCGTTGCTGGAAGAACGTGCGGAAACGAAGAATGCAAAATTGCTTGTTTTGACCGGCAACCGCGGACTGTGCGGAGGTTACAACGGCAACGCTTTAAGAATGGGCGTGAAATCGCGCGAGGCATTGAAAGAAGATTTCGACGACGTCCAAACAGAGGTCAGCGGCAAACGGGGTGTTTCGGGTTTCAAGTTCCGCAAAATCGAGATTGCCGAGAGCTTTTTGCAGTTCGATGACCAACCCAAGTTTGACGAAGTCCAAAAGATCGCCGAGCGTTACCTGCAGGAGTTCACCGCAGGAACCATTGATCGCTTGGATGTGACTTATACGAAGTTTGAAACTGTCGCTCGGCAGAAGGTCGTGACCGAAACGTTGTTGCCTTTAGGGAAACTGGACGGCGCTGACACACCAGTCGACGAAGCGGCTAAAAAAGGCGAATCAATCTACGAATTTTTGCCATCGGCCGAAAGTATCTTAGAAGAGGTCGTTCCTTCGAGCTTCAAAGTCAAACTGTTTAAGTGCTTTTTAGATGCTGCGGTCAGCGAACAGATCGCTCGTATGGTAGCGATGAAGAGTGCGACCGAAAATGCTAACGATATGATTAAGACGCTCTCACGAACGTACAACAGGGCTCGTCAATCACAGATCACAGGCGAGATCATGGAAGTCATCGGCGGTGTCGAAGCTCTCAACGGTTAGTAAAACGACCGGCCATCAATTGCTGGTTATTTTCGCTACAAAACAAAAACGAACAAAACGAATTTCAAATATCAAACACGATATAACTGGAAGCAGAGATGAATAATTCAACCCAAAACGGTCGCATCACTCAAGTCATCGGCTCGACCTTCGATGCCGAATTCAACGTCGAAGCCATGCCTGCGATTTACAATGCAGTCACCGCTGAAATCAACGCTGGTGACGAAACGAGGACGCTGACCGGAGAGGTTTCGAAGCACCTTGGCGGTGGACGCGTTCGCTGCGTGGCGTTGGGATCGACTGAAGGTCTTCGCCGGGGAACCGACTGCATCGACACCGGTGCTCCGGTTTCTGTGCCCGTTGGCGAAGCAACGCTCGGCCGCGTGTTCAACATGCTGGGCGAACCGGTCGACGGTCGTGGCGAAGTTAAAACAGACGAAGTCCGCTCGATTCATGCCAGTGCACCGGCCCTTGAGGATCTTTCAACCAATACGGAATTGTTCGAAACGGGCATCAAAGTTGTCGACCTGCTGACACCGTTTGTTCGTGGTGGTAAAGCGGGTCTGTTCGGTGGTGCCGGTTTGGGCAAGACCGTTATTCTGACCGAGTTGATCGCTCGTATCGCCAGTAAACACGGTGGTTATTCCGTCTTCGCGGGCGTTGGCGAACGTACGCGTGAAGGAACTGACCTGTGGTTGGAGATGCAAGAAACAGAGATCGGTTCTACCGGTCGTAAAGTTATCGAACAAACATGTATGGTGTTCGGTCAGATGAACGAGCCACCAGGTGCGCGTCTTCGTGTCGCGTTGTCAGCATTGACAATGGCGGAGCACTTTCGCGATCAGACCGGTAAGGACACGCTGTTGTTTGTGGACAACATTTTCCGTTTCTCTCAAGCGGGTTCAGAAGTTTCGGCGTTGCTGGGACGGATGCCTTCTGCGGTCGGTTATCAGCCAACGCTGGCGACGGAGATGGGTGCTCTTCAAGAGCGTATTGCTTCAACGAAAAAAGGTGCGATCACATCGGTTCAAGCCGTTTACGTTCCTGCGGATGATCCGACGGATCCGGCTCCTGCGACCGCGTTTGGTCAGTTGGATGCGTTTTTGTATCTTGAGCGTTCGATCTCCGAAAAAGGTATTTACCCTGCGGTGGATCCGCTGGCTTCGTCGTCACGTATTCTTGATCCTCACTATGTTGGTGATCGTCACTACGCGGTGGCTCGTAAAGTTCAAACAACGCTTCAGCGTTACCGCGAACTCCAGGACATCATCGCGATTCTTGGTGTGGATGAGCTGTCTGAAGAGGATAAGACCGTCGTCCATCGCGCTCGTCGGATCGAGCGATTCCTGTCGCAACCATTCTTCGTGGCGGAAGTTTTCACCGGCAAACCTGGTGAATTTACTTCTCTGGAAGATACCATTCGCAGCTTCGAAGAATTGTGCGAAGGCAAGTGGGATCACCTCCCGGAAGACGCGTTCATGTACGTCGGTTCAATCGAACAGGCCGAAGAGCAAGCTAAGAAATTGGCAGCGAAAGCGTAAAGCACTCTCCAACCACTATTGGAGACCTACAAGGCGAACAACTGGCGGCACATCGCTCAGCCGCCGTTTGTTTGCCAGAGTTAACTGAATCCCTCATTCAGATCGAAGACGGATTAAAATTCGGTTTACCGCCGTGATCAAAATTTAAGTTTACAGACAAATCCTATGGCCAACAAATTGCAGATCGTCATCGTGACGCCCGAAAAAACGACGCTTGACCAGCAAGCGGAATTTGTTGCCTTGCCCATGATCGATGGAGAAGCCGGTATTCTGCCTGGACACGCCCCGATGATCGGGCGACTGGGGCCTGGTGCGGTTCGTATTCGCAACGAAGGCAAGACCGAACGTTACTTTGTCGACGGCGGATTTGCTCAGATAGAAGGCGGCGTTGTGTCGGTACTTCCAGGTAGCAGCGTACCAGCAGCTGAATTGCTTGCTGCCGACGCAGCTAAGGCTCTCAATGAAGCCTTAGCTTTGCCTGCCGACAAACCTGAACTTAACGAGATCAAACGCAAAGCCGTCGCCATCGCACGTGCCAAAGTGCGTTTCGCAGAGGCTTAGTCCGATCTGCTGCCATCGCAATTTTCGCATTTGGACGCTTGGGTTAAGATACAATAGATATACACCGGTCTATTAGTATCAGGAGCCGAAATGGGCAGCGTTGAAAGATACGTGCCGCGATATACGGTTGAGGATTATCAATACTGGAAAGGTGATTGGGAACTTTGGGACGGGCTGGCCGTTTCCATGTTGCCATGCCCATTTGGTGCCACAGCAATATGATGGTGGAGTGGGGCAGCATTTTCAGAAATACTATTAAGTCAAACCAGCAATGTGAATCAATCACCAAGATTTATGCAGAGCTTGATTGGGTGATTTTCCCCCACACGATTGTTAGACCCGATCTAAGTATCGCTTGCGGTCCGTTAATTGAGAATCCCATCTACAAAGCCCTGACATTGTCATCGAGCTACCATCAGATAGCACACGTGATCGGCTACGAGATTTCCAGAGATCTCTGATTTGCCATCCTTTTTGATGTAGCGTTTCGACCACAATGACCGTTGCTGAGCATTTTTTCTTTTACCGAGGCAGAACATGCTGGTGGCACGAGGAGTTATCATCGATGATACGAATGGCGCGTGCCACCTCTGACAACTGAACTAAACCAGCGAACCTCACGATGTTTTGGGAACAACTATCTATCGCCCTCTTCTTGGCCTCACTTTTCGCTCAGCATCGTGCATTGGCTCAAGAATTCAAAAACGGAGAGAAACCCAAACTGATGACCAGATGGGGAAAATCCGTCACCGCCGACAATGCTTGGCGGGAGTACCCTCGTCCTCAGTTCGAGCGACCCGACAAATGGAGATCGCTCAATGGATTGTGGAAATACGGGGTGACTGAGACTGAACAACAGCCAGAAAAATTTGTAGGCGACATACTTGTTCCCTTCGCAATCGAATCGCAATTGTCGGGCGTACAAGAAATGCTGCAACCTAATCAATGGCTTTGGTACCGTCGCAGTTTGGATCATAAAATACCCAAAGCCCATCGAACAATGCTTCACTTCGAAGCGGTCGATTATCATACTACCGCTTGGGTCAATGGAATCGAACTGGGAACCCATGTGGGCAGTAGTGATCCATTCTCTTTCGATATCACCGAAGCGCTATTGGAAAAACCAGGGCCCGCTGAAATTCTGGTCAAAGTTAAAGACGCCACTGCTGAATCTCAAACGCTGGGAAAACAGTCGCTAACGCCGAAAGGAATTTATTACACCCGAGTCTCAGGCATTTGGCAATCTGTTTGGATCGAGGATGTGCCGCTTCGCCATATCAGCCGCGTTAAGCTGAAACCCCGTCTGCATGCCTCAACGCTGCGAGTACTGCCGACCCTTGGTGGGCCGAGGGTAGAAGGAGAACACTTGCGGGTCACTGCGTCTTTTGAGGGCCAAGACGTTGCGACCGCGGACGCGGCATTGTCTTTGACGTTTTCCCAAATCAAGACCTGGTCGCCCGAACATCCGCATCTCTATGACATTCGCATCGAACTGCTTGGCGAAGATGATTCGGTAATCGACGTGATTGAAACCTATGCAGCGATGCGTCAGTTTGGAATTGAACGTGACGAACAAAAACATCTGCGACTAACGCTTAACGGAAAAAAGATTTTTCACTACGGACCGTTGGACCAAGGTTGGTGGCCTGACGGTTTACTGACGCCGCCCAGTGAAGATGCACTGCGCTTTGACGTCGACTATCTTAAAGCGGCTGGATTCAACATGATCCGCAAGCACATCAAAGTCGAACCGCGCGCATTCTACGCGCATTGCGACCGAGTCGGGATGTTGGTCTGGCAAGACATGCCCGCGCTGGGCCAACGTACGAAATGGTCGCGTATGACCCCCAATCCCGCGGAATTAGAGCTTCCTGAAAAACAAAGGCAGCAGTTTTTAGCTGAACACAAAGCGATGGTCGTCCGATTGGAGAACCACCCTTGTGTGGCGATGTGGATTCCTTTCAATGAAAGCTGGGGCCAGCATGACACGATTGGGGTAGGGCGGTGGTTAGAGAATATGGACGTGCGGCGACCAATCAATATCGCCAGCGGCGGTAATTTCTTTCCCGTGGGTGATGTTGCGGACCACCACAGTTATCCCAATCCAAAATTCCCATTGGACGACCATCGTTTCGATGACTTTGTCAAAGTGGTAGGCGAGTTCGGAGGCCACGGTTTTGTTCTGGAGGATCACCGATGGGACTCGTCGATGCAAAACTACAGCTATGGTGAAATCCCCAAGACCAAACAAGAATACAGAGACCGATACCAATCCACCTATCAACAGCTGATGAAGCTGCGTGAATCGGGAATCGCAGCAGGCGTCTACACTCAAACCACGGACGTTGAAGCTGAAATGAATGGATTGATGACTTACGATCGTGCAGTGCAAAAGCTAACGGCCGATGAATTGCGTGCGATTCACGAGACGCAATGATAGCGGCCAAGCCTCTTGCTCGAAAACTATGAAGCTTGGCTAAACCGCGTCGACTGGTTGGACAACAAACCGGGCCCGAAAGAGAAGAGTTCCACACTGTTCGACATCGTAGCGGTATACATGGCCTACAGCGAAGACTTCTTAAAATTGGAAGATGTCAAAAGTAAGCTCACCGACCAAGGCATGACACTGATAGACGTCAAAGGACACGACGTCCGATCCGCCAATCACTGGCGGGACTTTGACGGATTTAAGAAATCAGTCGTCGAGCGTCTAACAACGGATCACGTTGGAAATTGAAGAGTGTGAGAAGCGATTACTAGATTTAGCCAAGCTGCAATCCTTGAGCGATGACGCGTGTGTACCACCTAAATATTCTGCTGCGAATCTGCTGATTCCCAATGCTGGATTACGTCAGACTTTTTTATCAGGGCCCTTAAAATCGGATCAAATTGAATTCCCAATTTCGTTTTGCCGGCACAAATCTCATCGGAAGTCACCCAGATCAGATCATCTCGAGCCGCGATTTTATCTAGCACTTTGTCGCGGTAGACTTCGACATTATAAAATGCGACGTGATAGTGCCGAGCTTCATCTCCATCGATCAATGACTCAACGAACTCCAAATTTAGCTGTGCCATCTTCGACGCGAGAAAATCAGACTTCCGATCCACATCCAAGTTCCAAGCAACTTCACGTCTGACTGATTCGCGGAATGACTCGCCCTCTAACCTCTCACCATTAATGAAACTGATGAACTGAGTACCTCGATCGTAGACGCCCAACCACCGAAGCATATTTCCCGTGTTAAAATTGCGAACCAGAGCAATTCCACGGCGATAGGTCTGACTTGGTTGTTGGGGAAGATTCATATGGTGAACTGGCAAAGCGTAGGAATATTTGCTGCCCCATTTTAACCGCATTCTGGCTCTTTGGATAACGTTACTTGCAAAGTTATGAAATCTGATGATCGCATCAAAAATCACTGAAATCAGAGAGCATGCGTTGGCAAACGATCTCTATTTACGGTTACTTTAGCAATCGCCATTCACTTTTTTCAGATCAATTTACCATGCTAAATAATCTCTTACGCAACCGAGTCACAGAAAAAGACGTGCGTGCGTGGATGGACCGAAACGGTTTCTACGGCAATTCTGCCGAGATAGAAGATCTCGAGCTACACTCCCTTGGGCGACCTGGCTGGCTCCAGATTTTCAGCTTCCAAACCCGCGTGAAATCACGCGAGCAATCGGACCAACCCTGGAAAGAAATGTTCGGCGCGGTCAAGGACGACGAGCGGCGTCGCGGCGACAAAAATACTCAAGTCGAACTGTTTCCAACAGCCCAACAGCAGGCGGACAAACTTCAGCAGTGGTCCGAAGGCTTGCTTGTAAAATCGAGCCAGCGCGATCGATCCAACGGGAGTGTGTTATTGTTGATCGCTGCGGGTGTCGCGTGCGCGTCAATTACTTTATACCTAGTAAATCTATTCACCTGATGTCTCAGAGGGTTTACAGGCGTGTTAAAGAAGTTCTTACGAAAGATCGTAATCATTTCCGTTATTATGTTATGTGGTTTGGCTATGTTGAGTTTTTTCGGTCCCGATGCTCCAGAGCTGGGCGTTTCCAACGGACGGTTATCAGAGTGCCCCGGCAGTCCCAACTGCGTTTGCTCGATGACGGAATTGGAGGATTTTGCGATGGAGCCCATTCCATTTTCGGACTCTGCCAATTCTCCCGAGGATGAACTGAGTAGGCTAAAACAAATCATCGCGGGGGAATTTCCACGATCGAATTTGTTAAGCTCAGAAGACAATTATCTGCGGTATGAGTTTCGCAGTTTCGTCTTTCGGTTCGTAGACGACGTTGAATTTCTGGCGGTGCCTGAAGAGAAACTGATTCACTTTCGATCAGCATCGCGTGTGGGAAAATCAGACCTTGGCCAGAATCGCAGACGGATGGAAAGGATAAAGCAGCTGATGTCTAATTAGACAGTCCGGCAAGATCACTTCGTCAGAATCAATTTCTCTTGCCGCGTTTTTCTCAAGCGATAGATCTGACCGTTGTGCTCGATCCAGACCTCGTCACCGCAGCGCGCAAGCGAATCGAACTTGATAATTTTAGGAAGCTCTGGAAATCCAGCCAACGATTCCGGCGACAATTGATTCTCATTGTCTGAAGGTTGAGGTTCGGGTTGGGTCTCGTCCGGCATAGTAGACTTTTTGTCTTTCGGCGAAAATCCAGCCAGAAATTCGCGAAAACAGGCATTTAATGGCTTGCAGTGAAGCATCTCTATCCGATAATGTTCACTGAGATTGATGATTCAATCTTTCAAAGTACTTTAGTCTTTTTTGACGACGCAGCAAGCCATCTTGGTTTCCTTCTCCGGATCCCAGCAGCCAGCCACGCTCGGAAGACCCTCGCCGATCGCAATATGTCGGTCACGCGAGTCCGTTTGGTTTTGGTTCTGAAGGATCCACACAATGAAGAAGTTTTGTAAGTCACGTTCTGCCTTTACTTTGGTTGAACTCCTGGTCGTTATTGCCATCATCGGCATTCTTATTGGCATGTTGTTGCCGGCTGTCCAGCAAGTTCGCGAAGCGGCTCGCCGAATCACCTGTGCAAACAACTTGCGTCAAATGGCTTTGGCAACATTGAACTATGAGTCCGGCTTCCAAAAGTTCCCAGCTTCCTGGAAGCCACCAGTGGGCGTCGTATTCGGCCCTGACAGCGACGACGTCAACGGCTGGTCAGCTCAAGCTCAGATTCTGCCTTATCTAGAGCAAGGGAATCTCGAAAGCAAAATTGATTTCAACTTGGACTACGGCAGCACGCCGGACATCATTATCGACGGACAAACGGTGGCCATGCCATCGGCCCGTATTCCAATTTATCAGTGCCCCAGCGAAACCAACAGTACGACTCGTTTCGACGGTTCGGGTAACGCCATCCACCACCCTTTGAACTACGCGTCCAATGCGGGTGACTGGTTCGTTTGGGATCCGAGCGGAAATCGAAATGGCCAGGGTGCTCTCGCGGTCAACAGAAAACTCTCCATCGGTTCATTCAGCGACGGAACCAGCAATACGATGCTATTTGGCGAAGTAAAAGCAT
>Ga0209831_1002345_pt1 | contig 16542 bp, 3 predicted proteins | sample Maine_Asex4_meta_FD_187451 | JGI IMG/M metagenome (GOLD analysis project Ga0209831, IMG submission 187451) | Marine algal microbial communities from Maine, USA - Maine_Asex4_metaG (SPAdes) (version 2) | ecosystem: Host-associated > Algae > Red algae > Unclassified | place: Maine, USA | collected...
TTCCATATCCTATTCCTACAGATGTGGTCGGAGCTACGCTCCTTTGACATCGTGCCTATCTCTTTCCTACAGACGTGGTCGGAGCTACGCTCCTTTGACGTGGTTCCATATCCCATTCCTACAGACTTGACCGGAGCTAATGTAGGATAAAATACGCAAAAAAAAATGCGGTAAAGCAAATATAATTCACTTTACCGCATTTTTAAATATTTATTCAGAAAAGAGAAGTAAAAGTAGAGACTAGATTCGTTATTAAACCTCAATCTTAACCTACTAAATTCAGCAAAACTGTATCTCTATTCTCTGTTCTCTATTCTCTGTTCTCTGTTCTCTATTCTCTGTTCTCTGTTCTCTATTCTCTATTCTCTATTCTTTCTTAATAAGAAATTCCTAAGGCTTTTAATGTTTGGAAATCCAATTGACCAACAGGCAAGCCATTGTCTTTTTGGAATTTAACTAAAGCCGCTTTAGTTCTAGTACCCATTACATTATCAGCAGGACCAGGATCATAACCTCTTGACGCAAGTGCTGCTTGTACTTGGCTAATAACCGCTGTCGTTACTTCATTTGCACAAAGAACCTCTCTCCATTCTGTAAAACCACCTTTTCTGCTAATTGCTTTCTTGGTAACTGTTGCATACTCCGCAGGTACGGTAAGTGTACGCTTACAAGTATTATCACCCGTATCATAAGAATAACCAGCAGGACAACCCGCAGTATCCCAATTAGAATAAGGCTCAGAACTACTTGGATCTACTGGTGTGTCGCCTGGAACCATAGCCCCATAGCCACCACCTGCACCATTTCCTCCTCTTCCACCAGCACCTGCACCGCCATCAGGATTATTACCACCGCCGCCACCAGCACCAGCACCTGCACCACCAGAATAGTTTGGATTGTAAACCAAACCAGAAGAAGTCCATCTGTAACCTGGCTTTAAAACTAGACCTTGTCTAGTAGAAAGGGTAACAGAACGATAGTCTGCAGGTACTACTTGACGAACATAACCGCCATCATTTTTTAGTACCGTTCTAGTTACCGTACCATATTCTGCTGGGATAATTTCCTCTCGAACAGTGGCGGGCTTAACAATACGCTTCTTTGTAATTGTTTTAAATTCAGCTGGAATTACTTCTTCTCGAACAGTAGGCGGAGATTGTACTACTTGTCGGCTACCATATTCAGCTGGAATCTGTGTAACTTTAATACATTCTTCATATCCACCACTAGAAGCGCCTGCTCTTCCACCATCTCTGCCACTTCGAGTATATCCTGCAGCACAACCAGCTGGAATTTGTTTAGTTACAGTAGTATATTCTGCTGGAACTTCCACCAAACACCAAACTAAACAATCATTAGGATCCGCAGATAAGCAGTTTTTATCTGCTTTACGTTTAACCCATTTTGTATTAGCTGGCTTAGTTTCAACTCTTTCTGTAACTGTTTCGTATTGCATAGGTACTCTATCAATTCTTACACTCGCTGCTTTAATAAGGTAAGGCATAATCGTTCCTACCGTAGCTAATTCATCTGCAGAACTTCTATATGCACTACCTCCATAGCCGCCAGCACCGCCTGCTCCTCCTCTTGTACTACCACCGGCACCGCTACCGCCGCCAGCACCACCACCAGCGCCTCCTGCACCAGCACCACCGCCGCCACCGCCAGCACCACCATCATTGGCTAAAGCAGAACCAACCGCATCCAAATCGTTAGGATTAAAAGAACCAGGATTATTACCTTTACCTGTACTTACACCACTAGTTGTACCAATATAAATTTGATCATCATTCACTGGAGCATAAGAACCCGGAACAGGTACAACACGCTTAGAAGCTGGTTTTACTTCTACCGTTTCTGTATACGTTTCGTATTCGGCAGGCACAGGAATTAGTCGTTTACTTTCAGGCTTAATAAGTACTTGTTCTGTAACCGTTTCATAAGTTGGAGGAACAGGAACTAGTCTACTACCTGCTGCTTTTACCATCGCTTGACGGGTAATATTCTCTGTTAATGGAGCTATTATATCCGTTCTAGTGTAGGCTGCCTTGGTTTCAATTTGTTCTGTTGCCATGTTAAATTCATCAGCAATAAGACATTTAGCATAACATTTCCCTGCTTCTGTATTGCCAGGTAAATCTTCTGGTTGACCAAATGCACTGATCGAGAACACCAAACTTAGAACTACAGTAAGTTGGCATAGTTTACTCATTCGAAAATATTTTATATGGTTAATTAATGAAAAAGATGAAGAAAATTTACTTTTCTTAAAAGGTGTCATTAGAGATAAATTAAATGTATAATGTTGCAAATATAATGTTTTGTCTATAAAATTAGTTATTTAAACTCAGTAGCATATATGCTATCAGATTTTATTTTATGAGCAACAAATCTAATGTTAATGAGATGTTAGAAGAAGAAAATTTTAAAAATAATTAAGTCATGCATTTTGCAAAACTAGATTTAGGGAAAGCGAGGGCAAATATAAAAAAAAAGTGTTTAATATTATTGTTTTCACTGAGGTAAGTAAAAATATAGCATTTATTTTATTTTTTTAACAAAAAAAAAGACCGGACTTAGCGCCCGGCCTCATTATATGGTCATCCAAATTTATCAATTCATGTAGATACAAATTTCACTCCCAAACTATATTGTTGGGAAAATAATTGATAATTTGTTAAGCTTATTTGCTTATTAAAACCTTTTCTGATAAAATTTCTCCACTTTCTAATTGCGTACTGATTAAGTATAGACCTGCTGCGAAGTCGCTAAGGTCTATTCTTACCTGTTCATCAGATAAAGTAGACACATTAATTTGTGTCATTATCTTACCATATTGATTGAATAAGGTAATTTGACCTTCTTGATTTACTAAACCAGTTGTGTTAATGAATAATACATTGTTTGCTGGATTAGGGTACACACTTAATTGCGCTTTTGGAGTCGTTTTAGCTTGTGATAAGGTTGCGTCACTTATTGATAGCTCCGTAGTTGTATTACTAATTGTCTCGTGCGTCAACATACCATCTACTAGGTTCGTTCCTACATTTGTCCTAGCTCTGCTAGAGACAGATTCTGTATTTGTGAAATCTCCTCCTGCCATGGTAATTACCATGGCACTACAAACTGGACTCCAGTCTGTATTCCACATTCTAATAGTGTACTTTCCACTTCTCATATTAGGGAAGGTCATACTAGTAGATGCACATGTCATATTCGCACAATTTTCTATTGCTGCATAAGGGTGTGTTCTATCAATTTTGCAGAAGTATTTCTTGCCTGCTTGACCTGTAATTGTTAAAGTGCCATTACCATGTGTAACTGTAACATTTCCACATTTATCGCTAGTACCGCCAGTTGTTGTACCACCAGTTGTTGTGCCACCAGTTGTTGTGCCACCAGTTGTTGTGCCACCAGTTGTTGTGCCAGTGCTTACATGAACTACTTCATTCACTTCACAAACCATTCTCCAAGACCTATTAAAGTACTTAACATTAACACGGTACGTACCATCTGGTACAGTTACATACTCAGTTGCTTTACAATTACCAGCACATTTAAATACAGCTCTCCAATCACTATTGAAAATTTGAACACCAGTAACAGGTGCGCCATCTAATCCAGTAATGATTATTTGGCCATTTGAAGCAGTTACGCTTACTGCACTACAGTTAAGACCGGTTTCTCTAGGCGTACCTGCGCAAGAACAACCATCTGCTAGTATTACATCATTTCTTGTATTCGCATCAAAATCATTACAAGCTGTACCAGGAGCTTTCTTTATTCCACCACCAGGACAAGTATTATCTACTCCAGCACAAGTACAGCCATCTGCTTGAATTACATCATCTACAGTACTCTTATTGTAATCATTACAAGGTGTTCCTGGTGCTTGAGGGGCTTTGCCGTGTGCACATAAAGATACTATTGGTGTACCTGCACAAGAACAACCATCCGCTAGGATTACATCCTTTTCTGTTTTAGGATTACCATCATTACAAGCTGTACCCGGTGTTTGTGGCAATCTATCATCTGGGCAAAAACGTATCGGTGTACCTGCACAAGAACAACCATCCGCTAGGATTACGTCCTTTTCTGTTCTAGGATTACCATCATTACAAGCTGTACCCGGCGTCTTCAAAGCAGAACCATCAAGACAAGTTGGAACAGCGCCTGCACAAGAACAACCATCTGCTAGGATTACGTCCTTAACTGTTTTAGGATTACCATCATTACAAACTGTACCCGGCGTCTTTAAAGCAGAACCATCAGGACAAGTAGGAGGTGTACCTACACATTTACAATCAGCAGTTACTCTATCGTCTTTAGTGTTCGGATTACCATCATTACAACGAGCGCCAATATTTTTACCTAAAACAGGACATTCAAAAGCACCTTCACATTTACAATCAGCAGTTACTCTATCGTTTTTAGTACCCGGAATACCATCGTTACAACGAGCGCCAATATTTTTACCTAAAGCAACACAATCAAAAATAGGTGTACCCACACATTTACAATCGGCAGTTACTCTATCGTTAGTAGTTTTTGGATCGCCATCATTGCAACGATTGCCAATATTTTTGCTTAAAGCTGGACAATCAACAACAAGCGTACCCGCACATTTACAATCAGCAGTTATTACATCGTTCTTAGTTCTCGGCTTACCGTCATTACAAGCGGTTCCGATGTTAGCACTTAATGCAGGGCAATCATAAATAGGAGTACCTACACAATTACAATCAGCAGTAACTTTATCGTCCTTAGTTTTCGCATTACCATCATTACAAGCGGTTCCGATGTTAGCACTTAATGCAGGGCAATCATAAATAGGAGTACCTACACAATTACAATCAGCAGTAACTTTATCGTCCTTAGTTTTCGCATTACCATCATTACAAGCAGTACCGATGTCAGCACCTAAGGCAGGGCAATCAAAAATAGGTGTACCTACACACTTACAATCAGCAGTTACTCTATCGTTATTAGTTTTTGGATTACCATCATTACAACGATTGCCAACATTTTTGCTTAAAGCAGGACAATCAAAAACAATCGTACCTGCACATTTACAATCAGCAGTTATTATATCGTTCTTAGTTCTCGGCTTACCATCATTACAAGCGGTTCCGATATTCGCACCTAAGGTAGGGCAATCGAAAATAGGAGTACCTACACACTTACAATCTGCAGTAACTTTATCATCCTTAGTTTTTGCATTACCATCATTACAAGCGGTTCCGATATTCGCACCTAAGGTAGGGCAATCGAAAATAGGAGTACCTACACACTTACAATCAGCAGTAACTTTATCGTCCTTAGTTTTTGCGTTACCATCATTACAAGCAGTACCGATATTCGCACCTAAGGTAGGACAATCAAAAATAGGCGTACCCACACATTGACAATTAGCATTCACTTTATCGTCCTTAGTTTTCGCATTACCATCATTACAAGCGTCCCCTTTGTTTGCTTTTAAAGCAGGGCACTCAAAAACTGGTACACAGTAAGTAGGATTGAAAGAAAAAGTTTGTGTACAAGCATCCGTTGCATGATAACTTTTATCAAACTTTAGATTACTCCAAACATTATGCGTATCTACTACTCTCCATCTTTTGCCTTTTTGCGTATTGCCCGTCCAAGATTGACCAGCATCCAATTTCTTTTGGAATATATCACCAGCAGCCTCCCATAAATATAAATTTACAGCACATTGACCATTATTTTTGATAGTGATTTTTGGTGTACAAGTGGTTGTACAACCAGCAGAATTAATATTTAGCGTGCCAGCCGTACAACTGCCAACTGTCCAACTCTTGATAGTAGAAGTACCTACTTTAAACGTCCATTTTGTTCCTTTAGCTGTATTTGCAGACCAAATTTTTCCTTTAGTCATCGTTCCTCTATAGCCTTCAGAACTAGAAATATCCATTGTTCGGCACCCTGTATTCTTGAAAGTAATCCTAGGCTTACAAACAGTTGCACAATCTTTAACAATGAAGCTAAAAGTAGATTCACTACACTTAATGCCACCACCGTTGTCTTTAGAGAACAATTGTACTCTTACGTTGTAAGTACCATTAGAAATCCAGAATTTTTTAGAATCATAAGGTGCAAGATTCTCTAAATTATCCTTACTAGTTGCACCAGAAACCCAAATTTTCATACTTTCAACATGACCAGAAGTATTAACTCTAACGAAAGCATCGCTGAAGCCAATATTTTTACTACAAATAGAACCTCCATTCGTTAGTTTTATTTCTTTGCTACCATCATGCTTCACTAAGGAGATGCTTGTTGCTTTTCCGTTACAAGTTGGAGTGGTACTGCACTTACCAGAATCAATAGATTTGGTGACATTAGAGCATGAAGTCACCGTCCATCTTTTGATGGTAGTAGCACCTACCTTGAATGTCCATCTGTGACCGACAGATGTTTTAATATCTAATTGGCCACCTGGTTTAATTGTACCAAAAGATACAAGTCTACCACTATTATCCCAAAAGACAGATAAATTCTTACAACCGCTGTTTTTGTACCACACTATTGGTTGACAAACACTTTCAGTTGCGTTTTCTGTATTATAAGAATAGTCTGTGCTATTAGCTATAGCAAGGTTAGATATTCCCATACATAAAAATACCAGTAAGCACATCCATGCTTTTTGGTAAGAGGACCTACCCATTCCAGCATCTGTACGATTAGTGGAATTAGTAAATTGTCCCGTACTCTGATTTAGAGTAAAGTTACTGTTCATAATTTAAAAATATTTAATGTTAAAAAAGGAAGTCTGTTCTGTAGCGAATAATTTACTTACCAGTAAATTTCTTTAGAACTTTTTTTCTTACTGATGGGAGTCTTAATACAATAGGGGAGGAAGAAATATAAGTTGGACTTGTTCATCAATAAGAAAGATGTATATGAAATTCATATTTTTTCTTGTAAGGAATTATTTTTTTCAGTGCATAGCCTACGCTACGGACTTAAAAAATGGTTTCTTAGAAGGAAAAAAATGTTTTCATATACGTGTTTCTTATTGATGAAAAAGTCTGTTATTAAAGGATAAAAATATAAGTGAGAAAATAATGTTGTTTAATTTCTTTACTTAGTATTAATTGGTCTTTAGCCATTAGTCTTTAGTGGCAGCCTACTAATCGCTAGGATATTATCTTAATACTTAGTTTACCTTCGTCTTTTTTATTCGAGTGTAAAGAAAGTATTTAGTTAATTCCTACTGCTAAGCATAAGCGTAACAAAGGCTAAAGACAAATGGCTAAAGTCTAGATTAAAATGTGGAGATTGGCAGTTATACCAATCTCCGTCATTATAAGGTCATCAAAACCTATTTCGTAATTACTATCTTTTCTGTTAATATCTCACCAGATGCTAGTCTGGTTGTTAAATAATACAAACCACTTTCTAGTTGCTGTACATCCAACTGTAAATTATCTGATTCGCCTGTCCACTCTATTTGTTTGACTAATTGCCCAACTTGACTAAGTAGGGATAGGGTAGCAGTTGTACCAGTGAATCCAGTTGTTTTAATTGAAAGTATATCTCTAACTGGATTCGGAGAAATGCTTATTTGCGCACTCTTCATAGTAGTTGCAGTATTGCTAATTGCTTCTGTACTTGCCATGTTCGTACCTTCAAGCGCAATTGCTTCTTTTTGAAGTGTTACCGCCTTCGTATTTGCCTCATTGGTGTTTGCTATACGAGCAGAGGTTGTACCCGTGAAATTACCTGGACCTGCGTCTATTTCAAGCTTTGTACATAATTCTACCCAATCAGCAGTAAATACTTGAACTTGATACCAACCTCTAGCATTGTTTAAGGTGAAGCTATTACCACATGCATTTCTACAAGACACATCTCTTAGTTCAGCTACGCTATACACCAAAAAGTTGTAATTGCTACTAGCTGGACCAACCATTGTTAAGGTGCCATTGACTACATTTATACTTACATCTCCACAAGTTACTGGTAAATTTGTCCCTGTATTACCTCCGTCACTAATGGTGACCGTTTGCATTTTCTCACATATCTGTGCGAATGCTTCATTATAATAGCGAACAATCACTTGATAGGTATCATTAACTACAGGAATCGTCTCCGTTCCACTACAATTATTAAAGCAAGAGTATACAGAAGCCCCTTGGCTATTCATGATAGTTAAAGAAGTAACAGGTGCTCCCTTTAAGCCTCTAATCACAATAGTTCCATTTCCTGCCTCAATACTTACCGTATTACAAGTAGGCATGGTCGTAATTTGGTCATTATCTGTAATCGTAACGGTACCTTGATTATCCGCTACAGTTGCTCCTTGAACAGCGCCAAGATTCACTACAAAGTTTTCTGTAGACTCAGGATTATTGTCATCCACAATTGGCAGTATTATAGTTGCCGTGGTGCTTCCTGCTGGTATGGTAATGGTATTCGATTGTGTAATATAATCCGTTCCACTAATAGCAGAGCCATTCGCTGTGAAATACGTGAAAGTTACAGGCGTAGAAGAGGGTGCAGAAAGACTTACGGTTAAGTTAGTAGTTCCTGCAGATTCATCTACGGTAATATCATTAATAGAAATTGTCGGAAGTGCTACTTTATCTGAATCTAAAATCGTAACGGTACCTTGATTATCAGCTATTGTCGCTCCTTGAACAGAGCCAATGTTCACTACAAAATTTTCTGTAGACTCAGGATTATTATCATCCACAAGTGGCAGTATAATGGTTGCCGTGGTGCTTCCTGCTGGTATAGTTATCGTATTCGATTGCGTAATATAATCTATGCCACTAATAGCAGAGCCATTTGCTGTAAAATAAGTAAATGTTACAGGCGTAGAAGAAGGTGCAGAAAGACTAACAGTTAAATTAGCAGAACCTGCAGATTCATTAACGGTAATATCATTGATAGAAATCGTTGGAAGTACTACTTTATCTGGATCTGTAATAGTAATTGTACCCTGTGGATCTGTAACTATTCCACCAGTTGCATTTGTAATCGTCAACTGGAAACTTTCCGTATTTTCAGGGGTAGCATCATTTATTAATGGAATGCTAACTGTTGCAGAAGTACTACCTGTAGGAATAGTAACTGTTCCAGTCTGTGTAACATAGTCTGTGCCATTTACTGCAGAGCCATTAGTAGTTGTATAATTCACTGTTATTGGCGCAGGTGCAGGTGCTGACAAAGAGATTAACACATTTGCAACTCCATTTTCTTCACTTACTGTAACATCATTGACCACTATATTGGGTTGTGCTACATCTGTATCAATTATGTTGATTGTTGTTTGCTCTCTAATGATAGTAGCTCCAATCGCATTACTAATTTTGAAAAGGAAGTTTTCTATACCTTCTGGTGTGGCATCATTTATTATTGGAATGGTAACGGTAGTAGAAATGCTTCCTGCCGGGATTGTTGCCGTACCAATTTGAGTTGTATAATCTGAACCACTTACTGCGGAACCATTTAAAGTTGTATAAATTACGGTTACATCTTTAGTCGCAGGTGCAGAAAGGGAAATTACTACATTAGCAGTTCCATTTTCTTCATTAATCGTAATAACTTCTGGTACAGAAATATTAGGGTCTGGAATTTGTTGTCCCACACAAGAACAACCATCGCCTTGAATTCTATCATTCTGCGTATTCGGATTAAAATCATTACAAGCAGAGCCTGGCGTTTTCAAAGGAGAGCCATCAGGACAAGTAGGAACAACGCCTACACAAGAACAACCATCGCCTTGTATTCTATCATTTTGTGTATTTGGATTAAAATCATTACAAGCAGAACCTGGTGTTTTTAAAGGAGAGCCATCAGGGCAAGTAGGAACAACGCCTACACAAGAACAACCATCGCCTTGTATTCTATCATTCTGCGTATTTGGATTAAAATCATTACAAGCAGAACCTGGCGTTTTTAAAGGAGAGCCATCAGGACAAGTAGGCACTACGCCTACACAAGAACAACCATCGCCTTGTATTCTATCATTTTGTGTATTTGGATTGAAATCATTACAAGCAGAACCTGGTGTTTTTAAAGGAGAGCCATCAGGACAAGTAGGTACGACCCCTCTACAAGAACAGCCATCGCCTTGGATTCTATCATTTTGAGTATTTGGATTGAAATCGTTACAAGCAGAACCCGGCGTTTTCAAAGGAGAGCCATCAGGACAAGTAGGCACGACCCCTCTACAAGAACAACCGTCTCCTTGGATTCTATCATTTTGTGTATTCGGATTGAAATCATTACAAGCAGAACCTGGTGTTTTTAAAGGAGAGCCATCAGGACAAGTAGGTACGACCCCTCTACAAGAACAACCGTCTCCTTGGATTCTATCATTCTGAGTATTTGGATTGAAATCATTACAAGCAGAACCTGGTGTTTTTAAAGGAGAGCCATCAGGACAAGTAGGTACGACCCCTCTACAAGAACAACCGTCTCTTTGAATTCTATCATTCTGAGTATTTGGATTGAAATCGTTACAAGCAGAACCCGGCGTTTTCAATGGAGAGCCATCAGGACATTTTGGTGTACAATCTTCAATAGTGAAATTGAACGTTCTATCACTACATTTTGTGCCTCTTCCATTATTTTCCCAAAACAAAGAAACTTTTATCGTGTAATTTCCTGGTCTTAAATCAAATGATTTAGAATCATAAGGATGAATGTTTTCTATATTATCCTTTCTAGCTGCACCAGAAACCCAGATTTTCATACTCCCTAAACGACCAGATGTATTGACCCTTATGAAGCCATGAGAAAAATTAAGATCGGAAGTGCAAATAGAATTACCTCTTAAATGAACTTGTCTTCCTCTATTAGAAATAAAAGTAAGACTTGTAGCTCTGCCATCACAAGACCTAGAAGTGTTACAACCTCCAGAATTGATAGAATTGGTAGAATTACTGTAAGAACTGACTGTCCATGTTTTTCTAAAGCCATTGCTAGCCGTAAAAGTCCACTTGGCACCTATTCTAGAATTGGTAGACCAAGTTTTACCTTTCACCATTTGCCCTCTATGCCCATCCGTAGAAGAATAATTAACGGTAACACAACCTGTGTTTTTAAAAGTAACTTTAGGTGTACAAAAAGAAAATTCTTTGAGATTTTCTTCAAGTAAATTTGTAGTTAAAGAGGAGGCAGAAAGGGAGAGACTAAAAAAAAGAAATAGCATAAATAGCAACAGATGTTGCCTTCCTTCTATTTGTTTTTTTATTCCTAGAGCTGAATAATCTTCCATTGGAATTTTTAATAGTGAAGATTTGACCCGCTTAAATGTGGGAGGTATATTTGAAAAAAAATTGTAACAATAACCCATTGTTTATTAGATTAAAATTTATTAATAAGAATTCTATCAATTAGAGAGATAGCATATAAAATAGTTAACTTAATAGGCAGTAAGTCAAGACTGTTGTCTTTGCCTACTTTATTGAGTTAACTTTATTAATGTAATACCACTTTTTAATACGATTTGGAGGTATTTTAGCGATAAGGAAGAATGTTGTTATGTATATATAGATTTACAGCCTGTACTAGATACAGAAAGGATTTTGTAATAGGAATTGCAACTAGACTAGAGGTTTGTCCTATTGAATATAAGCAGTATCACTTATATAGTTAAGACTTGGGGCTTCTTTAGGTAAATTGCTTTTCGCAATTTGAGTTTTTAATTTTTTGTATGCGGTTACAATGCATAGAATTACCAACTACAATTTGATTGTAGATAATTATTGGAATTCAATGACACCAAAGATTATTGAATGATGTTTTGAAAAATTGTAATGTAAGTGGAAAGAAGATAGACCTACAACTCTAATAGAGTACTAAAAAGTGTAAGCTAACTTATAGATTATTATATTAATACGAAGAAAATGATAGGATTTTAAAACTTATTTTTATATAAGCATTACTGCAAATATAAACTTATTTTTTTAAAAAGATACAATTTCTAAAAAAAAAATCCATTAACAAAAAGAGGCCTTACTCATTGTAAGGCCTCTACTCACTTATGTTGAAACATTTATGTTCTAACCTTTCGTTGTTTGGAAATTAGTTGGATTAAATAAACGAATTTAAAACCATTACTATGTGAGTTACGGGTTGCGCACTGCGGGTTTTCCAAATGAAACGTTTTCATTATCGTTGGAAAATCTACAATTCGCAATCCGTAACGCTAATCATCTATTTAACTGAAGAAACCCAGATAACTTATTGCCTCTTCCATCTTTTAAAATGTAAAAGTAGACCCCATCAGGTAATGGAGCATTTTTATAAGTTCCATCCCAGGTATTTGTGTAACTCTTTTGTTTGAAAATTAAATTCCCCCATCTATTGAATACTTGTAATTCATTATTGGGATAATTCTCTATACCTTCTATTTTAAAATAATCATTAATATTATCATTGTTGGGCGAAAATCCAGAATACACTTCTAGCTTTGCACAGCTCACCATTACTTGAACTTGTGCAGAAGAACAGCCATAATTGTTACAGATTCTATAGGTGAATTCATCCTTATTTTGAGTATCGCAATAATTTGCATCTGGTTGGTAATTTAAACTTAAATCTTCATTGATTTGAACACTTCCTTTTTGTGGTGCTACTGTTATTTCTATTGTTTGTATGGTACTCGCGGAACGGTCATTGGCAATCACATCTATCATGACTTCTGAATTAGACTCCGTTATTGCCTCATCTGTTCCTGCTTCTGGTGCAAAGCCTGATAACGGCAATACATTGACTGTTAAATAGGTAGTATCGCAAATATCTCTGGTATCACAAACTACTATACAAGTAGTTTCATTGCCTTCTTGTATGCCTTTAAAATAAATACAATTTGATGCTTGATCTATAGAAAAATCAATAAATGTACCACTTATTTCGGGACAATTGTTCGTTATACTTTTTATAGTTTTATCGTCGGAAGTTGGCAAACAATATTGTCCTTGCTCTTGTCCAATAATCGTTTCTGCTACATAAGTAGCCCCCATGACGCAACTATTTTTTACAAATAAAGTATCGGAGCAACCTGTTTGCAGATGGGTTACTATTAATTCGTGATTTCCATAACCTACATATATTGCGGTATTTCCTGATTGGGTTTCGCAAAAACCGCCATTACCTTGATAGGTATTGCCATTATGCAAATAGTTATAATTGGCTGCCTCTAATAATGGGAAATCAAGGCAAATTTCCACTAAGTCTGTACAGTTATCCAATTGGTGACTTATCTGTTTTTCAGAAAAAATGCTTGGACAGCTTGTCTGATTCGGGCAAGTTACGTTGATAGTGGATCTGGCTACACAACCCGTTTCCTCTTGCAATATATAGACCTCATGAGTGCCAATTGGTAAAATTAAAGTTGTTTCAGAAGGGGTTATATTAACATTTAATTCTAAGTTAGCGGAGGCATTGGTCTGTGTTTGCTCGATGTCCATCCTACTGTACTCATTCGCTACATTTCCTCCTTTTAAAGTTAAAGTACTTGCCTCTAAAACCCAACTACCAGATGGATCTAGGTGGTTCATTAAATCAACTAACTCCTCAACTGTATTAAATTTACCAGTATGCACTTCTCCATTGATGGTCCAATTATTTAGAACATAAGGACCTCTAACACCTCTATCTGGTACTGTAAAATAAGTATAAGCAAAGGCATAATTTAATTGGCAAGCTTTAAATATATCTGCTGACCATTCCGTATCATTAACTCTTATTGTATAATTTTCAAGTTCTGCCAAAGGTATAGGTAAACAAAGTTCAGCAGATGATTGACAGTCTGCTAAATTAATTTCTAGGCGTTCTTCTGGTAAAATATCCTCTGGACAGGCTCTTCCTCCTGTACAAGTTGGATCGACATTTACCACGACTTGGTCTACAGAACTACAACCCGCCTCATCTGTTACAGTTACGGTATAGGTGGTCGTTTGAGTAGGACTTGCTATGGGCGTTCCTGTAGTTGTATTAGATAAGCCTGTAGCAGGGCTCCATTGATAAGCCGCACCAGATGTTACGGTTAATCGTATGCTGCCATTGCGACAAATCGTTTTATCTTCACAAGCAACTGCATCAAAAGTATTTCCTACAAGTACCTGCATACAGTCACTTGCTAAACAACCATTAATATCAGAGACGGTAACGCAATAAGTAGTGGTGACATTTGCGGTAGATGTTGGATTGGCAATAGTTGGATTACTTAATCCTTCAATTGGACTCCAACGATAACTTATTCCTCCTGTAGCATTTAATTGAACAGCTGCCCCTCCACAAATTCTTTGGTCATTACCAGCAGAAGCATTAACATCATTGACATAAATAATCACTTCATCAGTTCCTGTACATCCATCTGAATCTGTTAGCGTAACCGTATAAGTCGTGGTGATAGGAGGACTTGCTAATGGGGCGCCAACGAAAGCATCATCTAAGGTATTTGCAGGACTCCATGCATAACTTGCTCCTGTATTTACAGTTAATCTTACATTTCCTCCAGGGCAAATAACTTTATCTTCGCAGGCAATTACTACAGGTGCCGAAGTACAAACTTGTGGAGTGCCCCCTGTATCACAATCTGGTTTAATGAATATAGTTACTTGGTCCGTTCCCGTACAACCATTCACATCGGTTACAGTTACAAAGTAAGTCGTTGTCGTAGTAGGACTGGCAATAGGAACGCCTATAAAGGGATTCGATAAAGTAGTTGCGGGTATCCATTGATAAGAAGCTCCTGTTGTTACCGTTAATTGTATGGTTTCATTTAGACAAATAGATTTATCCACACAAGCAACGACAATTGGTCCATTGTTACAGGGTTGAGGTGTACCATCCTCACAGTTATTTTCTACAAAAACAGTTACTTGATCGGTATCCGTACATCCATCTGCATCCGTTACTGTTACCGAATAACTTGTTGTGACTGTTGGATTGGCAATAGGGGCTTCTGAAAATTGATTGTTCAAACTAGTTGCTGGTGTCCATAACCAATTAGTGCCTCCATTGACGACTAGTTGGGTAGATTCCCCAGAGCAAATAAGTTTATCTGTACAGGCTGTTGCAATTACGCCATCTTCACATGGAAAAGCAGGTGTGCCACCTCCATTTGGATTATCATCTCCTTCACAATTTTCTCCTACTGTAATCATCATACAATTGGTTTCTGAACAACCATCAGCGGAAAAGGTGACGCAATAAATAGTTGTTTCTGTAGGATTTGCAAAAGGATTTGAGATATTTGGATTGCTTAATCCTCGTGTGGGTGTCCATTGATAATTAACGCCTCCTGTAGCACTTAATTGAATACTTTCCCCCGCACAAATCGTTCTATCTGTCCCAGCAGAACCATGTAGTTTTAAAACAGAAACAGTCATACAATCTTCTGATATACAACCTGATACATCAGTAGTAGTCACACAATAATCTGTAGAGAAATCTATAGAGACAACAGGATTAGCAATATTAGGATTACTCAATCCTGTTGTTGGACTCCATTGGTAACTAATCCCCCCACTAGCTTGAAGTTGAGTGGTACTACCTGAACATAGCCCAACATCTGGACCTGCGTTTGCTTGAGTATTCGTACTTGAAGATACAGTAACACAATCTACGCCAGTACAACCAGTTGCATCTGTTACGGTTACACAGTAGGTGGTATTGCTAGATGGATTGGCAAAAGGATTAGCAATATTGGGATTACTCAATCCTGTTGTCGGACTCCATTGGTAACTAACTCCACCAGTAGCATTTAATTGCTGCGGTGTATTTGAACAAATCATTACATCATTACCAGCATTTACCGCTAGATTACTAGAAATAGAAACAGTAGTACAATCTGTTCCTGTACAACCATTGGCATCTGTTACGGTCACACAATAATTGGTAGGGATATTAGGCGAGGCAATAGGATTGGCAATATTTGGATTGCTTAAACCAGTAGTTGGAAACCATTGATATCTAGTACCGCCAGTAGCCGATAATTGTGTAGTGCCATTAGGGCATATAACTGCATTTTCTCCTGCACTTGCAATATTGCTTCCTACATTTACCGTTACACAAGTAATATCTGCACAAACATTAGCGCTCGTAACCGTTACACAATAAGTAGTGGTAGTTGTAGGACTCGCAATCGGATTGGCGATACCTATATTATTTAAGCCTCTGCTCGGACTCCACTGATAACTGGTGCCTCCTATAGCCGTTAACTGTGTAGAACTGCCTGTGCAAATATTAACATCATTTCCAGCACTAGCAGAAAGGGTAGGCGTTACCTCAATGATTACACAATCGGTATCTGTACAACCATCCGCATTAGTAACGGTGACGCAATAAGTAGTGAGTGCCGTTGGATTAGCAACAGGATTACTACTGAAAGGATTACTCAATCCTACTGTTGGACTCCATCGATAAGCTGTACCACCTCTAGCATTTAATTGTGCAGTAGTTCCGGAACAAATAGCTACATCATTCCCTGCAAAAGCGTCTACAGTATTGCCAATAGTAATAGTCACACAATCCGTATCTGTACACCCACTGGCATCAGAA
>Ga0209831_1002350_pt1 | contig 16515 bp, 18 predicted proteins | sample Maine_Asex4_meta_FD_187451 | JGI IMG/M metagenome (GOLD analysis project Ga0209831, IMG submission 187451) | Marine algal microbial communities from Maine, USA - Maine_Asex4_metaG (SPAdes) (version 2) | ecosystem: Host-associated > Algae > Red algae > Unclassified | place: Maine, USA | collected...
GGCCCTGCTCGACGAGATGGGGGTCGATATCGTGGAAGCGGGCTTCCCGATCGCCTCCGACGGCGATTTCGAGGCGGTGAGCGAGATTTCCAAGGTATTGCAGAACGCCGTGACCTGCGGCCTCGCGCGGGCGTCGAAAGGCGATATCGAGCGAGCCTGGGGCGCGTTGCAGCACGCGAGGAAGCCGCGCATCCATACGTTCATCGGCACCTCGCCGCTGCATCGGCAGCATCAGCTGGCGATGGACAAGGAGCAGGTGCTCGACAAGATCCGCGAGACCGTGACCTTCGCGCGGTCGCTCTGCGAGGACGTGCAGTGGTCGCCGATGGATGCGACGCGGACGGAGGAGGACTATCTCGTCGAGACGGTCACGCTGGCGGTGGAATGCGGAGCGACGACGATCAATATCCCCGACACGGTGGGATATACGGCCCCGCGCGAGAGTGCGGCGCTGATCGCGATGCTGCTGGAGAAGGTGCCGGGGCTGCGCGATTGCGTGGTGGCGACGCATTGTCATAACGATCTGGGGATGGCGACGGCGAATGCGCTGGCGGCGGTGGAGGCCGGGGCGCGCCAGATCGAGTGCACGATCAACGGCTTGGGCGAGCGGGCGGGGAATACCGCGCTCGAAGAGGTGGTGATGGCGATGAAGGTGCGGCGGGACATCCTGCCCTATCGCACCGGGATCGACACGACGAAGATCATGAAGGCGAGCCGTCTCGTCTCCACCGTCTCCGGCTTTGCGGTGCAGTACAACAAGGCCATCGTCGGCAAGAACGCCTTTGCCCATGAAAGCGGCATCCATCAGGACGGCATGCTCAAGAACGCCGAGACGTTCGAGATCATGCGGCCCGAGGATGTAGGCCTGACCGAGAGCAATCTGGTCATGGGCAAGCATTCGGGGCGCGCGGCGTTCAAGGACAAGCTGGCGCAGATGGGCTACGAAATCGGGGACAACGCGTTCCAGGAAACCTTCGTCCGGTTCAAGGCGCTCGCGGATTCCAAGAAGGAAGTCTACGACGACGATATCGTGGCGCTGATCGAGGATTCGCAGACGAGCGCGGCCCATGGGCGGATGCGCATGGTCTCGCTCGGGATGGTCTGCGGCACGGAAGGACCGGCGACGGCGAGCCTGACGATGGAGATCGACGGGGAGACGCATGTGCACGAGACGACCGGAAACGGGCCGGTCGACGCGACGTTCAACGCCGTCAAGGCCTTGGTACCGCATACGGCGCGGCTCAAGCTGTATCAGGTGCATGCGGTGACGGACGGGACGGACGCGCAGGCGGAAGTTTCCGTGCGGCTGGAGGAGGACGGCAAGATCGTGACGGGGCACGCGGCGGATGCCGATACGCTCGTCGCGTCGGGCCGGGCCTATGTCAACGCGCTCAACAAGCTGATGGTGCGGCGCGAGAAATCGGCTCCGCCGGTGCAGGTGGCGGAGTAGATTTCTTCGGTCGCGGCATGAAAGGCTTTACCAGACGGACTCCCCCGCCGTATAAGCGCCGAAACACATTTCGGCCCTGCGGGGCGGGGGATTTTTCTGAATGTTCGGTCTTTTCAGCGTGTTCTCTTCGGACATGGCCATCGACCTCGGGACGGCGAACACGCTCGTCTACGTCAAGGGCCGGGGGATCGTGCTGAACGAACCGTCGGTCGTCGCGCTTCAGGTGCGGGGCGAGCACAAGGACGTGCTGGCGGTCGGGGCCGAGGCCAAGGCGATGCTGGGCCGGACGCCCGGGCGGATCGAGGCCATTCGTCCGATGCGCGACGGGGTGATCGCCGATTTCGACGTCGCGAAAGCGATGATCAAGGATTTCATCCACCGGGTTCAGAAACGCTCGCTCCTCTCGCGGCCCTTCATCCTGATCTGCGTGCCGTCGGGCGCGACGGCGGTGGAGCAGCGCGCGATCAAGGAAGCGGCGATGGAAGCGGGGGCGCGGGCCGTCAAGCTGATCCCCGAGCCCATCGCGGCGGCCATCGGGGCGGGTATTCCCGTGGTCGAACCCGAAGGCTCGATGGTCGTGGATATCGGCGGCGGCACGTCCGAAGTCGCGGTCATCGCGCTGCGCGATATCGTCTATGCCCGTTCGGTCCGGGTGGGCGGCGACAAGATGGACGAGGCGATCATCAGCTATCTGCGCCGCAATCACAATCTGCTGGTGGGCGAGACGTCGGCCGAGAAGATCAAGATGCATATCGGCATCGCCTGCTCCCCCGCCGACGGGCAGGGGCAGTACATGAACGTGCGCGGGCGCGACCTCGTCAACGGGGTGCCGAAGGAAATCACGATCAATCAGGCGCAGATCGCGGAAGCCCTGGCCGAACCCGTCAGCCAGATCGTCGAGGCGGTGAAGGTCGCGCTGGAGGCGACGCCGCCGGAACTGGCGTCGGATATCGTCGACAAGGGCATCATGCTGACGGGAGGCGGGGCGTTGCTCAGCCAGCTCGACGCCGTGCTGCGCGACGATACGGGATTGCCGGTGATGATCGCGAACGATCCGCTCAACTGCGTGGCGCTGGGGACGGGCCGCGCGCTGGAACACATGAACGCGTTGCAGCACGTTCTCATCGACTGACCGGGCGTATCGCATGACGCGTTAAGATCGACCGTATACGGTATGCGGGAAGATACCTCACGCTCATCCGGGAACGGGACCCGACGCAATGGCCTACCAGATACTCGGCAACAGGAGCGGCTTGCGGCGCCTGATCGTGCGCGGGATCGGCGTGGGCGTGCTGCTCGCGGCGGTGGCGATCTATATCCTGGGCGCCACGTCGGACCCGAGGTTGCAGGCGCTCAAGGAACTGACGCTCGATATCGCCGCCCCCGTGACGGGCGTCTTCGGCGCGCCGGTGCGGATGGTGCGCCGGGCGACGGACGATGCGGGCGAGTTTCTGGACATGGCCGCCTATAACCGCCAGTTGCGCGAGGATATCGTCGGGCTGAGCCGATGGCGCGAGGTGGCGCTGCGGCTGGAGGCGGAGAACGCGCAGTTGCGCGCGCTCAACAAGGTGACGCTGGCGCCGCGCTTCGACTACATCACCGCGCAGGTGGTGGGCAATTCGGGCGGGGCGTTCACGCAGTCGATCACGATCAACGCAGGCCGGGCGCAGGGCGTGCGGCCCGGGACGGTGGTGATGGACGGGACGGCGGCCATCGGGCGGGTCGTGGCGCTGGGCGCCAATGCAGCAAGAGTCGTGCTGGTGACGGACGCGTCGAGCCGCATTCCCGTGGTGCTGACGCCGGGCGATATCCGCGCGCTGCTGATCGGCGACAACACGGCGCGGCCCAAGCTGCAATTCCTGTCGAAACCGGGACGGGTGTCGAAGGGGCAGCGGGTGCTGACCTCGAACCACGGGGGCATCTTTCCCAAGGGCCTGCCGCTCGGCACGGTCGATGCCCTGGTAGACAACGTGGTGCGGGTGGCGCCGAGCGCGGATTTCGGGCGGCTGGAATTCGTGCGGCTGGTCATCGAGCGGGTGGATCTGACGATCGACCCCGATGCGGTGCTGATCGTGCGGCCCGACGGGGAGGTGGAGCAGGAGATTCCCGACCGTGACGAAGGGGACGGGGAGTGAAGGCATTCTGGCTCTCGACCCTGACCTTCGCGCTGGTACTGGCGAGCTGCTTTCTCGCGATCCTGCTGTCGCATGTTGCGCTGGGGGTCGGGCCGGTCTCTACACCCTGGCCGCGACTGGGGATCGGGTTGGTGTTCTTCTGGCGGCTGCACAGGCCCGGCACGATGACGATGCCGCTGGTGCTGGTCATGGGACTGGTTCAGGATCTGGTCCTGGGGAGCATTCCGGGGGCCGGGACGCTGGCGCTGCTGGTCTCGGTCCTGCTGCTCGACCGGATGATGCCGTCGCTCAGGACGATGCCGTTGCCGTGGCGATGGGCCGGGTTCGGGGTTTTCGCGGTCATGACCTTCGCGCTGGAATGGGTGCTGACCTCGATCGCGTACCTGTCGTTCCAGCCGTTCGATCTGGTGTTGGTACAGGGAGCGATGACGTTTCTGTGCTATCCTCCGATCTCGATCTCGATGCGTCAGGTGCTGCGGATCGGCAGGACACCGCGTCGCAACTTTCAGGGCTAGTACGGGGACGGGGCGCCCCGTATCCTGCCGGGCGGGGGCGACGAACCTAGTTTGAGACTTCAGGAGACGCGAGCCATGACGACGCGCCGATACCGGAACGGACACGACCGCAGCGTCTTCTCGCGCCGCGCCCTCGTCTTGTTCGGCGTGCAGGGAGCGCTGGCGGCGGGCCTCGGCGCGCGCATGTACCACCTGCAGGTCGTCGACGGCGAGAAATACGCGGCGCGGGCGGAGCGGGCGCGCATCCGCCCTTCCCTGCTGGCCCCCGTGCGGGGGCAGATCGTATCGCGCGACGGCAAGCCGCTGGCGGTGAACCGGCACAACTACCGCGTCATCCTGTATCGCGAGGAAGTGGAGGACGTGGAGGCCACGCTCGACCGGCTGGCCTCGATCATTCCGCTGCCTCCCCTGCGGCGCAAGGCGCTGGTGGAGGAGATCAAGCGGACGCGGGCGTTCCTGCCGGTCGTGCTGGCCGAGCATCTGCAATGGGAGGAATTTGCGGAAGTGAATGCCAACGCTCCCGCGCTGGCGGGAATCTCGCCCGAACTGGGACTGACGCGGCATTATCCGGAAGGGGACTATACCGGGCATCTGGTCGGCTACGTCGCCGCCGCTTCCCAGCGCGATATCGACCGGGCGGGCAATGACGGGCCGCTCCTGAAACTGCCGGGAATGCTGATCGGAAAATCGGGGGTCGAGCGGGTCGAGGAGATCGCGCTGCGCGGCAAGGCGGGGCTGAGCCGGATGGAGAAGGACGTGCACGGGCGCCCCATCCGCGAGCTGGAACGGCGCGAGGGCACGCAGGGCGAGGACCTGACGCTGACGCTCGACATGGGGTTGCAGAAATACGCGATGCAGCGCATGGGCGAGGAAAGCGGCGCGGTCGTGGTGATGGATATCTACGACGGCGACGTGCTGGCCATGGCCTCGACCCCGGGCTTCGACCCCAACGGGTTCGTGCTGGGATGGTCGACCAAGGACTGGGCCGCGCTGCGCGACGACGAGAAGCGCCCGCTGAACAACAAGGCGGTGTCCGGCCTGTACCCGCCCGGCTCGACGTTCAAGATGGTCGTGGGCATGGCGGCGCTGCAACTGGGACTGGTCGGACCGGGGCATTCGGTCTTCTGCGGCGGGCATATCGAACTGGGCAGCCATCGCTTCCACTGCTGGAAGCGGGGCGGGCACGGGACGATGAACCTGCATGACGGGCTGAAACAGTCCTGCGATATCTATTTCTACGATCTGGCCAAGCGGATCGGGATTGACAAGCTGGCGGAGACGGCGCGGAAATTCGGCATCGGGGTCCTGCCCGAGATCGGATTGTTCGACGCGAAATCGGGGCTGATGCCCGACCGGGCGTGGAAGAGAGCGCGGCGGACCGAACCCTGGCATCCGGGCGAGACGCTGCATGCGGGCATCGGGCAGGGCTACATGCTCAGCTCGCCGCTGCAACTGGCGGTGATGACGGCGCGGATCGCCAATGGCGGTTACACCGTGAACCCGCGCCTCGTGCGGGCGCGCGACGGGGAGCGGGTCAGGGCGGAATCGCTGCGCGGAACCGGGATCGACAAGGCGCATGTGGAGGCGGTCAAGGACGGGATGTACGGGGTCGTCAACGAACAGGGCGGCACGGCCTATCGCTCGCGCATCGCGATGGACGGCTACCGGATGAGCGGCAAGACGGGGACGGCGCAGGTGCGGCGGATCACGACGTCGGAGCGGGCGACGGGGGTGCTCAAGAACTCCGAGCTTCCGTGGCGGTTGCGCGACCATGCGCTCTTCGTCGCCTATGCGCCCGCCGACGACCCGCGCTATGCCATCGCCGTGGTGGTCGAGCATGGCGGGGGCGGGTCGTCGGTCGCCGCGCCCATCGCGCGCGACGTGTTGCTGAGACTCCAGTTTCCCAAGGAGGTGCCGGAGGACGCGCTGCCGAACGGGGCGGCGCCGATGTTCGTGGCGGAAAGCGGCGACGACGAGAGCGAGGATGCGTAGGATGAGCCTTCGAGGGATTTCAGCGTAATGGTCGGGCTGGCGAACCACGCGACGGCGGGGCCGACATTGCCGCAGAAGCTGCTGCGGCTCAACTGGCCGCTGGTCGTGCTGATCGTGCTGGTCGCGGTGATCGGGTTCGCGATGCAGTTCTCGGTGGCCGACGGGAGCGTGGACCCCTGGGCGCGCAGGCAGATGATCCGCTTTGCGGTCAGCTTCGTGGGCATGCTGGTGGTGGCGATGATCGATATCCGGTTCTGGCGGGGGACGGCGTACCTGTTCTACGCGCTGTCGCTGCTGCTGCTGGTCGGGGTCGAAGTGGCCGGTACGGTGGGGATGGGGGCGCAGCGATGGATCGATATCGGTCCGATCCGGCTGCAACCCTCCGAACTGATGAAGATCGCGCTGGTCGTGGCGCTGGCGCGGTATTTCCACGATCTGGACCCGCGCCGGGTGCGGCATATCCTGACGCTGATCCCGCCGCTCCTGATGATCGCGGCCCCGGCGGCGCTGGTGGTCAAGCAACCGGATCTGGGGACGGCGGTCCTGCTGTCGGCGGGAGGGATCGTGATCATGTTCCTCGCCGGGGTCAGCCTGTGGTTCTTCGTGCTGCTGGTGGCCGGGACGGGGGGGATGGTCTACGCCGTCTTCGCGTCGAAGGGGCAGGACTGGGCGCTTCTGAAGCCCTATCAGTACGACCGGATCGCGGTGTTCATCAACCCCGAACTCGACCCGCGCGGGGCGGGGTATCACATCACGCAATCCAAGATCGCGTTCGGCTCCGGGCGGATGACGGGGGAGGGGTATCTGCAAGGATTGCAGTCGCGGCTCGACTTCCTGCCGGAGAAGCATACCGACTTCATCTTCACGGTGCTGGGGGAGGAATTCGGGCTGGTGGGGGGCCTCGTGCTGCTGGGCCTCTACATGGTCGTGCTGCTGTTCGGCCTGCTGACTGCCATGCGCATCCGGCATCTGTTCGGGCGGCTGGTGGCGGCGGGGGTGTGCATGACGTTCTTCGCGTATTTCGCGATCAACATGGCGATGGTCATGGGGCTGGCCCCGGTGGTGGGGGTGCCCCTGCCGCTCGTCAGCTATGGCGGGACGTCGATGCTGGTGATCCTGTTCGGGTTCGGCTTGCTGCTGAGCGCGCAGGTGCACGGGCGGGTGACGTTTCCGCGCCGGGTGCCGATAATCTGAGGCGCCCTCCCCTCTCGCGAAGGGAGGGCGAAGGGCCTACTGCTCGACCGGTTCGGCGATGCGGATGTTGCGCATCGAGATGTCGGCCTCGGCGGTGAAGTAGGCGAAACCCGTCCAGTTCTGGCGGAAGACGGTGTCGCGCGCGGTGATGATCGGGCGACCGTCGATCAGCACGAACATCTGACCGTCGGAGAGCCGCGCCCAGCGGAGCTGATGCGGCTTGCCGGTGGTGAAGCCGGGGGCCTCGACCTTCATGATGTCCTTGTACCCGCTCGACCCGCGACGGGCGAGGACGACGAGGGGGCGCGGACCGGCGCGCAGTTCCAGCCGATAGCCGAGCCAGTTGGCGCCGCCCTGGTGCAGGATGAAATGCGCGGCGCCCTCGCCCCCGTGATCGGTGATGGTGGCGACCATGGAAAAGGCGTTGCCGATATCGGTCTGCGCCTCGATGAGGGACGCGCCGGTATCGGTCGGCTCCTCGGTCGCCTGCGGAGCGCCCTCGCCGATGAGGTACTGGAGCAGGGCCTGGGGCGTGACCTGGGGCGAGGCGGTCGCCTCGGGGGTGAAGGGGCGCAGGCCGAAGGCGGGGTCGATGGTGAACTGACCCTGACGCACGTTCCACGCGGGGTTGGAGAGATAGTCGCCGTCGTCGAACTCGTCGCGCAGGTAGACGAGCGAGGCGGAGGTCGGCGGCAGGGCCTGGGGCAGTTCCTGCGGCTCCGGTTCGATGACCGGTTCGGGCACCGGCTCCATCGCGGGTTCGGGCGTCGGCTCGGGGTCGGAGAGCATGGCGACGTCGGTATCTTCCGTGTCCTGGACGGGCGCTTCCGCCTCGACGGGTTCCGGCTCCGGCTGTTCGGCGGGAGGCGGGGGGCCGATGAGATCGGCGGGATCGGTCGAAGCGTCGGCCACCTCCCCGGGCGCGATCTCGTCCGGGGCATCGGCGCGGACGGGGAGCGCGCGGTAGCGTTCGGCCAGTGCCTTGAGATCTTCGAGGAAACCGGGGCTGGCGGCGCGGTAGCGTTCGCCAAGCGAGACGATGCGCGACAGCTCCTCGGAGAACCCGGCGAGGGCCTCGGATTCGGTCAGCTCCGGTTCGGATGGCGGCGCGGGGCGGGGTTCCGGCTCGGCGGGGACCGCCCTCGTCACGACGGGGGGAGCGGGCGGGGCCGCGCGGGGCTGCCGCTGCTGGATGGTCGGGCCGACGTAGAGTTCCTGAGACGGCTGGGGCTGAAACTGTGGCTGGGGCTGCGGCGGACGATATTCCTCGACCGGCGGCAGGGGACGGGTCTGGGTGACGCCCGGCTGCGGGATCGGGCGGAACTGACGCACTTCCGGCTCCGGCTCGTAGATCACGGGGGGCAGCGGGACCGGCTGCTGCTGCGGCACCGCTTCGTAGTAGAGCGGCTGGGTCGGCTGGATGGGCTGCGGCTCGCCGTAATACGGCTGGGGTTGCGGAAAGACGGACGGTTCGCCGTACAGCACGGTCTGTGCTCCGGCGGGCAGGATGGCGGTGGCCAGCGCGAGCAGGCTGGCGGCAGTGGTTCTGAGCATCGGACCTTCCTTATCGACCAAACTACGCAGACGGCGCCCCCACACCCTGCAACATCCTGTGTGCATAGCGCGAACGGACCCCTTGCGCCACGCCCGTGACCGGAACTCGTGCATCATTCGACGCCGGAACCGGGCGGACGCGGAAAACCGTTCCGTTTCGCGCTCTACACGGGTAGTGCCAATACCGTCGGTTTGGCGAGAGTGTGACGGGGGAGCGAGATGACGCGGGTTTTATATGCGGGTGATCCGGTCGAGGCCGATGCGTGGCGGGACCGGGTGCTGGCCCTTCGGCCCGATCTGGACTTCCGGGTCGACATCGCAGGGACGGATCCGGGATCGGTCGATATCCTCGTCTACGAAGCGAGCGGGGAGGTGCAGGACCTGACGCCCTATGCGGGGGTCGCGGCGATCCAGAACCTGTGGGCGGGGGTCGAGGCAGTGCTGGCCAACCCTACCCTGCCCGACGAGCCGGTGCTGTGCCGGATGGTCGAGACGGGGCTGACGGTCGGGATGACGGATTACGTGGCCGGGCATGTGCTGCGGCTGCATCTGGGGACGGACCGGCACCGCGCGCGGCAGGGGCGCAGGGAATGGTCGGACGACAATCCGCCGCTGTCGAGCGACCGGACGGTCGGGATCGTGGGCTTGGGCGAACTGGGGCGCGATGCGGCGGAGAAGCTGGCCTTCCTGCGCTTCGACGTGTCGGGATGGAGCCGGTCGGCGAAGGAAATCGAGGGCGTGCGGTGCCTGCACGGGGCGGAGGGGCTGGAGACGCTGCTGGCGGAGTCGGAAATCCTCGTCCTGCTCGCGCCGCTGACGCCGGAGACGGAGAACCTGATCGACGCGGCGGCGCTCGGGCGGATGCGGCGCGGGGTGCATATCGTCAACGTGGCGCGCGGGCCGCTGATCGACGACGCCGCGCTGCTGGCCGCGCTCGATTCGGGACAGGTGGCGAGCGCGACGCTCGATGTGTTCCGCGTCGAGCCGCTGCCGCAGGATCATCCGTATTGGGGCCACCCTTCCGTCACGATCACCCCGCATATCGCCAGTATCACGCGCCCCGAAACCGCCGCCAAGGTCATCGTCGAGCAGGTGGAACGCTTCGAGCGGAGAGAACCTTTTGCACATGCGGTTAACCGGAAAAGCGGATACTGATCCGGAATCGCGAAAACCGCGTGCGCATGCCTCGATTTTATGCTGCATTGCAAGAAAGAGACGTATGGCGGACGGGTGGCGGCAATGAAAGATGACGGACAGGACCGGAAGGAGACGCGGGGCGTCACCTTTCTGGAACCGCCGAAGCAGAAGAAGTGGTGGACGAACCTGCGGTCGAACTTTCTGGCCGGATTCGTCGTCTTCGCGCCGATCTCGATCACGATCTACCTGCTCTGGACCTTTGCCGAGTTCGTCGATGCGCGCGTGCTGCCGCTGGTGCCGGTGGTCTACAAGCTGGAAGATTACCTGCCCATCTCGCTGCCCGGCCTCGGGGTGGTGGTGTTCTTCTTCATCGTCGCGGGCCTCGGCGCGCTGACCAAGGGTCTGTTCGGGCGACAGCTCTTTCGTCTGGGTGAAAGCTTCGTGGACCGGATGCCGGTGGTCCGCTCGATCTACAACGCGCTCAAGCAGATCGTGGAGACGATCTTCGCCCAAGGGGGAAAGGACAGCTTCGAGAATGTCTGCATGATCGAATATCCGCGCAAGGGGATCTGGGCGCTGGCCTTCATCTCGACCGATACGAGCGGGGAAGTGCTGGAGCGATCCGGCTCGGCGCAGATGATGAGCGTGTTCCTGCCGACGACGCCGAACCCGACCTCCGGATTCCTGCTGTTCCTGCCCGCCGAGGATGTGGTCGTGCTGGACATGACGGTGGAGGATGCCGCGAAGCTGGTCATCTCCGCCGGGCTGGTGACGCCGCCCTGGGATGCGGTGGTGGCGGAGGAGGAGCGGCGGCGCGAGGAGGCGGTGTGACGGCGGGCGCCCCCTATATCGTGATGGCCGACGAGATCGAGGCGATGGAGGGGCTGCGCTGCATCGTCGTGGGCAAGCGGCTGGCGCATGACGTGGGGGATTATCCGCGGCAGGGGAAGCGGATCTATCGCAATGCGGGGATGGACTGGAACCTCGTGGACCACGATGCGATCGGGTTGCCGAAGGGCGGGGCGAAGTAGGAGCGCCGCGGCTTCAGGAGGCCCCGGGTCAAGCCCGGGGCGGGAAATGTCTCAAAATCAGATACCGCCGCCTGCGTCGAACCATGCGCCGCTGTCGAAGGCGAGGGTATGGTCCATGGACTGGGACGGGTGGGCGCAGCCTGCGTCGCCGACGATGCGGGCGGGGACGCCTGCGACGGTCTTGCAGGGCGGGACGTGGGAGAGGACGACGGAGCCTGCGCCGACGCGCGAGCAGTTGCCGACGCGGATGTTGCCGAGGATGCTGGCACCCGCGCCGATGAGGACGCCGTCGCCGATCTTGGGGTGGCGGTCGCCCTCCTCCTTGCCGGTGCCGCCGAGAGTGACGCCGTGCAGGATGGAGACGTTGTCGCCGACCACCGCCGTCTCGCCGATGACGACGCCGGTGCCGTGGTCGATCATGATGCCCTTGCCGATGCGTGCGCCGGGGTGGATGTCGAGGGCGAAGACTTCGGCGATGCGCATCTGGAGGAACTGGGCGAGGGGCCTGCGACCGTTGGTCCAGAGGGAATGCGCGATGCGCGATGCCTGGAGCGCCATGAACGCCTTGAAGAACAGGAGCGGCTGGACGTAGCTGATGCAGGCGGGGTCGCGCTCGTAGACGGCGACGATGTCGGCGCGGGCCTTCTCGCCGATCTCGGGGGCCTCGAAGAGAATCTGCGAGAAGGATTCGCGCAGGGACGCCTCCTTCATCTCGTTGACGTGCAGTTTGGCGGCGATGCGCGCGGCGAGGGCCGCCTCGAAGGTCGGGCGACCGAGCACGTTCTCGTGGAGGAGCGAGGACAGGGCGGGTTCGGCGAGGCGCATCGCCTCCGCATCGCGCTGGACCGCGTTCCACACGGGATCGCAGGTGGAGATTTCGGTCTTGGGATGCTTGATTGGCTCGCTCATGGACCGTCTCCCTTTCAATCTGGAGATGACTACATGCGGCGAGAAGGGGGGCGGGTCAATGGAGGGACGCGAAATGAAGCGGGGATGGCTGTGGGTGGCGTTGGGTCTGGCGGCGGCGATGACAGGGGTTCACGTCGTCGTGGGCGGGCGGGTGATCGCCGGGCCGCTGCTGGCGAGCGGGCTGGAGACGCTGCCGAAGATGACGCTGTACCTGTGCTGGCACGGGGTGACGATCGTGCTGGCGGGGATGGGGGCGCTGTTCGCGGACGGGCTGATCCGGGGGCGGCGCGAGAGCGTGATGCTGGGCGGAGGGCTGGCGGCGGCGTTCTTCGCGCTGGGCTGGGGGTATATCCTCGGCTTCGGGTTGTCGCCGATGGCGTTGCCGCAGTGGATCGCGTTCGGGCCGATGGCGGGGGCTGCGATGCTCGCGCTTACGGGAAATCGAGCGTTGCGAGCGGAGTGACGACGGCGAAGGGGCCGCAGCGGTGGCGGACGGTGATGCGCAGGGTGGTCGCGGCGTCGGTGGGCGTGGCGGCGATGAGCCAGGGGCCGAGGGACTGCTGGCCCGGGGGGCGGTCGGTGTCGGTGTTCGGCGGCTGATCGTCGGCGGTGTAGCCGACGCGCCAGACTTCGCGGCCCTTGCCGTGCCACGTGAAGCGCAGGGCGGTGAAGACGCAATGGCGCTTCTCGACCCGGGCGCTCAGGCGGATGCGGCCGTCGGGCAGGCGGGCGACGTCGGTGATCGTGAAGTCGCGGACGGGCGGGGCGAGGAGACGGATGGCGAGGGGGACGGCGGGCAGGGCTATGCCGTAGGCGGCGACCAGGAGGGTCAGGATCGCGATGATGCGGGCGGGGCTAGACACCGAAACCTCCCTCGATCGTGAAGCGCAGGACGGCGCCCATCAGGCCGATGATCAGGAACCAGACGAGGCGCGAGAAGACGGAGCGGATCTCGGACAGTTCGCGCTGGACGTGGGACATGTCGCGGCTGAGGGTGGCGAGATCGACGCGCATCTCGGAGATGACGTCCTTTTCGGGGAGGGTCATGGTGTCACCGGGGCCGGGGGGAGCGGCTTGGACAGGAAGGCGGTCGGGGCGGTCGGCGGGGTGCCCTGAATTTCGGACAGGGCCGCGCGGATGGGGATGACGCGGGCGAAGTGGCGGGGCGTGCCGTCGAGGTTCATGGTCGAGGCGCCCATGATGACGGCGACCACCCTGCCCTGCGCGTCCCGCACGCAACCGCCCGAGAAGCCGCCGACCAGCGGCTCGGGGTGGTCGAGGACGATCCAGATGCCGGGGGGGACGGTGTCGGGGGCGTAGACCTCGCCCGACACGCGCTCGCGGGCGGTGGCGCGGGCGGGGAAGCCTTCGAGGGTGACGGGACCGACGGGGTGCGGGACGGAAGACGGGTCGGCGCGGGGGTCCGAACCGGTGAGGAAGGCGAAATCGGTGGCTTCGAGCGAGCCGATGCTTTCGACCTGCGGGCCGGAGCTGACGGTTCCTGTCGCGATGACGTGGTGGGCGGTGAGGTAGCCCTCGCGCCAGCGGGTGACGCTGCCCCAGGAGAACGATCCTTCGGCTTCGAGGAAGACGCGGTCGGTGCAGGGGGGCGCAGCGGCGGCGACGGGGGTGGCGGCGCGGTCGGTGGACCACAGGGCAAGGATGCCCAAGGCGGCAGAGGCGGCGATGGCGGCGGGGATCAGGGGGCGCATGGGAGGCCTTTCTCGGCGGCGAGGGCCGGGGCGCAGGTGCAGGCCCAGACGGTGAAGATCACGTCGAGCAATGCGCGCGTCTCGGCGGTGTCCTCGACGGAGGAGGACGGGGCGGGGAGCGCGGCGCAGGCGATGCAGTCACCGGGGACAGTCACGGGTGGAGGGACCGCAGCGCAGGCCGTCAGGGCCAGCATCAGCGGGAGAAGGAGCAGTTTCGGCATTGAGGCGATCCTCGATCTGGCGGGCGGTGCGCCGGTCGGTCGCGGCGCGGTGGCGGGCGGTGGTGGCGGCCTGCCCCGCCGCGAAACCCGCGCGGAACTCATGCGCGCCGCCGAGATGGTAGGCGGTGCCGTGGCTGGCGAGGGAGACGAGGGCGGCGGCGATGATGGCGAGCCAGCGGGGGGCGCTGCCGAAGGCGCTGGCGGCGAGGGTCAGGAGGCGGGGGATCACAGGACCGGCTCGACCTGTTCGGGGTCGGTCGGCTCCGGCTGCTGCGCGGTGCGCAGGACGATTTCCTCGGTGTAGACGGCTGCGCCGGTGTCGTCGTGGATCTCGACGGTGACGGCGCTGGGGGAGATGGTGCGGGTGAGGGTCAGCGCGGGGGTGACGGGGGTGCGCAGGGTGGATGTGGGCATGGGCGGGCCTTTCAGGGCGAGGGCGGGGCGCGGCCACAGGAGGCCCCGGATCGGGGTCCGGGGCGGGGAAATCTGCGGGATTTAGCGCCGGGCGCGGAAGCGGGCGTGAAGGCGGTTGGCGACGATGGCGAGGCCGAAGAGGAAGAGGAGGACGAAGCTGGCGACGCAGGCGTGGTCGGCAAGGGTAGAGACGGGGGGCAGGCCGCTGGCGGTGTCGCGGGCGGTGACGGCGGCGTCCCTGGCGGCGGCGACGATCTCGGGCGCGGTGGCCAGCGTGCCGCCGATGCCGACGGTGGCCGCGCCGCCGCCGAGCGCGATTTCGCGGGAGCGGGACAGGGGCTTGAGGGGTTCGGCGGCGGCGAGATAGGGGGCGGGGTCGCGGCCCGCTTCCTGCTCCTCGGCGGCCATGAGGGCCATGGCCTGGGCGATGGTTTCGGGACCTATGGCGTCGGTGCCCGTCTCGAACCTCACGATAGCGGCGACGAGGCGGCGGGTGTGTTCGTAATCGTGCGGGATGGGGGCGTGGGCGCCGAGGCCGAGGCGGCGGGCGATGAACTTGGCGTAGGCCGTCTCGGGGTTGCGGTCGGCGGCGGGCGCCCAGCGCGCGATGATCTGGGCGGGGGTCTCCAGCCGGTGACGGCGGCGGTAGGTGTCGAGATTGCGGAGCGCGGCGCGGACGCCCCAGACGGGTTCGGTGAAGGCGCAGTAGAGACCGCCGGGGGTGCGGATGGTGCCGCGCTGACCCTTCCATCGGCCCCGGGAGAGGGGGCGCAGGGCGCAGGGGTTGTTGGCGCGGACGATGGCGGGGGCGGTCATGGGACCGAGCCGCAAGGCGGCATGGTCGTCAGTTCAGGGATAGTCGAGGCCATGTAATAATCTTTCGAATGGCGGATCCGAAGAATGGATTCGTGTATCGGGCGAGTATCGGATACGTTTTTCTTGTTCTATTTCGGGATCCGGGGGAGAAGAGCGATGGAAGACGAGGACGGGACCGTTCTGTCGCGGGCGCTGTACGAACTGATTTCGGGGGTATCGGGGCCAACGCTCATCCTGGGGGGCGTGCTGGCGCTCATCCTGCTCTATGCGCTGTTCTACACGCTCAGCGGGTCCAAGGGCGAAATCCGCAAGGGGAAGATCGCGCGGTTCCGGCAGTTCCTTCAGGATCTGCAATGGCGGATCAACCGGCTGAAGCTGCGCGACCCGGAGGGGCTGGCGGATGACGAGGCGGTGCTGGCCGAACTGCGGGCGGAGGCGGAGGGGCCGAAATTCAAGGACGACTGGGATCGGGCCTATGCGCTGGAGCGGGCGCTGATCGAGCATTTCACCGCTCAGGACGCGCAGGAGATCGATTACGATTATTCGCGCAACCTCGAACAGGCGCGTACCCTGGGCCTGACGGAATTCGCGGTCTACGAGGCGGCGGCGGACGAGGTGGAGCCGCTGAAGAAGAAACTGGCGCTGTCGAAGCTGGTGGCGGACATGCAGTGGGCGCGGGCCGAAGCCTATGCCAAGCGCAAGGTGGCGGTGGCGTTCGTGTCGCGCACGGGGTTCCTGATGCTGCTCTGCGGGACGGCGGCGGCGGCCTTCCTCGCGTTCTATCCGCCGTTCACCAAACCCGTGAAGTTCAGTGGGCTGGATTTCGCGGCGATCTCGGGGGCGTTCGGGGCGAGCTTCTTCATGCTGGCGCGGTCGCAGAACGCGTTGCAGAAATCGACTTATTCGGAAATCCGGCGCTCGCTCGACTGGCCGTTGCTGCTGATCCGGTTGGCGTTCGGGAGTGCGGCGGCGGCGGCGCTGTACTTCTTCTTCGAGACGAACCTCTTGAGCGGACAGTTGACGCCGACGCTGAAGGATATCGCCTATACCGATATCGTCGTGGTCGTGCGCAACGCGGGCAGCGGCGCGGTCGAGCGGGTGGTGATCGAGGAGGCGGCGGCGAAGATCGAAGGAGCGATGCGCGAGGCGCAGGCATTGCCCAAGGTGCCGAACCGCGACTTGGCGCTGCTGTTCTTCTGGAGCTTTCTGGCCGGGTTCTCGGAACGGCTGGTGCCGAGCCTGCTGCGCGGGAAGGACGAGGAGATCGTGACGCGGACGCGGCCTAGTGTCCTGATTCATCAGATTTGGGGTATAGATGCTTGAGCTTGGTGCGGGCGTTGTCTGTTGAGAAGTGCCAGTTGAGTTTTGCGTTTGCGGCGTTATACCAAAGGTCATATGCCTTGACCGTTATTGGCCCAATTTCTCGTACCGATTG
>Ga0209831_1002353_pt1 | contig 16506 bp, 23 predicted proteins | sample Maine_Asex4_meta_FD_187451 | JGI IMG/M metagenome (GOLD analysis project Ga0209831, IMG submission 187451) | Marine algal microbial communities from Maine, USA - Maine_Asex4_metaG (SPAdes) (version 2) | ecosystem: Host-associated > Algae > Red algae > Unclassified | place: Maine, USA | collected...
CCTCGCACACCCTGGTCTGGAGCCGTATCACTGATGAACCGCACCTTCGATTTCGTAGGGCTGAACACCGTCATCTCGGAAGCGTTCAAGCCGCTCGACAACGTCAACGATGCCGCCGCCCGCAAGGCCGGCATGGAGGCCGGCATCCGCGGCACCACGCCGTCCAACTGCCATCACTCCTACTTCGCCAGCGAGGAGCTGGAGAAGGAGTGGTACCACGGCTTCCGTCTCGGCAAGCAGAACCGTGACTGAGTCGCGCACCCGCCGCCGCATCCGGTCGCATCCGGCGCCAATGCGTGCCGGATGCGTCACGGGTGCCCGTGCGGGGCTATCATCGGCCGCATGAGCTGTCTCGAACTGGACGATGACGAAGCCCTGCGTATCGCGGAGCCGATGATGGACGATGCCATGGCGGGTTTCGCTCGCCGTGACTACGCCCTGCACGCACGCCATTTCTCGGTCGCGCTCAAGGGCACGCTGAACGACACGGCGTTCCTGTCCCTGTGCGAGCGGCAGGGTCAGGCGCTGGGGGCACCGGGCGTGCGCGAACTGGTGTGCATCTTCAGGAAGCCGCGCAGCTTCACCATGGTCTGGCACCAGCGCTTCGAGCGCGACGTGGGCGAGACCATGGCGGTCGCCACGATCGCGCTGAAGGGTGGCCGCTACTTCATGGACCATTTCCTGCTGCACTAGGCCGTCGCACCAGCCTCCTGCACTACCATGGGTCGGATGATCCCTTCACAAAGCCGGCGCCCGCTCTGGGGCTTCATGCTGCTGAGCGTGACGTCACTGCTCGCCTACGCGTACTACCAGCAGTACGTGGAGTACCTCGAACCGTGTCCGCTGTGCATCACCCAGCGGCTGTTCTACTTCCTGCTCGGTGGCACCGCGCTGCTCGGCCTGTTCGCGCAGCGGGCGAGGGTGTGGCAACGCGCCCTGGCCATCGTCGCCGTGCTGAGCGCGCTCGGCGGCATCGTCACCGCCTCGCGCCAGGTCTGGCTGCAGCACCTGCCACCGGAACAGGTTCCCGAGTGCGGTCTGGGCTTGCAGTACTGGCTGGACAACGAGTCGCCCCTGGCGGTGCTCGCGCTGCTGTTCAAGGGTGACGGCAACTGCGCCGAGGTGGTGTGGACCTTCCTCGGCTTCTCGATGGGCGAATGGTCGCTCGCCTGGTTCGTGCTGCTGGGGGCGGTGGCGTTGCTGCTCGCGGTGCGGGTGCCGCGACACGGTGCGGCGCACGGTGCCGGGCCTGGCGATGCGGGGGCGGCCCGATGATGGGGGGCATGATCGAGGGCCTGGTCGAGCACGACATCACCTGCCCGTACTGCGGCGAGCCGCTCGAGATCCAGGTCGATACCTCGGTCGTGGAACAGAGCTACATCGAGGATTGCCAGGTGTGCTGCCGCCCGATCGCCCTGCACGTGACGGCGGATCCGGCGGACGGGGTGTCGGTTCTGGCACGCCACGAGGACGATGGATGAGCTTCCCGCTCGCGGCCCGGCGCCCGGTGTCGGCCTGACTCTCGGGGCGTGCCGAGCGTTTCCTGCAGCGCGCGCGGTAGGCGGGCCTGGGCCGGTAACGCGCGTCCAGCGGCAACGGCGCGTGTTCCCTGCGCCACGAGTGTAGCGGTCGGTGAACCCGCGGGTTTGCAGGCCGCGGCAGTTCGGTGCCTGCAGGCGGGCGCGCATCGCGCCCGCGTACACGCGAGCCTGCTGCGCTTCGGTCCAGGGTGAGCACGGTGCGGACCCGATGCCGGGCGGCACGTCGAGGCGGCGGCTGGAGCAGGGCGGCCGTCTCAGTCGCGCAGGACGTAGCGTCGCGTGTCGGGGAAGCCGAGCCTGCCGACACCGGGCAGCTTGATCGCCGGCGGCCACAGGTCCACCCCGGCGCTCAGCCCCGCCACGTTGATCTCCACGCCCTCCTCCAGACCGATCATCAGGCCGGCGTAGCCGCCCAGCGACAGCTGCGCGCCGGTACCGCTGGGGGTGATGGCGAGCAGCGCGCCTCCGGGCAGGTAGTCCTTGCCGATGGCATGGGGCGGCAGTTCCAGGCGCAGCTCCGGGACCCGACTGGCCAGCCAGGCGATGTAGGTGTTGCTGTTGGGGCCGGGCCACACGTGGTACTCGTCGTCGTAGGGGTACCGGTCGGAGGCCTCCAGCAGGCGCTCGATGATCGCGTCCACCCGCGCCGCGCCCGCCGGGCCGATGCCGCGCAGGTCCCGCAGCAGGGTCGGCCGGTTGCCGAACCAGATCCCGTCCGGGGTGCCGCTGCGCACGCGCACCGCGCCGTCGCCGTAGTGCACCCGGTAGCCGATGACTTCCAGGCGTGTCCAGCCGGTCGCGTGCGACGGCTTGACGGCCATCCAGGTGTGCACCCCGAACGCGCCTCGCCAGCGCGCCGCCCGCGCCGCGTACACCTGGACGATCGCCTCGCCGGGCACGGCATCGGGCGCCTGACCGCTGCTGCCGAAGCGCGGTTCCGCGGCGGTGGAGCCCTGGCCGTAGTGCGCCACCACCATGCAACCGGGTGGCAGGAAGAACAGCGTGAGCAGCAGCAGGAGGGATCGGGCGGCCAGGCGGATCAGTCGGTGCGCTCCCGCCGCTCGCCGGCACCGAGTCGGGCCAGCCAAGTCAGCGTGCGCTCGGGTGCTTCGTTGAGCAGGTCCAGCGGGGCGGCGAACGAGGCGATCGAGCCGGCGTGGCCGGCACCCGGCAGCGTGTCCACCTCGACCGGCACGCCGGCGGCGCGCAACGCGGCGGCGTGGACCCGGGTGTGCTCGGGCAGCACGCGTTCGTCGTCACTGCCGTGCAGCAGCAGGGTCGGCGGGTGCGATGCGCCGACCCGTGCCACCGGGATCGCATCGTCCGGATCCTCCACCCCGGCGAACACCGGCGCGACCTCCGGATCGTCCAGGAGCAGATCGTAGGGACCGGCGATGCCGATCAGGCCGCTCACCTCAAGGCCATCCGCCTCCAGCCACCGCCCGGGGGAGGCGGCGATCACCGCCGCGGTGTGCGCTCCCGACGAGTGCCCCATCATCACCACCGCCTCCAGCTCGTGGCCCAGCAACGCCACCGCGTCGGCATCGACGCGGGCGATCGCGGCGGCGACGTCCTCGACGAAGCCCGGCCAGACGATCCCGGGATAGAGGCGGTAGTCCGGCACGATGACGTCGTGCCCCGCCCGGGCCAGCGCACCGGCCACGAAGGCGTAGTCGTCGCGCCTGCCGCTGCGCCAGGCGCCGCCGTACACGAACACGATCGTGTGCGCACCGGTGGCGGGTGCGCCGGCACGGTAGACGTCCAGCCGCTGGCGAGGGGCGTCACCGTACGCGATGCCGGTACGCCGCTCGTAGCCGCCATCGGGGGTCAGGGCGTTCAACGTCTCCAGTGGCGAACCGCAGCCCGCGAGCAGCAGTGCGGTCGACAGGACATGCGTGCAACGCAGGTGGACGAGGTCGGTGAATTGTGCCGGGCTCATGCGTGGCAAGCGTGGACGGGTAAGCTTCGCGGACCTCGGCGGCTGCAAACTTTACGGCCCGCCGGCAACGGTTTCGGATCGGGCGGGTGCACAAGCGGTGCAGGGCGCCCCTGGCAATCCATCGATGATGACGTTCGTGCACCGGTTCCCCTTCATGCCGCTCGTCCTGGTCACGCTGCTGGCGTCCGGCTGCACGCCCCTGAGCGATCGGCGACCGGATCAGGTCGATCGGCGCGAGGCCGTGCTGACCACCGACGTCAAGGGTGCGCTGATCGGTTCCGCTCAGGTCAGCGCCGCCTCGATCCGGGTCGACCTGGAGGCAGGCACGCTGGTGCTGCACGGCTTCGTGGACAGCGAGGGCGAACGTTCCGAGGCGTTGCGCATCGCCCGGCGCATCGCATCCGGGACGCCGGTCGAGGATCGGCTGGAGATCCGCTGAGTTTCCCGACAGATTTACAGCGCGTCTGGCGGGCGGGCGGTCGGCGGTTCATGCTCGTGCGCCGCCTCCTTGGAGTTCGACCGTTGAGCAATGGAACCACCAGCGACGCCCCGCCCGCGGAGTCGGGCGATCGCATCGGTCGCGACGGGAACGCGGCGGGTGGCGCATCGACCGACCCGCTCGGCTCGCTCGATCCGGACCTGGCGCGCATCCTGCGCCACGACATCAAGACACCGTTGCAGGCGGCATCGCTCAACCTCGAACTGCTGGCGCTGGAGCAGGACGGCAACGCCGACGTGACCGAGGCGATCGCCTCGATCCAGGCGTCGCTGGACACCGCGGTCGCCATGCTGCAGCGATTCGAGCACGGGTAGCGTCCGGTGACCGGCTCGTTCGGCGACCATCGGTGCCGGGAGCTGGCGCGCACGGTATGCTGCGCGCCATGCGACGACTCGAAGGCAAGCGGGCGCTGGTCACGGCGGCCGCACAGGGCATAGGCGAAGCGATCGCGCGTGCGTTCGCGGCCGACGGTGCGCGAGTGCTCGCCACCGACCTGAACACCGCGGTGCTCGCCGGGCTCGACGGTATCGAGGGTGTGCGCACCGCCGGGCTGGACGTGCTCGACACCGCCGCGGTGGATCGGCTGGTGGCCGACGAAGGCTCGTTCGACGTGCTGGTGAACGCGGCCGGGATGGTGCATCACGGCTCCGCGCTCGAGTGCGACGAGGCGGCCTGGAACCGCTCCTGGGACCTGAACGTGACCTCCATGCACCGTACCGTGCGCGCGGTGCTGCCGGGCATGCTGGACGCCGGCGGCGGTTCGATCGTCAACGTCTCCTCGATCTGCGCGCACAAGGGGTTGCCGAACCGCCACGCCTACAGCGCGACCAAGGCGGCCGTGGACGGGTTCAGCAAGGCGGTGGCGGCCGACTTCGTGTCGCGCGGCGTGCGGTGCAACACGATCCGCCCCGGCACGGTGCAGAGTCCTTCGCTGGACGAGCGCATCGGCGCGTTCGACGACCCGGTCGCGGCTCGCCGCGACTTCATCGCCCGCCAGCCCATGGGGCGACTCGGCAAGACGCACGAGATCGCCGCCCTGGCGCTCTACCTGGCCTCCGACGAATCGGCATTCGTCACCGGCGCCCTGTTCGACATCGATGGAGGCATGTCCACGTGAAACTGTTTCGCCACGGCGAACCCGGCCGCGAGAAGCCCGGCCTGCTCGATGCCGACGGGCGCCGGCGCGACCTGTCCGGCGTGGTGGAGGACATCGCGCCGCACACGCTGGCCGACGAGCAGCTGGAGCGATTGCGCCGGCTCGACCCCGCATCGCTGCCCGAGGTGGATGCCGGCGTGCGGCTCGGCGCGCCGGTGTCGCCGATCAGGAAGATCGTGTGCATCGGTCTGAACTACTCCGACCACGCCGAGGAATCCGGCATGGCCATCCCGGCCGAGCCGGTGGTGTTCATGAAGGCCGACACCTCGGTGTGCGGCCCGCACGACGACGTCATCCTGCCGCGCGACGCGCACAAGGTCGACTGGGAGGTCGAACTGGGCGTGATCATCGGCCGCGAGGCGCGCTACGTCGACGAGGCCGATGCGCTGTCGCACGTGGCCGGCTACTGCGTGGTCAACGACGTGTCCGAACGGGCCTGGCAGCTCGAGGGCACCGGGCAGTGGACCAAGGGCAAGTCCCACGACGGCTTCTGCCCGCTCGGGCCGGTGCTGACCACGCGTGACGAGGTTCCCGATCCGCAGGCGCTCGACCTGTGGCTCGATCTGGACGGCGAGCGGGTGCAGACCGGCAACACGCGGTCGATGATCTTCTCCGTGGCGCACGTGATCGCCTATCTCAGCCGGCTGATGACGTTGCGGCCCGGCGACCTGATCTCCACCGGCACGCCGCCCGGCGTCGGGGCGGGCATGAAGCCGCCGCGGTTCCTGGAGGCCGGCCAGCGCATGCGGCTGGGCATAGAGGGCCTGGGCGACATCGAGCACGTCACCATCCGGGAGCCGGTCCGATGAGCGCGGTGAAGGGTACGGATGCGGTGCGCGTGGGCTTCGTCGGCCTGGGCGCCATGGGCGTGGGCATGGCGAAGAACGTGCTCGCGGCCGGCTTTCCGCTGAGCGTGCTCGGCCACAGCCGGCGCGAGCCGGTCGAGCGCCTCGTCGGGCTGGGCGCGACCGAGGTCGCAAGCGCGCGCGAGCTGGCGCAGGCCTCGGACATCGTCGTGCTGTGCGTGACCACCTCCGAGGTGGTCGAGGCGCTGATCACCGGTCCGGACGGGTTGCTGTCGGGCGAGCGTGGCGCCTCGGCGGGCCCGCTGCTGGTGATCGATTGCGGGACCTCGAACCCGGTGTCGACCCAGGCCATGGGCGAGGCGCTGACCGCGGCCGGCGGATCGTTGATGGACGTGCCGCTCGGACGCTCCGCGCAGGCCGCCGAGGAGGGCACGCTGAACATGATGGCGGGTGGCAGCGACGAGGATTTCGCCCGGGCGAAGCCGGTGCTCGACAGCATGAGCGAGAACCTGTTCCACCTCGGCCCGCTCGGTACCGGGCACACGATCAAGCTGCTGAACAACGCCTACTCGATGTCGGTCGCGGTGCTGTGCTCGCAGATCGTGGCCACGGCCCGGGCCGGCGGCGTCGATGTCTCGCAGCTGGTCGACGTGATGGCGGCCGGACCCAACCGCAGCGGCTTCTTCGACTGGATGATGGTGGCGGCCACCGAGGGCGACACCACCCGGCTGGACTTCGCGCTCAAGCACGGCCTGAAGGATGTGGGCTACTTCAACGCGCTGGCCGACTCGCTCGACGTGCCGGTGTCGCTGCCGCAGGCGGCGGCCGGCGCGTTGCAGGCGGTGGTGGACGCCGGACGTGGCGACGAATCCGTGCCCAGCCTGATGCTTGCGCCCGGCCGCACGCCCGATCGGGCGTGACGATCGTGTCGGAGCGCGCCGATGGGGCTGATGCCGGAAATGGCGCGGTGATCGGCTCGCCGGTCGAGTTCGTCGACCGCGATGCGCCGGCCGTGCTGGTGCTCGCCGACCGGGACGACGTGGCGGTGGCGTTGCGCCCGATCGCGGCCGGCGACACGCTGGCGCCGCCGTCCGGCGTGGTGGCGCGATCGCGCGTCCCGGTCGGCCACAAGATCGCCCGCCACGACATCGCGGCCGGCACCGCGCTCCTCAAGTACGGTCAGGTCATCGGCTGGGCGCACGGCGCCATCCGGGCCGGCGATCACGTGCACGTGCACAACCTGGAATATCGCGAGAGCGGGGCGGAACACGCGTTCGCCTCCGAGATACCGACCGGCACCATCGCCTGCACCGACTCGTTCATGGGCTACCGCCGTGCGGGCGGGCGTGCCGGTACGCGCAACGTGATCGCGGTGATCTCGAGCGTGAACTGCTCGGCCACCGTGGCGCACGCCATCGCGGCCGGGTTCGATGCGCGGGCGCTGGCCGCCCACCCCTCGATCGACGGCGTGGCCGCGTTCACCCACGGCACCGGCTGCGGCATGGCCAGCTCCGGCGACGGGTTCGACAACCTGCAGCGCGTGCTGGCGGGCTACGCCCGCCATCCGAACGTGGGCGGCGTGCTGATGGTCGGCCTGGGCTGCGAGATGTCCCAGCTGGCGGTCACCGTGGCGCACGGCGGCCTGTCCACCGGGCCGTTGCTGCGCACCCTGAACATCCAGGGCACCGGCGGGCACGCGAAGACCATCGCCGCGGGCCGGGCGATCGTGGCCGGGATGCTGGACGCGGTCGGTGCGAGCGTGCGCGAACCGTGCCCGGCCTCCGAGCTGGCGCTGGGGTTGCAGTGCGGCGGCTCGGACGCCTGGTCCGGCATCACCGCCAACCCGGCGCTGGGCGTGGCCAGCGACCTGCTGGTGGCGCAGGGCGGCATCGCGCTGCTGGCGGAGACTCCGGAGGTCTACGGCGCCGAACACCTGCTGACGCGCCGCGCCGTGGACGCGACCGTGGCCGAGGCGCTGATGGCGCGTATCGACTGGTGGCGCGACCACGTCGCCCGCAACCACGGCTCGATGGACAACAACCCCTCGCCCGGCAACAAGGCCGGCGGCCTGACCACCATCCTGGAGAAGTCGCTGGGTGCCGTGGCCAAGGGGGGGGCCAGCGCACTGACCGGGGTGTACCGCTACGCCGAGCCGGTGACGCGTCCCGGATTCGCGTTCATGGACTCGCCCGGCTACGACCCGGTCTCGGTGACCGGCCAGATCGCCAGCGGCTGCACCCTGGTGGCGTTCACCACCGGACGCGGTTCGGCGTTCGGCAGCAAGCCCGCGCCGTGCCTGAAGATCGCCAGCAATTCGGCCATGTACCGGCAGATGACGGACGACATGGACATCGACGCCGGCACCGTGGTCGGCGCCGGGGAATCGATCGAGGCGGTCGGTCGGCGCATCTACGAGCGTCTGCTGGAGGTCGCCTCCGGCGCGCCGACGCTGAGCGAGGCGCAGGGGCTGGGCGATCACGAGTTCGTGCCCTGGCAGATCGGCGCCACGATGTAGGGCCGCCGGTACGATGCGCACGGCGGGCACCGACATGAAGGGCATCCGGGTGACGATCCTCGGCTGCGGGTACAGCGGCATCGCCATCGGGCACGCCTGCCTGGCACGCGGTGCGGACGTGCTCGGCACGCGACGCGGTACCGAAGGCCTGGCCGAGCTGGACGCCGCCGGCATCGCCGGACGGCGGCTGGACGGCACGCCGGATGCGGCGATGATCTCCCGGCTGGGCACCACCACCCACCTGGTGAGTTCGGTGGCGCCGGCGCGCCAGCCACCGCTGGACGATCCGGTGCTGCAGCTGTGCCGAGGTCTGGCCGCCTGCGGCCGGCTGCCCTCGTTGCGCTGGATCGGCTACCTGTCCGCCACCGGCGTGTACGGCGATCACGACGGCGGGTGGGTCGACGAGAGCTCGGTCTGCCGTTCCGTCCAGCCGCGCTCCGTCGTGCGCCGCGAGGCCGAGATCGGATGGGCGGCACTGGGTGCCGGGCTCGGCTGTCCGGTCGCGCTGCTGCGTCTGGCCGGCATCTACGGCCCCGGGCGCAATGCGGTGCGCGATGCGCTCGCGGGCCGTGCGCGCATGCTGATCAAGTCCGGTCAGGTGTTCGGCCGCATCCACGTCGATGACCTGGCCACCGCCACCGCGCTGGCCGCCGCGCAGCGCTTCGACGGCGTGCTCGGCATCACCGACGACGAGCCGGCGCCGCCGCAGGACGTGATCCGCCACGCGCACCGGCTGGTCGGTCTGGCGCCACCACCGGCGGTGGACATCGCCACCGCCGACATCAGCCCGATGGCGCGCTCGTTCTACGCCGAGAACAAGCGCGTCTGCAATGAAGCCTCGAAGCGCTCGCTCGGCATGCAGTACGCCTTTCCGGACTACCGGGTCGGACTCGCGTCGCTGGTGGACGGCGAGCGCGAGGCGGGGCGCAACGGCTGAGGGTGGCGTTCGCCGGTAGCGGCGGGCGCGAGCTGCGCGATGATGGCCCTCCGCCGGACGGGCTCAACCGTCCTGGACCTTGCCCTCGGGATCGCGGTACGGGAGCTTCAGGTGGCCGTAGCGCAGCGACAGCACCGCGAAGGTCAGCAGCAGGATCGAGGCGGAGATCGCCAGGATGCGCCACTCGGTGATGTCCTTCGCGTCGATGATCACGTAGCGTGCCAGTGCCACGATGGCGATGTAGAGCGGGAAGCGCACCTGGATCTGGCCGGTGCGCAGGTACTGGCCGATCATCGCCAGCACCTCCAGGTACAGGAACATCAGCAGCAGATCCGCCAGCGTGACCCGGGTGTTGGAGATCATCACCCAGATCTCCTGCCCGATCGCCACCGTGGTGGCGACGCCGGTGGCGGTCAGTCCGATGATCTCGACCGCGACCAGACCGTCGTCGAGCTTGTCACGGGCTTTCGTAAGCAGGCGATGATCGCGATCCATGACACGAAGACGGGCGGTTGCAACGATGGACGACAGAGTAACCGACCCGGCCACCGGACTCGTGGTGTTGTTCGAGGACGAATGGCTGATCGCCATCGACAAGCCTGCCGGCCTGTTGTCGCAGCCGGGGCGCACCGTGTCCGATTCGGTGTCGCAGCGGGTGCGTGACGGGCGGCCCGAGGCGAGCGGGTCGCTGACGGTGCACCGGCTGGACATGGATACCAGCGGGGTGATCCTGCTGGCCAAGAGCGCGGCGGCGCATGCGCACCTGCAGCAGCAGTTCGAGAAGCGGGGCGTGCACAAGCGCTACCGCGCGCGTCTGGAACGCCCGCTGCAGGCGGCCGGCGGCCTGCTCGGCCTGCCGCTGCGCCTGGACGTGGATCGGCGGCCGTACCAGATCGTGTGCCGCGAGCACGGCCGGCACGCCCTGAGCGCATGGCGTCGTGCCGGTGAGGATGCGCACGAGGTGCTGCTGCTGCCGCGTACCGGACGCACCCACCAGCTGCGGGTGCACGCCGCCGATCCTGCCGGGCTGGACAATCCGATCCGGGGCGACCGGCTGTACGGTCGCGAGGCGGAGCGGCTGCACCTGCACGCCGAACGGCTGGTGGTGCGGCACCCGCAGGACGGCCGAACCCTGGTGCTGAGGTCACCGTGCCCGTTCCGTGCAGTCGCGGGCGTTCAGTCCGGATCGTCGGGGTAGTCCCCGGCGTCGTCATCGCCGAACTCCGGGTCGTACGGAAGCGGATGGTCCTCGTCGTGCCCGCCGGATCCGTCCGACGGCGCGCGCGCCTCCGGCGGGATCGGTGCCGGGCGCTGCCAGCGCGTCTCGTCGAAGGTGTCCGACAGCGACGCACCCTGCGGACACGGTGTGTCGACGTAGCTGACGAACCCGTCGGCATCGATGCACTTCCAGATACGGGCCTGCGCGCCGCCCGGTACGGCGAGCGCCCAGGACGCGATGACGAGGATCAGGAATCGCGTGTGCGGGCCGGTCCGGCGGGGCGAGGAATGCATGTTCGGGGTGGCGGCACGTGCACGGCAGGTCTGAAGGTGCGGGGGGGCGATCCGGTCCGCAACGGCCTCTCGTTCGTGACCGGCCACTCGTCTCGATGGTTCGATCACGATGTGGTCGAGCGCAAGCCATTGTAAACCTGTGATGTTATCGGTAACATCCTGGTATGGAAGCGATCGCCAACTGGTTGATGACCCCGGTCAGCGGGGCCGCCGAGCACACGCTCGCGGCCGCGTGGCAGTGGCACGCACGGCTGATGGTGCTCGGCTGGGGCGTGATGATTCCGCTCGGCATCCTGGTCGCCCGCTACTACAAGGTCACCGCCCGCCAGGACTGGCCGCGCCAGCTGGACGACCAGCGCTGGTGGCGCACCCATCTCGCGCTGCAGATCGGCGGAACGCTGCTGTCGTTCGTGGCGATCGGGTTCGCGCTGGTCGGCGTGTTCGAGGGCCACGGCATCCCCGCCACGATCCACGTCGTGCTCGGCTGGGCGATCGTGACGCTCGGGCTGGGCCAGATCCTCGGCGGTGCGCTGCGCGGCACGAAGGGGCACCTGGACGTGGCCATCGGTGATGATCTGGTGGCCGGCGGCCTGTCGGTGCGGGCCGGGGACCACTTCCGAATGTCGGTGCGCCGCTGCGTGTTCGAGTACGTGCACAAGTGCGCCGGCTACCTGGCGCTGGGCCTGTCGGCGATCAACATCCTGCTCGGTCTGGCGATGACCGACGCGATGCGCTGGATGTGGCTCGTCATCGTCGGCTACTGGGTGTTGCTCGGCCTCGTCGCCTGGCGGTTGCAGCGTTCGGGGCGGTGCATGGACACCTACCAGGCGATCTACGGCCCCGACGAGACGCTGCCCGGCAACGTCAAGGCCCCGATCGGCTGGGGGGTGCGTCGCTACCGGGCCGACGAATGGCCGCCGCGTCCGCTCGTCACGCCCCGTCGCGACGTGCCGCGATGAGATCGGCGTACCACCGGCCGCTGCGCTTGACCGTCCTGGCCTGGGTGGCGTAGTCCACGTGCACGATGCCGAAGCGCATCGTGTAGCCCTCGGCCCACTCGAAGTTGTCCATCAGGCTCCAGGCGAAGTAGCCGCGCACGTCCACGCCGGCATCGACGGCATCGGCCACCGCGTGCAGGTGTGCGTCCAGGTAGTCGCGACGCATGCCGTCGTCCACCGCGCCCTCGACCGCCTCGGTGTTGTCGCAGCAGCCGTTCTCGGTGATCCAGCAGGGCGGCAGGGTCCACTGCTCGTGCAAGCTGATCAGGCAGTCGGTCAGGGTCGACGGGGCGATTTCCCAGCCGATGTCGGTCAGCGGCAGGAGCGGCGCCGGTGCCGGCGTGGCGCTCGACGGCCAGTTGGTGCCCGGTGCATCCTCCACCCGGGCCGGGGTGTAGTAGTTCAGGCCCCACCAGTCGAGCGGTTCGCGAATGCCGGCCATGTCGTCCCGAAAGCCTGACGGCAACCGATCGCCCAGCGCCTCGAGGGCCTCGTCCGGATAGCCGCCGGCGAACAGGGGCTGGAACCACAGGTCGTTGTGGAACAGGGTGTGCCGTCGTGCCGCGTCTACATCCTGCGCACGCTCGCTGACCGGGTACACCGATTGCGCGTTGAGCACGATGCCCAGCGCCGGCACGTCGGTCTCGGCGCGGATCGCACGTATCGCCAAGCCGTGCGCCACGTGCTGGTGGTGGATCACCGCCAGCGTCTGGTCCAGATCGGTGTGCCCCGGTGCGTGCACGCCCGTCAGGTGACCGAGCACGGACGAGCACCACGGTTCGTTGAACGTGGCGATGCTCTGCAGCCGGTCGCCGAACCGGGCCGCCACGATCGCGGCGTACTCGCCGAACGCCTCCGCGGTATCGCGCGATCGCCAGCCACCGCGCTTCTCCAGCGCCAGCGGCAGGTCCCAGTGGTAGAGGGTGGCGAACGGTTGCAGTCCGCGCTCCAGGCAGCCGTCGATCAGCCGCTCGTAGAAGCCCAGGCCACGCGATTCCACCGACCCGCGCCCGGCCGGCAGCACGCGCGGCCAGGCGATCGAGAAGCGGTAGGCGTCCAGCCCGAGGGAGGCCGCCAGGTCCAGGTCGGACGCCCAGCGGTGGTAGTGATCGCAGGCGGTCTCGCCGGTGTCGCCACCGACCACCTTGCCCGGGGTGGCCGAGAACGCGTCCCAGATCGACGGGCCGCGCCCGTCCTCGCCGCTGGCCCCCTCGATCTGGTAGGCGGCGGTCGCGGCGCCGAACCGGAAGCCGGGCGGGAAGCGCGAAGCGAGGGTCGAGGTCATCGGGCGGGTCCTGTGCGAGTGGTGCCTGAGCGTGAGGCCGGCGCGGAGAGAGCCAGTGTAGACGGCGCATGCCCGGGAGAGAGCGCGACCGGAGCCATCGGAGAGTCTCGACGGGCGCGTCGGCCGTCTGGAACGCGTCCGGACCCTGTTGGCAGTCCCTGGTGGCGATGTTCGAGGATCTTGCCAGCCCCTCGGCGGCCTGAGAGACGCCCCTCTACGTCGGAAGCTGAAAGCGGCTCGCACCGAGCTGTTCCAGCCGGACGTCGCGCGCAGGATCGATGAGCCAGGCGGCGAAGTCCCGAGCGGCGCGCGAGGCGGTCGTGCTCAGGCACAGCGACAGGTCGATGTGCACGCCGAGCGCGGACGGACAGACGGCGGCGGCGAACACGCCCGGCACGGGTGCGATGTTGGTCAGGGGCAAGGCGGCCATGTCGACCTCGCCGGTGAGCAGCGCCTTCATCGGGCCGCCCCCGGCCATCCGCACGATGCGGTGCTCGATGTCGTACCGGATGCCGAGCGCCTCGGTCAACGTGCGGAATTTTTCGCCGCTGGTGCCGGTTCCGGTGATGGCGATGCGGTTCGCGCTCAGCAGGGCCGCAGCGATGTTCTCATCGGTAAACAGCGCCGGGCCGGGCCGGGCGCCGTGCCGTGCCAGGGCCAGCGGTGAGCGGCCGAACGGGCGGTGGCTGCCGGTCCCGGCCTGACGGGCAGCGATGATCTCCTCGACGTGCCACGGGTTCGTCAGGGCGATGTCCCACACCGCACCGCTCGCGATGTGGTCGGGCACCTCGGGGTTCAGCCGGTGCACGATGGCGAAGCGGTGACCGGTTTCTCGCGTGAATTCCGGGGCCAACCGTTCCATCACCTGCGCGAGGGCGATGGGGACGATGAATCCGATCGGGGCGGGCGATGGCATGACACGCGAGTCGTCACGTACGGCGGTCCGCACGCGTGCCCATGATAGGCGTCGGATGCGCTTTGCAGGAGCACGATCGAGACCGGCTCGCTGGCGATGTGCCCGGCGGCATGGGGGAAGCGCATGATGTTCGCACCGGACGGGCAGCCGCCGGGCACGGGTGGCACGATGCGCGGCCATGCCGTGAGCGCGCTGCCCGCGATGCCGAATCGTCACGCGATCGAGCCGGCGGTGGACCTCGCCGACCGGCAACGTGACGGCTTACCCGGAGAATCCCCGGCACATGACGACGTTGGTCAGCAGGAACATGGGCGGCAACACCACGGCCAGCAAGCGCGAGACGCTGCTCGACAGCGCCGAGCGCGACTTCGAGCGCGAGGGCTTTCGCGCCCTGAGCGTCGACCGCCTGCTGCGCGAGAGCCGCATCTCCACCTGCACGCTCTACAAGCATTTCGACTCGAAGGATCACCTCGTGGTCGAGGTGCTCGAACGCCGTCATGCGCGTTACGTCGAGCTGCTGCACGAGACGGTGCGCGATGCCGCCTTACGCGTCGGACGCTCGTGGAAGAGGTACAGCGAGAGCAGTATCGCGAACAGGAACTCGCTCTGGCCGACCGCGTTCACCAGCGCCGGGGAGGCCAGCGCGAACCCGACGAACCAGCAGGCCGATCCGCACACGCTCATCAGGCCGGTGAACGCCACCACCCGGTAGCGGCGGACCAGGTCGCGGAACCCGGACGCGTCGCGTACCGCGATCGCGATCGAACAGGTCACGAGTTGCAGTGTGGCCAGGACCAGCAGGCTGGTCATGGCGCGCGCCACGGGTCCGAGCGTATTGTGCTGCAGCGCCAGGTCAGCCTCGCGCAGGAAGGCGCCACCGCAGGAGCCGAGCCGTATCCACAGGTCGGGCAAGGCGGGACACCGGCCGAGGGAGGGAACCGGCGATGATGTCGCCAAGCGACGCTGGTGCTGCACGCCTCCGAGGATCGCGAGGTGGCCTTCGACGAGGCTCGCGCTCTCGCCGGCGCCGGCGAGTTCGTCCGGCTGGAGCCGATCGACGGGGCGGGGCACCGCCGCATCCTGTACGACCCGCGCACGGTCGAGGCGGTGGCGGGGTTCTTCGGCTGAGCGTGTCCCTTCACCGGAAGCGCAGGTTGTCGGGCGACAGGTCGGCGATGCTCTTCGCACCCATCAGGCGCATGTCGCGATCGATCTCGTTTCGCATCAGGGTCAGCGTGCGCTCCACGCCCGGCTGCCCCGCGGCGGCGAGTGCGAAGAGATAGTAGCGGCCCACGCCGACCGCCTTCGCTCCGAGCGACAACGCCTTCAGGACGTGACTGCCCCGGTGGACGCCGCCATCGATGATGACATCGATTCGATCGCCCACCGCCGCCACGATCTCGGCAAGCTGGTCGAAAGGTGCACGCGAGCCGTCGAGCTGGCGGCCACCGTGGTTTGACAGGATGATGCCGTCGCAGCCGATATCGGCGGCACGACGCGCATCATCGGCGCTCATGACACCCTTGAGGCAGAACTTCCCGTCCAGTGGGCGACCATCTCGGCCACGTCCTCCCAGGACAGGGAAGACTCCAGCATCTCGGTGAAGTAGCGGCCGATGGACACCGCACCACCGCCCATGTCCACGTGACCGTCGAGCTGTGGCAGGGCGAACTTCTCGTGGGTGACGTAGTTCAACCCCCACATCGGTCGCCGCGCGAACTGCGCCATGCCGGACAGCGTCAGGCGGAACGGGATCGAGAATCCCGTGCGCAGATCGCGTTCGCGGTTGCCGCCCGTGGTGCTGTCCACGGTCAGCATCATGACCTCGACACCGGCGGTGCGGGCGCGATCCATCATCGCCCGGTTCAGGTCGCGGTCCTTGTGAAAGTAGAACTGATAGACCTGGGGTGTGTCGTGGGCTCGCCGCACCTCCTCGAGACTGACGGTGCCGAGCGAGGAGACGCCGAACATCGTGCCGAACTTCGCTGCCGCCGCGGCGACCGCATGCTCGCCACGGTGATGGAACAGACGCTGCAGCGCGGTGGGCGAACAGTAGACCGGCATCTCCAGGCGCTGCCCCAGCACCGTGACGGACATGTCGATCTCCTTCACACCGCGCAGCACGTTGGGCACCAGGTCGCAGTCGTCGTAGGTGGCGCTGTTCCTGGCCGCGGTCACCTCGTCGTCCGCCGCGCCGTCGATGTAGTCGAAAATCGGGCGCGGCAGGCGCCGCTGCGCAAGTGCACGGAAGTCGTGGTGGTTGTGACAGTCCTTCAATCGCATCGAGGGTTTCCCGGGCCGGCGGCGCACCTGGCAACGATACCTCGTCGGTGCCGGCTCGCCCCGGGTCGCGGATCCGTTTCGTGCGCGTGCAACGTCCGCTTGCCTGTCTTGCCGATTTC
>Ga0209831_1002354_pt1 | contig 16499 bp, 19 predicted proteins | sample Maine_Asex4_meta_FD_187451 | JGI IMG/M metagenome (GOLD analysis project Ga0209831, IMG submission 187451) | Marine algal microbial communities from Maine, USA - Maine_Asex4_metaG (SPAdes) (version 2) | ecosystem: Host-associated > Algae > Red algae > Unclassified | place: Maine, USA | collected...
ACAGCGCGTCGAGGCGACCGGTCAGGCTGGACAGCGCCGTGTCCTTGTCGACGATCTGTTCCTCCTGCCCGAGGATGGTCTCGCGCAGGAAGTACTGGGTTATCATGAAGATCGACAGGACGAAGGTGAAGACCAGCAGCATCGCCGTCATCGCGTCGACGAAACCGGGCCAGATGCCCATGCGGAACGATTCGCCGTTGCGGCGGCGCAGGGCCATGGCCTAGTTCTCCAGCTCGCCGCGCGCCGCCGATTCGATGGTGCGCGTCAGGGTGCGGATCTCGCCGCGCATGTCGGCGGTCGCCTCGGCCCGGCCCGCCGCGACCTCCTCGATCAGGCGGACGATATGGCGGTCGATGCTGTCGATATGCGCGCGGGTGCCCTCGTCCATGCCGCCGAGAATGCCCTTGTTGCGCTCCGTCGCGGTCTCCAACGCCTCGCGCATGGCGTTCTGGCTGACGGTCAGGTCGGTCATCAGGTCGTTGTTGGAATGCATCCGTTCGGCGACGAGGGCCAGCGAGGCGGCAGCACTCTCCAGCCGGTCATAGGCCACGGTCCCCCGGTGCTCGGCGGCGACCAGTTGCGCGGCCAGTTCGTCCATCGTCTCGAAATTGCGCTCCAGCGTCTCGGGGAGGAAGCCCCCGCCACCGCCCCCTTCGGAACGGTCGATGCGGGTGATCTGCGACAGGGCCTCTTCGAGTTCGCGGTAGAAGCGGTTCTGCGACTGTCCCGACAGGATTTCGAGGAAGCCGAGGATCAGCGACCCGGCGAGGCCGAGCAGCGAGGAGGCGAACGCGGTGCCCAGCCCCTGCATCTGGCCGCCGAGGTTCTTGACGAGGCGCTGGAACACCTCCGACGCGTCGACGCCTTCGTCGGGCGCGAGGTTGCTGATGGTCTCCACCACCAGCGGCACCGTGATCGACAGGCCCCAGAACGTCCCCAGCAACCCGAGGAAGATCATCAGGCTGGCGATGTAGCGCACGATCTCGCGGCTTTCGTCCAGCCGGGTGGCGATGGAATCGAGGATGGCCCGCACGATGGTCGGGCTGAGAGACTTGCGCGTCTCCCGGTCGCGCAGCATCCCGGCCATGGAGACGAGGAGGCGCGGCGGCTCGATCACCTCGAAGCCGGGGCGCTCCGAGATGAACGCGTCGATCCAGTCGATGCACAGGCGCAGGCGGTTCACCTGCCAGAACGTGTAGAGGATACCGACCGCGAGGACGACCAGGATCAGGCCGTTCAGGTACAGGTTGGCGCTGAACACCGTGCTGATCGTCTGGGCGAGGAAATACGCCACCGCGCCCACGACCCCGAGAAACGCGAGCATGAAGAGGATCGTCCCGGTGGGCCGCGTGACCCTCACCGAGCGCTTGAAATCACCTTCCATCCGTCCCCTCCGACTTCCGCGATTCGCCTGCGCGACCGTACAGCGAACGGTGCCGCACGGTCATGCGATAACTGCGGGGGAAAAGAGTCGGAAACGGGGCGGGGGCACAGGATCGAACGGATTAACTCTCGGTGCCTTTGCCAAAAGCGACCGAGACATCGACAGACAGGACACGCCCTCGATCGTCGCTTTTCGCCGATTCGCGGATCACTCCGATACCGGGAAACGAGGCCTTGCCCGTGGTCGCCACATCGTTCGCGATCAATCTTGCAAATGATGCGATCACCTTTTCGACCGTGGTGCGATCCGTTTGGCAATGCACGGCTACGTTTCTTATCATGCCTGCATCGTATTCCGACATATCGAGAGCCAGATCTTGCAGGAACGACCCTGCATGGAGAGCAGCAAGTTTCGACTCGAGATGGCTCTCCGCCGCTTCGAGCCTGACCAGTTCCCGTTCCTCGTCGCTGAGGCGAGAGTAAGCCTCCAGAGTAATCTCGTCTTTCTCCAATTCACGACCCTCCTTTCAGCACATCGATCACAACTTTGATCGTATCGACGACTTCAACCAAACGACCCAGACGTTTCAGCACAGACCGAATGGAAGAAACGGCCTCGACGGGACGTATACCCACGATCGTCAGGCATATTCCGTCGCGATCCGTGTATAGCATGTAACGCACGGATACGGAATCCAAGAGGTACTCGTAGTTCACCCCGTCCTCGGAAACGCCCAGTACGGGATCGTCACGAAGGTTCTGCTTCCATATTTCGTAGCGCCTGTCGGAGATATGATAATACGCGCGGTCGATCGCGACGACACGGGTTTCGTCTATCGTAACGGGTTTTGCATCGCCCTGCACGTCAGCCCAGCATCTTCGCGAACTTCGCGTGGATTTCGGTGTTCGAGGCGATGACGCTGCCCGAACCCAGGATATCGGAGCCGCCCGCCATGTCGGTGATGTAGCCGCCCGCCTCGCGTACCAGCAGGATGCCGGCGGCGATGTCCCAGGGCTGCAACTCGCGCTCCCAGTAGCCGTCGTAGCGACCGGCGGCGACGTAGGCGAGGTCGAGGGAAGCGGCGCCCATGCGGCGGACTCCGGCGCAGGTGGGCATGAGGGCGATGAGGTCCTTGGTCGTCATGCCCAGCGTCTTCTTGGCGCCAAAGGGCACGCCGGTCGCGAAGAGGCATTCGGACAGGTCCTTGCGGTTCGACACCCGAATGCGCTTGCCGTTCATCCACGCGCCCCCGCCCTTCTCGGCGGCGAACAATTCGTCCTTGACGGGGTCGTAGATGACGGCGGCGACGACCTCGTCTTTATGCTCCATGGCGATGGAGATGGCCCAGTGCGGCAGGCCGTGAAGGAAGTTGGTCGTCCCGTCCAACGGGTCGACGATCCAGCGGCGGCGCGGATCAGTGCCCTCCACCGGCTCGCTCTCCTCGCCGACCCAGCCATAGGCGGGGCGGGCGTGGGTCAGGTCGGCACGGATGATCTGCTCGGCCTTGATATCGGCCTTCGAGACGAAATCGGACACGCCCTTGACCGAGACCAGCAGGTTCTCCACCTCGCCGAAATCGCGGATCAGGCCCCGGGCCGCCTTGCGCGCGGCTCCGGTCATGACGGTGACGTTTGCGGAATATCCGGCCATGGGTGTGCACGCTCTGTCTGGAAGGGAAGAGGCGTGCAATACCGCGCCCCCGCGCGCAGATCAAGCGCGGGGGTGCGCGGCGCGTCCATTTCGCGCGAGGCGCTCCGGCGGGCCGGGTATCAGGTGGCGCGGCTCACGTAAGCGGCGGTCTCGGTCATCACCTCGACCTTCTCACCGACGCCGACAAAGGGGGGGACGCTGATCTTGACGCCGTTGTCGAGGACGGCGGGCTTGAAGGAGTTGGCCGCCGTCTGGCCCTTGACCACCGGCTCGGTCTCGACGATCTCGCAGATGACTTTTTCCGGCAGCTTCGCGGCCAGCGGCTCGTCGTCGTGATACTCGATCTCGACGATCATGCCGTCCTGGAGAAAGGCGCGGCGCTCGCCCAGCATCTCGGCATCCAGCTCGATCTGGTCGTAGGTGTCCTCGTCCATGAAGACCAGCCGCCCGTCGGTCTCGTACAAGAACTGCTGGCGCTTCTGCTCCAGCCGCACGCGCTCGACCTTGTCCGCCGAGCGGAACCGCTCGTTGAGCTTGGAGCCGTTGCGCAGGTTCTTGAGTTCGACCTGCGCGAAGGCGCCGCCCTTGCCGGGCTTGACGTGGTCGGTCTTCACCGCGATCCACAACCCGTCATTGTGCTCGATGATATTGCCGATGCGGATTTCGTTGCCGTTGATCTTGGGCATGGAGGTCTCGTCCGTATAAAGAGGATGCCGACGCGCCCGCGCGGCAGGAATGGCGCGACCTATAGCCCTCCCGCCGGGACGATGCAAATTCCGTCACAGGGACAGCGTCATGTCCCGGTGCGGGATGCCCGCGTCGAGATACTCTTCGCCGTATTCCGTGAAGCCGAACTTGCGGTAGAAGTCGAGCGCGTGGGTCTGTGCGCCGAGGACGACCGTCCCGAACCGTCCGTCACGACGCGCAAAGTCGATGGCGAAACGCATGATCGCGGCCCCCGCTCCGGTGCCGCGCCGGTCCTTTCGGACGCAGACGCGCTGTATCTTGGCGATCCCGTCCAAGGGGCGGATGCGCGCGGCGCCGATCACCGCATCGCCCTGCATGGCCAGCAGGTGGATGCAGGCATCGTCCAGCCCGTCGACCTCCTCCGGGGCGGAGACGCCCTGTTCGTCGATGAAGACCTCGCGCCGTACCGCGAGACAGAGCGCCCGCGCCTCTCGCCCTTCCGCGACGGAAACCGTCAGCCCGACAGGAATGTCAGGCCGCATCCTTCCTCCGGCGCACTTCCGCGAAGACGATCTCCGGGTCGGCGCGGGGCAGGCCGATATGGCGGGCCACGTCCGGCGAGGAGGCGCGCAGGAAGGGGTTGGTCGCCTTTTCCAGTCCGATGGTCGTGGGCGTGGTGCGCCCGCCGCTCTCCAGCACGTCGATCACGTCGTGCACCCGGCGGTGCAGCGCCTCGTTGTCGGGATCGACGGTCAGGGCGAAATCGGCGTTGGTGGCGGTGTATTCGTGGCCGAAGAAGACGACCGTCTCGTCGGGCAGGTCGGCCAGCGCGCTCAGGCCGCCCCACATCTGGCTCGCCGTCCCCTCGAAGAGCCGCCCGCAGCCCATCGCGAACAGGGTATCGCCGCTGAACAGCACCCCCGGTTCGGGCATGTGATAGACGATGTGCCCGACGGTGTGGCCCGGCGTGTCGATGACCCGCACCTCGATCTCGCCCCAGCGAAAGCTGTCCCCCGGTGCCACGGATTGCGTCAGCACGGGGAGGCGGCTCGCATCCGCCGACGATCCGATGACCTCGACATTGCCCAAGGCCCGCAGCGCCTCGACCCCGTCGATATGGTCGTCGTGGTGGTGAGTGATGAAGATATGGGTGAGCGTCCAGCCCATGGCGTGCAGCGCCGCCTGCACCGGTTCGGCCTCCGGCGCGTCGATCAGGGCGACGTTGCCGCTGACGGTGTCCTGCACCAGATAGGCGAAGTTGTCGTTCAGGCAGGGCACCGAGACGATCTTGAGGGAACCGGCTTCCGTGACTTCGAGGGTGGAGAGGGCGTTGGACATGGAGGTTCCTCGTCGATACATCTTTTCGGGAGGCAGCGTACAGCAAGGCGGGCGCCAGTGCACCATGATGTGACATCCTTGTCGGGTTTCTATTACGCCAGCGATCTGGGCCGCTCGGCGCAGGCGAACCTTCAGGCCGCCCTGCGCGGGATCTGGCCGAACTGTCGCGGGATGACGGTGGCCGGATACGGGTTCGCGGCCCCGTTCCTGCGTCCCTTCATGGGCGAGGCGTCGCGGACGCTGTGCCTGATGCCCGCGCGTCAGGGGGTGATGCACTGGCCGCATGACGCGCCCAACACCGCCGCGCTGGTCGACGGGGGCCGCTGGCCCATCGCCAACGGCTTCATCGACCGGTTGATCGTCGCCCATGCGGTCGAGACCGAGACCGACCTCGACGACCTGTTCGAGGAGGTGGGCCGCGTGCTGGCGCCCGAGGGGCGGGTGATCGTGATCGCGTCGAATCGGTCCGGCATCTGGGCGCGGGCGGATTCGACCCCTTTCGGCATCGGGCGCACGTTCTCCTACAGTCAGCTCGAACGGATGATGGTGCAGCACGACCTGACTCCTGCCTCGCGCGCCGCCGCCCTCTACGCCCCGCCGAGCGAACGGCGATTCTGGCTGCGCACGGCGAAGACCATCGAACGGATGGGCCTGGGCCTCGACGCGCAGAAGGTCGCGGGCGCGTTGCTGGTGGAGGCGACGAAGCGGGTCTATGCCCTGCCCAAGGGCAAGCCCGCGACCGCGCGGCGCGCGCTGGCCCCGATCCGCGTGATGCCGCGCCCGGTCGGCGCGCGGACCAAGGGCGGGCTTGCGGCGCGGGAGGATGATCATGGATGACCCCGACTGGCCGTCCGACTGGCACCCCGAAACGCTGGACGAGGCCCGCACGCGCATCGACGCGATCGACAGCGCGATGCTCGACCTGCTGCACGACCGCGCGCGCGTCGTCGGCCATGTCGGGCGGCTGAAACGCGAGAGCGGGGGCGCGGGGGCGGCGAGCGCCTATCGCCCCGGACGCGAGGTGGCGATGCTGCGCGCCCTGCGCGAGCGGACGCGCGACCCTCTCGCCTTCGCCACCGTGCTGGCCGTCTGGCGCGAGATCGTCTCGGGTTTTACCGCCGCACAGGTGCCGCTGGCGGTCGAGACGGTGGCGGAGACGGCGCGGCTGGCCCGCGACACCTTCGGCGCGCAGGCGGTCCTGACCGTCGCCCCCTCCCCCGGCGACTGCCTGACCGCGATGGCGCGGATGCCGGGGACGGTGGCGATGATCCCCGCGACCGGCATCGACTGGCGCGCGGTGGCGGAGAGCGGCGGCAAGGTCGTCGCCGCCACCCCCTATGCCGGGGCGCGGATCGACGCCTATTGCATCGCGATGGCCGGGCCGGAGCCGAGCGGCGACGACGTCACGCTGGCCCTGACGGCGGAGGGCACCGCGCGCACTTTCCCCGGCTTCGACGCCGATACGAACGGCGACATCATCTTGGGCGGCTATCCCGTCCCCCTCGCAACCGAACGAGCGACCCCATGACCGACCAGCAGCCCATCACTCCCCAACCCCGGCCCGGCCCCCTGCGCATCGCCCCCTATGTCGGCGGCAAGGCGAGCGTGGGCGGCGTCAACCGCGTCGTGAAGCTGTCCTCGAACGAGAACCCCTACGGCGCCAGCCCCGCCGCCATCGCCGCCTTTCGCGATGCGGGCGACCGGCTGGCGCTGTATCCGGATGGCGGGGCCGTCTCCCTGCGCGAGGCCATCGGCAAGGCGGAGGGTCTCGACCCCGCGCGCATCGTCTGCGGGGCGGGGTCGGACGAGATCCTGTCGCTCCTGTGCCTCGCCTATGCCGGGCCGGGGGACGAGGTGATGCATTCGGCGCACGGGTTCCTGATGTACCGCCTCTCGGCCCTGTCCGTCGGGGCCGAACCCGTCTCGATCCCGGAAGTTGACCTGACCGCCGATATCGACGCCATGATCGCGGCGGCGACCGAGAAGACCAAGATCGTCTTCATCGCCAATCCCAACAACCCGACCGGCACCATGCTGCCCGACGCGGAAGTGCGGCGGCTGCGCGAGGGGTTGCCCGCGCATGTGCTGCTGGTGATCGACGCGGCCTATGCCGAATATGTCGAGGACCCCGATTACGACACCGGCGCGCGGCTGGTGGGCGAGCGCGAGGATACGGTGATGACGCGCACGTTCTCCAAGATCCACGGGCTGGCTGCCCTGCGTCTGGGCTGGGGGTACGGGCCGGCGGCGGTGATCGACACGCTCAACCGGGTGCGCGGGCCGTTCAACGTCTCGGCCCCCGCGCTGGCCGCCGGGGCGCGGTCGATTGCCGACAATGATTTCATCACGAGGGCACGGGACGGCAACCGGACGGAGCGCGCGCGGGTGGCCGACGCGCTGGAGCGCATGGGCTTTGCCGTCGCGCCGTCGCAGGGCAATTTCGTGCTGGCGGAATTCGGCGAGGACGGGCCGCGCGCCGCGTCCGAAGCCGATGCCTTCCTGCAAAAGCGCGGCATCCTGATCCGCCGGATGGAGGGCTACGGCCTGCCCGCGCATCTGCGCATCTCCATCGGGACGGCGGAAGAGAACGGCATCCTGATCGCCGCGCTGGAAGATTTCACGGCATGACCACCCTGCCCGTCTTCGAGCGCGTGGCGCTGATCGGTCTCGGCCTCATCGGCTCTTCCATCGCCCATGCGGCCCGGCGCGGCGGGCTGGCGGGAGAGATCGTCGGCTATGCCCGCTCGGCGGAAACGCGCGAGACCGCGGCCCGACTCGGCATCGTCGACCGGGTGGAGGACAGCGCGTCCGGCGCGGTGGCCGGGGCCGATTGCGTGATCCTGTGCATCCCCGTCGGGGCCATCGGCACGGTCACTGCCGAGATCGCCGACGCGCTGGCCCCCGGCGCGATCCTCAGCGATGTCGGCTCGGTCAAGGCATCGGTGATCGCGCAGGCGCAGCCGCATCTGCGCGCCGACGTGCAGCTCATCCCCGCGCACCCCGTCGCGGGGACGGAGCAGTCCGGCCCCGAATCGGGCTTCGCCGAACTCTTCGACCGGCGCTGGTGCATCCTGACCCCCCTGCCCGAAAACGACCCGGAAGCCGTGGCGAAGCTGCGCCGGTTCTGGGAGGGTCTGGGCAGCATGGTCGACGTGATGGACGCGGCGCATCACGACCGCGTGCTGGCCGTCACCTCGCATGTCCCGCACCTCATCGCCTATTCCATCGTCGGCACCGCCAGCGATCTGGAGAGCGTGGCCGAGAGCGAGGTGGTGAAATATTCCGCCTCGGGTTTCCGCGACTTCACCCGCATCGCGGCATCGGACCCGACCATGTGGCGCGACGTGTTCCTGCACAACAAGGAAGCGACGCTGGAGGTGCTGGGCCGCGTGACCGAAGACCTCTTCGCCCTGCAACGCGCCATCCGCTGGGGCGACGGGGATGCGCTGTTCGAGCGGTTCACCGAGACGCGGGCCATCCGCCGGGGCATCGTGGAGGCGGGGCAGGACACGGCCAGCCCCAACTTCGGGCGCGAAAAGCCGCCGCAAAAATAGGGGGCGGGGAGGCCATCATGCTCGTCGTCGAAGACCTCCGCACCCCTCTCATCGGTCCCGTCTCCCTGTCGGTAGGCGCGGGCGAATGCATCGCCATCCTCGGCGCGTCGGGGTCGGGCAAGTCGCTCCTCCTGCGCGCCATCGTCGATCTGGACCCCAACGAGGGCACCGTGACGCTGGGCGGCAGGTCGCGCGAGGGCATGCCCGCCGACGAATGGCGCCGCCGCGTGGCCATGGTCCCCGCCGAAAGCGGATGGTGGGCCGACCGGGTGGGGGAGCATTTCGCGCCCGGGGACGACACCGATGCCCTGCTCGCTGCCGTCGGCCTGACTGATGCGCGAGACTGGGAGGTGTCACGCCTCTCCACCGGCGAGCGCCACCGCCTCGCCATCGCCCGCGCCCTGCTCCTGCGGCCCGACGCGCTCCTGCTCGACGAACCCACCGCCGCCCTCGACGCTGAAGCGACCGCCCGGGTCGAGGGGCTGATCGCTGCGCGGGGCGAGGCGCCCCTGATCCTCGTCACTCACGACCGCGCGCAGGCCGGGCGCCTCGCCACCCGATGCTACGTCATGACCGGCGGACGGCTGAAGGCGGAAGCGTGACCGAGTACATCGCGCTCTCGTGGCTCGATCTGGCCGCCGCATCGGTCTTCATCGCGCTGAACGCCCTGTTCTCGATGCTGCTGAGCCTGCGCCTCGAACGCCAACTCCTGATCGCGTCCCTGCGCATGGTGATGCAGCTTCTGCTGATCGGGCTGATCCTCAAGACCGTCTTCGCCGTCGCCTCCCCGTGGCTGACGCTCGCCGTCGCGCTGGCCATGACGGCGTTCGCCAGCCGCGAGATCTGGGCGCGGCAGGAGCGGCGGCTGCGCGGGGTCTGGGGGTTCGGCCTCGGGGCGGGGACGATGGCGGCGGCGGGGATGGTGGTCACGGTCTTCGCCCTGACGCTGCAACTCGAACCCGTGCCGTGGTGGTCGCCGCGCTATGCCCTGCCGCTGTTCGGGATGATCCTCGGGAATACCATGACCGGCGTGAGTCTGGGCCTCGACACCCTGCACGGCGCGGTGCATCGCGAGCGGGTGGCGATCGAGGCGCAACTGCTGCTGGGCCGGACGCGGTGGCAGGCGCTGGGACCGGTGATGCGGCGGGCGCTGCGCAGCGGATTCACCCCCATCATCAACGCGATGGCGGCGACGGGCGTCGTCTCGCTCCCCGGCATGATGACGGGTCAGATCCTCTCGGGCGTCGACCCGCAGGAAGCGGTGAAATACCAGCTTCTCGTCATGTTCCTGATCGGCGGGGCGACGGGTCTGGGCGTGATGGGCGCGGTGATCGGCAGCGTCTGGCGCCTGACCGACGCGCGGCACCGATTGCGGCTCGACAGGTTGAGATAGCGACTCCCCCCGTCCCGCGAATCCCCCTACAAACGACCCCATGAGCGCCGCGAACACCATCACGCCTTCGATGCGTCAGTATTTCGATATCAAGGGCGCGCATCCCGACGCGCTGCTCTTCTTCCGCATGGGCGATTTCTACGAGTTGTTCTTCGAGGATGCCGTCACCGCCGCCGCCGCGCTCGATATCGCGCTGACGAAACGCGGCAAGCACGAGGGCGAGGATATCCCCATGTGCGGCGTGCCGGTCCATTCGGCGGAAGGGTATCTGGCCAGGCTGACGAAGACCGGCCTTTCCATCGCCATCTGCGAGCAGATGGAGACGCCCGCCGAGGCGAAGAAACGCGGTTCCAAATCCGTCGTCCGGCGGGAGGTCGTGCGGCTGGTCACGCCCGGCACGCTGACCGAGGAAAGCCTGCTCGACGCCCGCGCGGCCAATCACCTGCTCGCCTATGCCGAAACCAAGGACGCGGCGGCGCTGGCGCGGGTCGATATCTCGACGGGCGAGGTGGCGGTGGCCGCCGTGTCGCCCGGAACGCTGGGGATGGAGCTGGCGCGGCTGTCGCCGTCCGAGATTCTCGTCTCGGAGAAGGCGTATCAGGCGTGGATCGCGGGGGATGGCGGCACGCTTCCCCTGCTCGAAAGCGCGGCGCGGGTGACGCCGCTGGGGAGCGCGAGTTTCGATTCGGTGTCGGCGGAAAAGCGCCTGCGCGATCTCTACAGGGTCGGCTCGCTGGAAGGGTTCGGCGCGTTCGACCGGTCGCAGCTTGCGGCATTGGGCGCGCTGGTCGATTACATCGCCATCACGCAGAAAGGCGCGCTGCCGCACCTGCGCCCGCCTCGCGCGGAGGCGGCAGGGACGGTGATGCGGATCGACGGGGCGACGCGGCGCAACCTCGAACTGGTCGAGGGGACGGGGGGCGGGCGCGCCGGGTCGCTGCTCGCCACCATCGACCGGACGGTGACGGGGGGCGGGGCGCGGCTGCTGGCCGGGCGCATCGCCGCGCCGCTGACCGAGCCTCAGCGCATTGCCGCGCGGCTCGATACGGTCGCGCTCTTTCGCGAGGATGCGGCGCTGACCGAAGATCTGCGCGCGATGCTGAAAGCGGCGCCCGACATAGCCCGCGCCCTCTCGCGCCTGTCGCTGGACCGGGGCGGGCCGCGCGATCTGGCGGCCCTGCGCGACGGGCTGGACGCGGCGACGGCCATCGCGATCCGGCTCGAAGCCCTGCACGATCCGCCCGCCCATGTTGCCCGGGCCGAGACGATGCTGGTCGGTCACGATGCGCTGGTCGAGGCCCTGCGCGCCGCGCTGGTAGGCGAGCCGCCGATGTTGGCCCGCGACGGCAATTTCATCGCCGAGAACTGGGACCGGGCGCTCGACGAAACCCGGGCGCTCCGCGACGACAGCCGCCTCGTCATCCGCGATCTGGAAACGCGGCTGAAGACGGAGACGGGGCTGACCGCGCTCAAGGTCAAGTTCAACGGCGTCCTCGGGTATTTCATCGAGGTCCCCGCCCAGCATGGCGAAGCGTTGACGCAGGACCCCGCCTTCATCCATCGCCAGACCATGGCCAACGCCATGCGCTTCACCACCCCCGAACTCGCCGATCTCGACACCCGCATTGCGCAGGCGGGGGCCAAGGCGCAGGAGCGCGAACTGGCGATCTTCGAGGATTTGCGGGGCCGCACGCTGGCGCAGGCCGAGGCGATATCGGCCACCGCGCAGGCGCTTTCGGTGCTCGACGTGGCGGCGGCGCTAGGGGATCTGGCGGCATCGGGCGGATGGGTGCGCCCGCGCGTGGATGAGGGCGACGCCTTCCGGATCGAGGCGGGGCGGCACCCGGTGGTCGAGGCGGCGCTGACCCGCGAAGCCGAGAATTTCGTCGCCAACGACATCGATCTGAACGACGACCGGCTCTGGATGCTGACCGGTCCGAACATGGCCGGGAAATCGACTTTCCTGCGCCAGAACGCGCTGATCGCGGTGCTGGCGCAGGCGGGATGCTTCGTGCCCGCGAAATCCGCGCATATCGGCGTGGTCGACGCTCTCTTCAGCCGGGTCGGTGCGTCAGACGATCTGGCGCGCGGGCGCTCGACCTTCATGGTCGAGATGGTGGAGACGGCGACGATCCTGAACCAGTCGACCGCGCGGTCGCTGGTGATTCTGGACGAAATCGGGCGCGGGACGGCGACCTTCGACGGGTTGTCGATCGCCTGGGCCGTGCTGGAACACCTGCACGATATCAACGGCTGCCGCGGCCTCTTCGCGACCCATTACCACGAACTGACCGAACTCGCCGCCCGCCTCGCCCGCGCTCGCAATGCCGCGATGAAGGTGGCCGAATGGGAGGGCGATATCGTCTTCCTGCACGAGGTCGAGCTGGGCGCCGCAACCCGCTCCTACGGCGTGCAGGTCGCGCGCAAGGCGGGGCTACCGGTGGCCGTGATCGAGCGGGCGAGGGACGTGCTGGAGCGGCTGGAAAAAGGCGACGCGAAAGGCGGCGAGGCCCGCATCCGCGCCATCGTCGACGATCTGCCGCTCTTCGCGGCGGTGGCGGCGACGGCATCGAGCAAGGGGGATGCGGGGTCGTCGGAACTGGACAAGGCGATGGAGGCCGTCGACCCCGACGCCCTGACCCCGCGCGAGGCGCATGAGGCGCTCTACCGGCTCAAGGCGTTGACGAAAGGTTAGCCCGCCGGTTTCGCCGCCAGAACCAGCGACCACCGCTCGCCCTTGAGCGGCGCAGGCGGGGCGGGTTCGCCGACTTCGAGGGTTGCTTTCGCCTTTGACATATCGGCGCGGTAGAGACCGGCGATCTCGGTGATTTCGCCGGGTTTCAGGGCGTTCTTGGCGCGCTTGGCGGCTTTGACTCTCGAATGGTTCGGCTTCATCGCCATGGTCGTTCATCCCGATTACGGTACGTGTCGGATGCTGCATAGGCGCAATGCCCGGCGAACCCAAGCATTACCCCTCCTCCAGCGGAATCCGCCGCTCCAGCGCCACCTCGGCCCCCGGCGCATCGGGGTCGTCGATGCGGCAGGCATAGGCCACCGCCTCCACCCCCGCCGCCCGCGCCTCCGCAAAGGCCCGCGCGTAACCGGGATCGAGATCGGCGGCCAGCGCCATCCGCCCGGCCCCCGTCATCTGCACCACGAACAGCACCACCGCCCGCGCGCCCTCCGCCCGCATCGCGGCGAGGTCGGCCATGTGCCTGGCCCCCCGCGCCGTCACGCAATCGGGGAACTCGACGAGGCCGGGCATGCGCATGAGGTGGACGTTCTTCACTTCGAGCCAGCAGTCGGGCAACCCCGCGCCCGTCAGCAGGAAATCGACCCGGCTGTTTTCGCGATAGCGGACCTCGGCCCGTGCATCGGTGTACTCGGCCAGTTCCGCGATGCGCCCTTCCGCGAGCGCCTCCTTGACCAGACGATTCGGCGCGTTCGTGTCGATCCCCGCGAGGATGCCGTCGGCCCGCCGCGCGTAATCCCACCGCCAACCCAGCTTCGCCTTGGGGTTCGCGGCGGGGGAGACCCAGACGGTCATCCCCTCGTCCTTCAGCCCCATCATCGAGCCGGGGTTCGGGCAATGCGCCACGATTTCCCGCCCGTCATCGAGCGCGATATCGGCGAGGAATCGCTTGTATCGGCGCAGGAGCGTGCCGCGATGAAGGGGACCGGGCACCTTCACGGGTCCAGATGCTCCGCGAGAAACGGGTCGAAGAAGGCGTCGTCGAACAACCCGTCATGCCCCCTGCCCTGCCGGACGATGCGCGTGACCGCGACGCCCTGCGCCTCCAGCGCCGCCGCCAGGGCCGCGCTGTGATGCGGAGGGATCAGCGTATCGTCCGCCCCGTGCACGATGACGGTGGGGGGCGCACCCGCCGACAGGTCGGCCACCGGATCGTAGCGATTGCGCAGCAGCCATCCCGGATAGACGAACCCCTTGCCGCGCAGGAGCGACAGCATCGACTCGAACGGCGCGAAGAGGATCAGCCGGTCCGCGCCCCCGTCCGCCGCATGATGCGCCGCCGGGCCGGTGCCGATGGAATTGCCGAACGCGATCACCGAGGCGTAGCGCGCCCGCCCCCAGTCCCGCGCCGCCCGCGCCGTGGCCAGCAGCGTTGCCGCCGACGGGGTGCGCGCATCCCCGGCATAGCCGGGATACTCCATCACCAGCGTATCGACCCCGAAGCGCGACAGGTGGTTCGGCCCCAGAAACCGCCAGTTGCAAGCCCGCGACCCGTTGCCGTGATAGAACACGACCAGCGTGTCCGACCCCGTCGCCGTCAGCAACCCGCGCTCACCGTTCACATCGACGATCCCGACGCCCTCCGGCAGCGGGCACTCACTCATCGGCGTATCGGTCGGATGGTAGAGCAGGCGCGTCTCGACCAGCCGGAACCCGATTCCGACGAGGACGTAGACGACCGCGAGGGCGATCAACGCCCATCCGATCCCTGTCAGTATCATGCGCGATTCCATGGCGGTTTCTCGCACGAAATCCCGCCGTTTCAACCCGTTATTCCGGTTCCGCGCCGAAATCGCTCAGCGCGCCGCCCGCGCCCGCACCATCCGGATGACATCCGCCCCGAGCTGTCTCGTGTTCTTCGCGCCGCCGTTGTTGTTGAGCAGGTCCACGCCGATCCTGGCGGCCATCTTCCGCAACAGCGGTTTCGCGGCGGGCTGGACCGTGCCGTCGACGGCGACGGTGATCGAGCCGTTCTCGTACTGCCTCACGTGATGCGGCGGCATGTGTGCCTCGGCGACGACGTGCAGGGATTCCAAGGACTTGGAAGGGCGTGGCGATACGGCGAAGCGCAGATTATCCGCCCGCCGAGCGAAATCGGCGGCGGAGCAGTCAAGCAGCGTTTCCACCGACACGCCCTCTTCCGCGTCGATATTAACGCGCAGCACCATGACCCGATCGACGAGATGGAACGTGTTCGCGTTGAAGCTGACCTGCGTGCTCGACGTCACGGTCTTGACCGAGATCCGCTCGTTCTCCGCGCTGATGACATCGTACCCGCGCTGGTTCGTTTCCAGCGCCATCTGGCCGCGGGTGGTCATGGCGGCGTAGAGTTCCCCGATCCGCCCTGTCAGGTGGTTCAGTTCGGCGGGCGAGACACCCCAGCCGAGTTCCTTCTCGAACCAGACGAGGGCTTCTGCGAGCGACTGGATGACCTGGACCTGTGAAAGCGCCATGCGATTCTCCTCCCGGCGCGCGTGCGCCTTCGTGGCGGTTTCGCGCAAAGGGACCATATCACGCAAGGCAAAGATGCACGCGAGGAGACGCGCCATGACCGAGACCCCGACCGCCACGACGCCCACGGCCGCCATGATCGTCATCGGCGACGAAGTCCTGTCCGGCAGGACGCAGGACGCGAACACGCAGGTTCTGGCAAGGATGCTCGGCGAGGCGGGGATCGACCTGTGCGAGGCCCGCGCCATCCGCGACGAGGCGGGCGTGATCGGCGCGGCGGTCAACGAGTTGCGGGCGCGCTATACCTATGTCTTCACGTCGGGCGGCATAGGCCCGACCCATGACGACATCACCGCCGAAGCCGTCGCGAGCGCGATGGACACGCCCATAAGCATCCGCGACGACGCCCGCGCCGTCCTCGTCGCGCGATACGGTGAGGGCGAGAAGCTGACCGAAGCCCGCCTGCGCATGGCGCGCATCCCCGACGGGGCGGATCTCATCGACAATCCGGTCAGCGGGGCGCCGGGATTCCGGCTGGAGAACGTCTTCGTGATGGCGGGGGTGCCGCAGGTCTTCGCCGCGATGCTCGACCATGTAAGCGCGATGGTGGGGACGGGTCCGACGATGCACGACGTCTCGATCCCCTGCCCCTTCCCCGAAGGCGTGCTGGGCGGGCCGCTGGGCGAATTGGCGAGCGCGCATCCGCTGGTTTCCGTCGGCTCCTACCCGCGCCTCAAGCCGGGCGGCGGATGGGGCGTGACCATCGTGGCGCGGTCACGGGACACCGACGCGCTGGCGGCGGCGGAAGCGGCGATCCACGCGATGATCGAGGGATTGGCGGGGTCGGCGACGGACGGGGAGTAGACCTTCCACCCCACCCTTCCCCTCCCCGGGCGAAGACCCGGGGCCTCCTTGAGCGGCGTGCTGGCTTCAGCGTTCGTGACGACAGAAGGCCCCGGCTCAAGGTCGGGGCGGGAATGCTCTCAAGTTTTGGTGCCCGACACGCGAGAGCGGCGCTTTCCCCCCGGAAGCGCCGCTCTCCTGTCGTACCCTTACGGGTCCTCCCCCCCGTCCCCCGACGGTTCATAGTGTCCCTGCCCTCAGTTATACCGCGCCGCCGTTGCCGCCTGAGCCGTCTGCCCCGGCGCTGCGGAGAGGAAGAAACTCTCGCGCGAACCCTTGCCGCGGCAGGCGTCGGGGTTGTTGGCGCAGAGATCGACCACGTTCTCGATCCAGTCGCGATAGGCGGCGATGGGCGTGTAGTACATGTCGTAGCCCGCCTTCATGCAC
>Ga0209831_1002356_pt1 | contig 16496 bp, 11 predicted proteins | sample Maine_Asex4_meta_FD_187451 | JGI IMG/M metagenome (GOLD analysis project Ga0209831, IMG submission 187451) | Marine algal microbial communities from Maine, USA - Maine_Asex4_metaG (SPAdes) (version 2) | ecosystem: Host-associated > Algae > Red algae > Unclassified | place: Maine, USA | collected...
ATCCATCTGGTACGCCACGGGCAGGCCTCCGCAGGCTCCGCCAACTACGACCGGCTGTCGCCGTGCGGGCGCGAACAGGCCGCCCACCTCGGTCGCTGGTGGCGGCGCGGCGGGTTTCGCATCGACGCCGCCTGGCACGGCACGCTGGAGCGCCAGCGCGACACGGCCTCGCTGGCGCTGGAGGCGGCGGGGCTGTTCCCGCCGGTATCGGTGCTGGAACCGCTGGACGAGTACGACCACCGCGCGGTGGATGCGCACCTGTCGGTGCGTGACGCGGTGCCGCTCGTCGCGGAGGACGAGGTCGGCGTGGGCACCGTGACGAGTGCCGCGACACTCGCGGCGGCGGGCGCCGTCCCGGTCAATCCGGAATCCATGGACTACGCCGACTACGCCGACATCATGCGTCGCTGGCGCGACACCACCGACCTGCCCGACTCGCTCGAGCACTGGCACGCCTTCGCCTCGCGCGGCTGGCAGGCGATCGCCGCGATCGCCGACCGGGCCGCCCCCGGCGATTCGCTGGCGTTCTTCACCTCCGGCGGCATCGTCTCCACGGTGCTGGCCACGGTGCTGGGCCTGGATTTCGAGCACACCATCGATGCGATCTGGCGCGTGCGCAACGCCTCGGTGACCACCTTCGCCTACGAGGACGGACAGGCGCGGCTGGTGGAATTCAACGCGATCCCGCACCTGCAGGTGCACCACGACCCGGCACTGATCACGCTGATCTGAGCCGGCCCGGGAAAATCCCCCGGCAGCGCCGGGGCCGGCCTGCGGGCACGGCCCTGGCGCGGTACGTCAGGCGACCTTCAGGCGACCTTGACCGTGTCGCCGGCCGCCAGCCGGGACAACGCCATGCCGTCGCTACCGAACACGTGGCAGTGGTTCGAACCCACCTGCACCGCCACCCGTTCGCCTTCGCGGGTCGCATCCATGCCCGGGCGCTGCACCACGAAGTTGTCCAGCCCGGCGCAGGCACCGTACAGGTAGGTGGTGCCGCCGAGTCGCTCGGTCACCTCGACGTTCATGTCCAGCGCGAAGTCGCCGTGCGCCGCGCCCAGGTCCTCGGGACGCATGCCGAGCGTACCGGCCGAATTCGCGGTGACGCCCGAGCCATCGACCGGCAACACCACCTGCTGGCCGTCGGGCAGCTTGATGGTGGTGCTGCCGGCGTGGCCCTCGACCAGCGTGACGTCGATGAAGTTCATGCGTGGCGAACCGATGAAGCCCGCCACGAACAGGTTGAGCGGGTGATGGTAGAGCTCCAGCGGCGAACCGACCTGCTCCACCAGACCCGCCTTGAGCACGACGATCTTGTCGGCCATGGTCATCGCCTCGACCTGGTCGTGGGTCACGTAGATCATGGTCGCGTTCATCTGCGAGTGCAGCTTGGCGATCTGCAGGCGCATCTCCACGCGCAGCTCGGCATCCAGGTTGGACAGCGGCTCGTCGAACAGGAACACGTCCGGCTCGCGCACGATCGCCCGACCGATGGCCACCCGCTGACGCTGCCCGCCGGACAGGTTCTTGGGCTTGCGATCCAGCAGCTTGTCCAGCTGCAGCATCTGTGCTGCGTGGTCGACCTTTCGCTTGACGTCCGCCTTGTCGGCACCGCCCATCTTCAACCCGAAGCCCATGTTCTCCTCGACCGTCATGTGCGGGTACAGCGCGTAGGTCTGGAACACCATGGCGATGCCACGGTCGACCGCCTCGACGTGGGTGACGTCGCGCCCGCCGATGTGGACCTGGCCCTCGGAGGTCTCCTCCAGCCCGGCGATCATGCGCAGCAACGTCGACTTGCCGCACCCGGAGGGACCGACGAAGACGATGAACTCGCCACTGTCCAGTTCCAGATCGATGCCGTGGATCACGGCGACGTCGCCGTAGCGTTTCCAGGCCTTCTTCAGCAGCACTTCAGCCATCTGACTCTCCGCTCGGTTAGCGCGTCGGCGAGTGCCGCGCGATCACTACCATTGCCTACCAACGTTCCTAGTGCCCGCCACCGCCGGTGATGCGGGCGTGCCCGGTGCGCGGTGCCAGCCGGCGCGATATCTCGGCCGCCGCCGCCACCAGCTGGTCCCGCCAGCCCTCCAGCTCGCGGGCCGACACGCGAAAGCCGGGCGCGGTGATCGACACGCCGGCGATCGCGCCACCGTCCGCATCGACCACCGGGGCGGCGATGCAGCGCGTGCCGGCGAAATGTTCCTCGTCATCGATCGCGTAGCCACGCTCGCTGACCTGCGCCAGTTCGCGCCTGAGCGCCGTCCGGTCGGTGATGGTGTTGGGCGAGGTGCGGGCGAACTGGATGCGCTCGATGATCGCGTCGCGGTGCGAGGTCTCGCACCAGGCCAGCAGCACCTTGCCGATGCCGGTGCAGTACACCGGCGCCCGGTTGCCGACCGTGGCGGAGTGGCGCACGCTCTCGCGGCTCTCGACGTGATCGATGACCACGATGTGGGTGTCGGCCAGCACCGCGATCTGCACCGTCTCGCCACTGCTGGCGGCCAGCGCGAGCAGCTGGTCGCGCGCCAGGTGACGAAGGTCCGAACGGGTCCAGATGCGATTGGCCATCTCCAGCACCCGGTAGCCGGCCGACCAGGTCAGGGCCCGCTCGTCCAGCTGCACCAGCCGCTCGTCGGCCAGCTCGTTGAGCAGGCGGTGCAGCGTGGCCTTGGGAAGCTCGGAGAGTTCCTCGAGTTCGGCGAAGCGCAGCGGCCCCTCGGACACGATCAGGTCGAGCAAGCGGATGGTCCGTGCGGTGGCGCTGGCACGACCGCTGCGCGCGAGCGATCCGTTGCCGGGCCCGTCACCACGCCCGGCACCGGGCGCATCGCTGCGTACCGTCTTCTGCCGTACCGGCTTTGCGGAGTCGTTCATGGGGTGCGAGGTGGTGGAGGTCGAGCGATGCGCGCGGACGTGCCTGCGATTGACACGCCGCGAACCTCGCTCCTATAATTTCCGAAACTACATTTCTGGAACATTGTTCCATCAAACCAGCGGCGGCGCAAACGGTGCGGCGCACGCGATATCGAGACATGCCCGAGCACACCCCCCTCTGGCGTCTCGACGGCGCCCACAGCACCCTGATCCTGTTGCCCGGCCTGCGCGACGAGGCCCGAGCGATTGCGGGGTCCGCCGCCGGTGTGGATGCCCTCCCGGGCGATCTGGCCACCGCCGCGATCGGCGGCGGTGTGCCGAGGCTGTATTACTTCGGTGACCGTCTGGCCCTCGACCCGTCGGTGGACGAGTGCGCCCTGCTCGACGACGACGCCCTGGCCTACGCCACGCTGGATGCGCCCGAACCGCTCACGCTGTGCCCCGAGGCGAGTCACGGTCACGCCGGTTCGCCCGGGCTGGCCGGGCACCGCGACGGGCGCCGCTTCGCGCACCGCTGGACGCTGACCGAGGCCCGTGCCTTCCAGGACGATGCGTCTTCGAACCGGCTCGCCTTCACGCTGCGCGATGCGGACGGTGCGCTGCAGCTGGACATCGCGCTGGCGCTGGACCCGGACAGCGACGTGCTGTCGATCGCCACCACGCTGCACAACCTGGGGGATGACGCGTACACCGTCGACTGGCTGGCCAGCGCCACGCTGCCGCTGCCGCGCAGCCACGTCGAGACCCTCAGCCAGCACGGACGCTGGGGCGGCGAGTTCCGCGAGCACCGCCGCGCCCTCGGCCCCGGCCTGCTCGACATCAGCAACCGGCATGGCAGGACCAGCCACCAGCACGCCCCGTTCATCGCGACCGGCAGCCCCGGCTTCGGCAACGGGCACGGCGACGTGCTGGCCGCGCACCTGGGTTTCAGCGGCAACTTCAGCCTGCGCACCGAGCGCCTGTCCAACGGCACCGCCACGCTGCAGCTGGGCCTGCTGCCCCTGCCCGGCGAGTGCCGTCTCGCGCCCGGCGAGCGGCTGGAGGCACCGATCGCCTACGCTGCGCGCGGGCACGGGCTGAACGCCTGCACCGCGGCGTTCCACACCCATGCCCGGCTGCGCATCCTGCCCGCCTTCACGCGCCGGCCGCGCCCGGTGCACGCCAACAGCTGGGAGGCGATGTACTTCGACCACGACCCGGCCGGCCTGCTGGAGCTGATCGATGCCGGCGCCGCCCTGGGCGCCGAGCGGTTCGTGCTCGACGACGGCTGGTTCCTGCGCCGCCGCCACGACAACGCAGGCCTGGGCGACTGGTTGGTCGATCACGAGGTGTACCCGGACGGACTGGCACCGATCGTTGCACGGGTGCGCCAGCACGGCATGCAGTTCGGGCTGTGGTTCGAGCCCGAGATGGTCAATCCGGACAGCGCCCTGTACGAGGACCACCCCGAGTGGGTGCTGCACCTGGCCGGCATCGACACGCCGCTGGCACGCGATCAGCTGGTGCTGGACATCAGCCGCCGGGACGTGCGCGACTACCTGTTCGAGCACATCTCCTCGCTGTGCCGCGAACACGCGATCGACTACATCAAGTGGGACATGAACCGGGACCTGGTGCTTGCCGGCGACGGCAGCCGCGCCCGCGCCGCGCGCCAGCCGCAGGCGCTCTACGACCTGCTCGCCGACCTGCGCGCCGCGTTCCCGGCGCTGGAGATCGAGACCTGCGCCTCGGGCGGGGCCCGCGCCGACTTCGGCGTGCTGCGCCACACCGGCCGCGTATGGGCTTCCGACAACATCGATCCGATCGAGCGCACCCGCATCCAGGCGGGCTTCCTGCGCTGGCTGCCACCCGAGATCATGGGTGCCCACGTCGGCCACGAATCCGCCCACCTCACCGGACGGGTGACCGACCTGCACACCCGCGGCATCGTGGCCCTGCAGGGCCAGTTCGGGTTCGAGCTGGACGCGCGACGGCTGGAACCCGCCACCGTGGTCGGGCTGCACCACTACACCTCGCTCTACAAGACCCACCGCGAATGGCTGGCCGAGAGCCGCCACCTGCGGCTGGACTGCCCGGGCGAGCCGGCCATCATGGCCTCGATGCAGGTGGCGCGCGACGGCACCATCGCCCTGCTGTGGGTGGTGGCCGTGGAGACGGTGGCCCACAGCCGCCCCGGCCGGCTGCAACTGGCGGGACTGCAACCCGACCGGCGCTACCGGGTCTCGCTGGCGAGCGACAACCGTGACGCGCTGGTGCCCTACAACCGGCACATGCCGTCCTGGCTCGCGCACGCCGCGACCACCACCGGGGAGCTGCTGATGAACCTCGGCCTGCCCCTGCCGGTCATGCCGGCGCAGTCCTCGCTGCTGGCGGTCTGCCACGCGGTGCCGGATGCCGGTCACGACGCCTCGGCAGCCGCCACCCCCGAACCCGCACGAGATCCGACGTGACCGCGACCAACGCCCCCGACCCCGCCACCCTGCTGCGCCGCTTCGAGGCCCGCTTCGGCAAATCCGCCCACCTGGGGCAGGCGACCGGAACCGCCACGGATGCCGTCGCTGCCCTGTTCTACGCACCGGGCCGGGTCAACCTGATCGGCGACCACACCGACGTCACCGGCGGCCTGGTCTTTCCGTGCGGCATCGATCGCGGCAGCCACCTGGTGATCAGGCGCAACGGCGAGCGGCGCTACCGGTTCGCCTCGACCGACTTCGACCTGTTCGGCGATCTGGGCGAGGACGAGATCTCGCAACGCTGGGGCGACACCTGGATCAATTACCCGCTCGGCGTCATCGACCAGTTCAGACGGCGCGACATCGACATCGACGGTATCGACTGCCTGTTCGCGGGCAACATCCCGAACGGTGCCGGACTGAGTTCCTCGGCCTCGATCGAGGTGGTGACGACGTTCGCCCTGAACGCCCTGTTCGAGGCCGGCCTGCCGCCGATAGAACAGGTCAAGCTGGCCCGCGCCGCCGAGAACGACTTCGTCGGCATGCAGTGCGGCATCATGGATCAGTTCGCGGTGGCCATGGCCTGCGACGGGCACGCGATGCTGCTCGACTGCACCACGCTGGACTACCGCCAGGTGCCGTTGCGGCTGGGCGAGAACGCGTTGCTGGTCACCAACACCAACCAGCGTCGCGAACTCAACGAATCCGCCTACAACGCGCGCGTCGAGGAATGCGCCCGGGCGCTGGCACTGCTCGCGCCCGCGCTGGGCGTCACGCAGCTGGCCGACGTGACCGAGGAGGCCCTGCGCACGCAGCAGCACCTGTTCAGCGACGATCCGGACGCGCTCGCCCGTGCCCGGCACGTGACCAGCGAGAACGCGCGCGTGCGCCTGGCGGTTCCCGCCCTGGAGAGCAACGACCTGGCCCGGTTCGGTGAGCTGATGAACGCCTCCCACGAATCGCTCAGGCACGACTATCAGGTGTCCAGCGAACCGCTGGACACGCTGGTGGCCCTGGCGCGCGCCCGGCCCGGGGTGCTGGGCAGCCGCCTCACCGGGGCAGGCTTCGGCGGCTGCACCGTGACGCTGCTGCCGCGCGCGGGCATCGATGCCTTCATCGATCACGTCGGCCGCGAGTACCGGCAGGCCACCGGGCTGACCGCCGATTTCTACCGCATCCATCCCGGCCCCGGTGTCATGCGGGTCGAGCTGCCGAGCCGGAAACGACGATGACCGGCCACCCCGATACCGGGCTCGATGCCGATCTCGATGCCGGGCTCGATGCCGGGCCTTGGCAGCGCCGCTGGCAGCCGTTGCTGCAGCAGTGGGTGATCGTCTCGTCGACCTCGGCCGGGCGCCCGTGGTCGGGTGCCCTGGCCGGTGGTGGCCCCGTCGCGTCGGCACCGGCGCACGATGACGGCTGCTACCTGTGCCCGCGCGTGACGCGGGCCAACGGGACGCACAACCCCGACTACCGCGGCGCGTTCGCCTTCGACAACGACTTCCCCTCGCTGTCCGCCGATGCGCCTGCCAGCGAGCATGCGGACCCGCTGGCCCGGACCGCCACCGCCGACGGGCGGTGCCGGGTGCTGTGCTGGTCGGAGCGGCACGATGCCACCCTGGCCAGCCTGCCCGAGGACGAGCTGCGCCAGGCGGTCGGACTGTGGCGCAGCGAGTACCGGGATCTGGCCGAGGACCCCGCCCTCGCCCACGTGCTGATCTTCGAGAACAAGGGCGTGGAGATCGGCGTGTCGAACCTGCACCCGCACGGGCAGGTGTACGCGACCAGCTTCGTCACCGACACCGCATGGCGGATGCGCGCCGCACAGGCGGCCTGGGCGCGTGAGCGGGCGCCCGGCACCGCGGATGCGTCGCTGCTGCCCGCCCTGCTGGCGCACCCGCACACCGTGGCGCACCTGATCGTGGAGCAGGACGAGCACTTCGCGGTGATCGTGCCGTTCGCGGCCCGCTTCGCCTACGAGACCTGGATCGTGCCGCACCGCCATATCGCCAGCACCGGTGCCATGGACGATGCGCAACTGCACTCGCTGGCACGCCTGTACCAGCGGCAGGTGCGTCGCTACGACCTGCTGTTCGACCGGTCCGCACCGAACGTGACGCTGCTGCACAACGCCCCGGTCGACGATCACGCCGACAATGCGCACTGGTGCTTCCACCTCGCCTTCCACCCGCCGCTGCGCGATCCGGTGAAGATGAAGTTCCTGGCAGGCTTCGAGTCCGGGGCGAACAACATCGTCAACCCGGTCCGCCCCGAGGATGCGGCCGCCACGCTGCGCGGCATCGACGTCGCGCGCTGGACCGACCGTTTCGCCGCCACCACGAAGGGACAGGCTTGAACGGAGAACCCGCCAGCGAGGTGCTGCGCACCGGCGTCTGCTACTACCCGGAGCACTGGCCCGAGTCGCGCTGGGGGGACGATGCCGCCCACATGAAGCGGCTGGGCCTGTCGCTGGTGCGGGTCGGCGAGTTCGCCTGGAGCCGGCTGGAGACACCGGACGGCCAGCTGCACCTGGACTGGCTGGAACGCGCCATCGACACGCTCCACGGACACGGCCTGCAGGTGGTGCTCGGCACCCCGACCGCCACGCCGCCGGCCTGGCTGTGCGCGCGCCACCCGGGCCTGTTCGCGATCGACGAGCACGGGCGCGAGCGCGGCTTCGGGTCGCGCCGCCACTACTGCTTCTCCTACGCCCCGTACCACGAGGACTGCCGACGCATCGTCACGGCGTTGGCGCAGCGCTTCGGCGACCACCCCGGGATCGTCGCCTGGCAGACCGACAACGAGTACGGTTGCCACGACACGGTGCTCAGCTACTCCGCGGCCGCCATCGAGGCGTTCCGGGCCTGGTGCCGGCGCCGCTACAACGGCATCGAAGGCCTGAACAAGGCCTGGGGCAATGTGTTCTGGAGCATGGAGTACACCGATTTCGACGAGATCGGCGCACCGGTGGGTGCGGTCACGGAAACCAACCCGGCGCACCGGCTCGCCTACTGGCGATTCTGCAGCGACCAGGTGGTGGCGTTCGACCGGCTGCAGGTCGACATCATCCGTGCGCACGCCCCCGGGCGCGACGTGCTGCACAACTTCATGGGCAACTTCGTCGAGTTCGACCACCACGCGGTGTCGCGCCACCTGGACGTGGCCACTTGGGACAACTACCCGCTCGGCTTCCTGACCCGCGACGGCACCGACCCGGCCCTGCAGGCGCGTTACCTGCGCACCGGCCTACCCGACGGCTCGGCCTTTCACCACGACCTGTACCGCGGCTGCTGCCGGGGCCGGTTCTGGGTCATGGAGCAGCAGCCGGGCCCGGTCAACTGGGCCCCCTACAACCCCGCACCGCTGGACGGCATGGCCCGCCTGTGGGGCTGGGAGGCGTTCGCGCACGGTGCCGAGGTGACCAGCTACTTCCGCTGGCGACAGGCACCGTTCGCGCAGGAGCAGATGCACACCGGGCTGCTGCTCTCCAACGGCGACGAGGACCAGGCGGCCGGCGAGGTCGCCACCCTCAACGCCGAGGTGCAGGCCCTCGCCGGGCAGCCCGACATCGATCTGACCACCGTCCCGGCCGGCATCGCCATCGTGTTCGACTACGCCGGCGACCGGCTGCAGCGCATCCAGCAGCCGGACGGGCAGACCTTCGACCCGCTGGGCTTCGTGCAACGCGTGCACGCCTGCCTGCGCGCGCTGGGCGCGGATGTGGACATCGTCGCCGCCGATGCGTTGCTGGCGGGATACCGGCTGGTGCTGGTGTGCAACGCGACCGTGTCCGACCCGGCCCTGGCCGCCCGGCTCGCCGGCAGCGACGCGCACATCGTGCTGTTCCCGCGCACCGGCAGCCGCACCGCGGAGGCGGCCATTCCCGACGAGCTGCCGCCCGGCGCGCTGCAACGGCTGATCGATGTGCAGGTGGTGCGCAGCGAATCGCTGCCGCCGGGCGAACGGCTCGAGGCCGAGGCGGCGATCGGCAGCGGGCCGGGCGGGGTGCCGATGATCGTGGAGTCGTGGCGCGAACGGGTTCGCAGCCCCATTGCGCCGCGTGCCCTGTTCGACGACGGCTGGGGCTTTCACTACACCTGCGGGCGCGTCCACTACATCAACGCGATACCGACGGACGGCTCGCTGGAACGGCTGCTGGAGGCGACCATGGACGAGGCGGGGTTCGTGACCCGCATGCTGCCGATCGGGGTGCGCTTGCGCCGGCGCGGCAACCTGAGCTTCGCGTTCAACCACGGACCCGAGCCGTGCGTGCTGGACGACGCCACGGACTGTCCGGCCGGTACCCCGCTGCTGATCGGCGAGCGGAGGCTGGCACCGGCCGGCGTGGCCGTGTGGCGCACCGGGCGTTGACCCGAAAAGCGTCGGTGCCGTAATATGGAACTCTGTTCCAAAGTCTCGTGCCCGTCGCCCTCGTCGCCTGCGACATCGGGCACGATTCGCAGGAACCGAGGCGCGTCCGGCGATTCGAGAGAATCATTCGCGCTGACGAGACGACCGTTCGTCGGGACACCTCCCGGCGACACTCCCACCCATCGAGGACACATCTGCATGTTCAGACCCATCAAGAGCGCCCTGGCGCTGCTGGCGATCGGTTCCGCCTTCGCGGCACCGGCCTTCGCCCAGGATCTCGTGATCAACTTCGACGACCTCAACCCCGGCCCCAAGCAGGGCTTCGAGGACGCGGTCGCCAAGTTCCAGGCCGCCAACCCCGACATGGAGATCGAGGTCAACAACACCGATCGCGAGGCGCACAAGACCGCCATCAGGAACTTCCTGACCGCCGATGCGCCGGACATCACCGCCTGGTATCCGGGCAACCGCATGGGCCCGTTCGTGGACGCCGGCCTGTTCGAGGACATCTCCGACCTGTGGGAATCCGAGGGGCTTAACGAGAGCTTCGCCTCCATCCGTCCGACCATGACGCGTGACGGCAAGCAGTGGGGCGTGCCCTACAGCTACTACCAGTGGGGCATCTATTACCGTGCCGACGTGCTCGAGGAGCAGGGCATCGAGCCGCCCGAGACCTGGGAGCAGTTGCTCGACGGCAGCGCCAAGCTCAAGGAGGCCGGCATCACGCCGTTCACCATCGGCACCAAGAACTTCTGGACCACCGGTGGCGTGTTCGACTACCTGAACCTGCGCGTCAACGGCTACGACTTCCACAACCAGCTCACCGCCGGTGAGGTGAAGTTCACCGACGAGCGGGTGGTCGAGGTATTCGAGCGCTGGAAGGAGCTGGTCGAGCCCGGCTACTTCATCGAGAACCACGCCACGATGAGCTGGCAGGATGCGCTCGCCCCGTTCATCAAGGGCGAGGCCGCCATGTACGTCATGGGCAACTTCGCGGTCGACGCCATGAAGGAAGGCGGCCTGACCGAGGACCAGATCGGCTACATCCCGTTCCCGACCATCAACCCGGACGTGGCGCGTGCCGAGGATGCACCGGCGGATGCCCTGTTCATCCCGTCGGGTGCGAAGAACAAGGAGAACGCCCGCAAGTTCCTGGCCTTCATCGCCCAGGCGGACATCCAGACCGAGTGGAACAAGACGCTCGGCCAGCTGCCGCCGAACGCCAATTCCGAGGTCGGTGACAGCAAGTTCCTGCAGGCCGGCTTCGAGACGCTCAGCACCGCATCGGGACTGGCCCAGTTCTTCGATCGCGACGCGGATGCACAGCTGGCGCAGGCCGGCATGGAAGGCTTCCAGGAGTTCATGGTCAAGCCGGACCGCCTGGACGACATCCTCAAGCGCCTGGACAAGATCCAGGAACGCATCAGCCAGTAGGTTCCGCACGCCGCGGGAACGGGTCGTGCCGACAGGCGGCACGGCCCCGCCCTGCGGGCACGGTTCCCCTGCCCGCCCCGTCGCCCTTCGTATCCAGGATCCAGGAGCGCTTGCCGCATGAGCACACCGATAACCACCACCGCCCCCGGCGAGCTGCAGGAGCCGGGCTGGTGGAAGCGCAACCGGATCGCCCTGGCACCCTGGCTGTTCCTGCTGCCGGGTCTGGCCCTGTTCACGTTGTACGTGATCGCGCCGATCTTCCAGTCGATCTGGATCTCGTTCTTCGACTGGGACGGGCTGGGCGAGAAGACCTGGGTGGGGCTGGGCAACTACGTCGAGCTCATGGACGACGAGCGCTTCTACACCTCCCTCAAGAACAACATCATCTGGCTGGTGCTGTACATGCTGGCGGTGCCGCTGGGGCTTGCCATCGCGCTGTTCCTGAACCAGACGGTACCGGGCATGCGGCTCTACAAGAGCCTGTTCTTCTTCCCGTTCGTCATCAGCCAGGTGGTGGTGGGACTGATCTTCACCTGGTTCTACAACCCCGACTTCGGCATCGTGGGGGTGATCTGGGAATTCTTCGGCGCCACGCCTCCGGCCATCCTCGCCGACGAGGACCTGGTCACCTACGGCATCATCTTCGCAGGACTCTGGCCGCAGGTCGCCTACTGCATGATCCTCTACCTCACCGGCCTGAACAACGTCTCGCCCGACCAGATCGAGGCCGGACGGCTGGACAACGCGCGCGGCTGGAAGATGCTCTGGTACATCATCATCCCGCAACTGCGCCCGGCCACCTTCATCGCCGTGGTGGTCACCGTCATCGGTGCACTGCGCTCGTTCGACCTGATCGCGATCATGACCGGTGGCGGGCCCTACGGTTCGTCCAACGTGCTGGCGTACTACATGTACGAGACCGCGCTGTCGGAGTACGGGTTCCGCATGGGCTACGGCTCGGCGATCGCCACCGTGCTGTTCCTCATCATGCTGGTGTACATCAGCTACTTCCTGTGGCGCATGTACCAGGACGAGAAGAACTGATGACTACCATGATCTCGTCGACAGACCTGCAGGAGTCCTGAGCCATGTTTCCACGCCCCATAGAACATGCCAGCCCGGCGGTGCGCACCGGCTACCAGGTCTTCCTGCCGATCGCGCTGCTCGTCTGGCTGCTGCCGCTGCTGGCGATCTTCATGACCTCCATCCGTCCGGCGGCCGACATCAACGTCGGCAACGTGTTCGGCTGGCCGTCCAGCTTCCAGCTGCTGGAGAACTACACCGCGGTGTTCACGCAGTCCAAGGCGCTGACCTACCTGTGGAACTCGGTGAAGATCACCGTGCCCACCGCGATCCTGGCGGTCGGGCTGTCCTGCCTGGGCGGGTACGCGCTGTCCTCCTACCGCTTCAAGTGGGCGGTGCCGCTGTTCTTCGTGTTCGTGGCCGGCAACTTCGTGCCGTTCCAGATCCTGATGGTGCCGGTGCGCGACTTCTCGGTACAGACCGGGCTGTACGACACCATCACCGGCCTCGTGCTGTTCCACGCCGCCTTCCAGACCGGCTTCTGCACGCTGTTCATGAGGAACTTCATGCGCGCCCTGCCCTACGAGCTGATCGAATCCGCCCGCATCGAGGGGGTCAGCGAATTCAAGATCTTCTGGCACGTCGTGCTGCCGCTGGTGCGCCCGGCCATCGCCGCCCTGTCGGTGCTGATCTTCACCTTCATCTGGAACGACTACTTCTGGGCCACGGTGCTGATCAACGGTGACGACCTGTTGCCGATCACCGCCGGTGTGCGCTCGCTGAACGGTCAGTTCGTCAGTCAATGGCAGCTGGTATCGGCCGCCTCGCTGCTCGCCGCCATGCCGCCGGTGGTGATGTTCTTCGCCATGCAGAAGCACTTCATCGCCGGGCTGACGCTGGGCGCCTCGAAGGGCTGAAGGACGGGATGTCCCGGCGGGCGTGGTGGCTCGGGCCGCCCGCCACGCCCCTCCGGGCGGCCACGCCGGCGGGCGAACACGCTCCGGCACCCGCCGGCATGAGAACGGCCGCGGCACCCGGACCCGGCGCCCCTACACCGAGCCCTGCGCCGGCTTGCGGGTCGTGCCCGCCTGCACGACGCCTTCGCCCGGTGCGGCACCGCCCCAGGGCAGGACGCCACACCGACGGCTGCTCGCGGCCACCGGCGTACTGGACCGCTGCACCCCCGATCCGCGCGCCATCCCTCGACCACGTCGAACTTTCCCGCTCGGGGCCGGCTGAAGGCCCACCCGACTTACAGGTAGAGGAGTGGTGTTCCGATAAGGGGCCGACACGCCCGGGAAACGCCATCGCGCCGCCTCCACCCGTTCATGTCGGTCCGACCGGCCACGACGACTGCACAGCGCCCATGAGCATCAAAGCCAGCCTCACCCTCAGGTACACGATCGCATTGGGGCTCGTCGCCTCGGTACTGGTGGTCACCCACCTCACCTCGGGCGATCGCCTGGAGAGCGGCCGGCACGATGCCCGGCTGATCGATGTCAGCGGGATGCAGCGCATGCTCTCGCAACGCATCGCGCTGCTCTCGATCGAACGGCTGATCGTGAGCGAGGAGTCGCGGCGGCGCGAGAACGCGCAGAAGATGCTCGCCGCCATCGAGCGCATGGCGAACAACCATGAACAGCTGAAGAGCGACTGGCGTGCGCGTGCCGCCGAAGGGGGGTCGGTGTACGCGACGTACCTGGGCGAGAACGGCATCGCCGTCGAGGTCGAGCGCTACCTCGATACCGCACGAATGCTCGTCGATGACCGGCGCGATGCGGCCGATGCCGCCCGGCGCATCGACGAGGGGTTCGTGCTGGCGCAAGCGCTCGATGGCGAGTTCCTGGCGCGGCTGAACGCGGTCGTGCAGCGCTACACCCACGAAGCGCAGATGCATTCGGTGCACCTGCGTCGCTACGAGACGCTGACCCTGGCGTTCGGGCTGGCCATCCTGTTGCTGGAGGCACTGCTCATCTTTCGTCCCATGGTGAACCGGATAGTCCGCTGCATCCGGGTGCTGGACGAGGCCAACGAGGAGCTGAGCACGCTGGCCACGGCGGTGTCCACCAACCTGCGCGCCCCGATCGTGGACTCCATCGGGCTCATCCGGCAGGTGGACGATGCGCTCGCCAGCGGCAAGGTGACCCAGGCGAGTGCGGCCACCCGCAACGTCTACAGCTCGATGGTCACGCTGGACGGCGTCATCGAGGAGCTGCTGGAGGTGGTGGGCCGCCAGCGCGAAGCGGTGATGAAGTCCGGCGTGTTCGGTCGTCGCGACAAGCGGACCGAGGTGCCGGACGACAGGACCGGCACCGACAAGAGCGGCACCGACAGGGCCGGATCCGCACGATCCGGCCGTCCGCTACCGGATCGATCGGGCCGCCAGTAACGCCTTCGCCACCGACTCGCCCGCGGCGAACGCCCCCTCCAGCAGCCCGGGACCGACGGCTGCGGTCTCCGCGGCACAGAATCGCAATCGGCCGTCCAGGGACGGTTCGCGGAGGATCGGCGGCAACACCTGCGGGTGCGCCGGCGTACCGGTCCGGTCCGCTGCACTGCACACCCGGGGGTCCAGCGACCAGTCCTCGATGTGCAGCGCCACCGGCTGCAGCGCCCGTTCTCCGAAGCAGTGTCCGAGCTGAGCCAGCACGGCGTCGTGCAACCGCATCCCGTGTGCGTGCCGATCCGCCGCGGGCACGCCCACGAAGCCGAACAGCGCCGCCGGTTCGCCGCCCGGGCCGCAATGGTCGTGGATCTCGACCAGCGGTCCGACGCTGCTCGCCACACGCCCGGACAGTCCCGTCTCGCGCCAGAACGGCGTGCCGTAGACGGCCACCGCCTTGGCCTGCGCCGCCATCCAGGTCGGGGCGGTCTGCAGGGCCTTCGACAGGGCCATCGGCAGCGCCGGCTCGAACGCGATGTGCTGCAGCGCGATGCGCGGTGCGCACGCGACGATGGCGGCACTCGCCGCGATGCGTTCGCCACCGTCGATCTCCACGGACAGCGTGGCACCGTCCGTCCGGATCGCGGTGACCGGCGATCCGGTCGTGACGCTGTCCGACGGCAACCGGGCCATCAGGGCATCGACCAGTGCGCCCGGCCCACCGACCACGCGCCGGATGCCGTCCTGACCCGGCAGCACCGCTCGCACGGGGGGCAGACCCCGGTGACGCTCGATCAACCCGTCGCCGTGCTCGTGCTGGGCGACGGTATCGACCTCCAGACGCGATAACCAGCCGGCCACGCACGGCTGCCAGCGCGGCCAGACCCAGCTCGGTCCGAGTTCGCCGACCGTGCGGCCGTCGCGCATCAGCGAGCGCACCCGACCGCCGGGCACGGGGTGCGCCTCCAGGACGCGCACCGGACACCCGGCCTCGGCCAGTGTCAGCGCGCAGCTCAGCCCGGCGACACCGGCCCCGACGACGACGACGGGGTCGATCGTGCTCACACCGGTGCGCACGCTCGCACGCGCACCAGCGGCAGCACGCTCGACCCGATCGATACCGTGCTGACCGCCATCGCCAGCACCGCCAGCAGCGGGTGCACGTAGCCGAGCACGGCGGCCGGTATCAGCAGCGCGTTGTAGACCAGCGCGAAGGCGAGATTGCGGCGCAGCGCCCGCGCGGCGTCAGCACTCAGCCGCAGGGCCAGGTCCACGTTCGCCAGCCCACCGTGCAGTACCGACAGGGCGGCGGCGCTGCGTGCCAGGTCACTCGCCTCGCCGGTGGCGATCCCCAGGTCCGCCACGGCCAGCGCGGGCGCATCGTTCAGGCCGTCGCCGACGAAGGCCACGCACCGCCCGTCACCCTGCAGGCGTTCGACCAGGGCGTGCTTGTCGTCCGGGCGCAACGCGGCGTGCCACTCCAGTCCGAGCGGCACGGCCAGCGCCTCGACCGCACCGGGCGTGTCGCCGCTGGCGATCACCGGCTGCAGGCCGCGTGCGCGCAGGGCCTGCAGCAGGGCCTGCGCATCCTCGCGCACGGTGTCGAACAGCTCGACGGCACCGATCGCGGTGCCGTCCAGTGCGACCAGCACGCGGCTGCAGCCCGGTTCGACCGGTGCCACGGACGACGTCTCCACCCCGTGCTCCTCGAGCCAGCGCGCAGAGCCTGCCAGTACCGTGCGGCCGTCCGGCAGCACGCCCTCGACACCGGCTCCGGCCCGTTCGCGCAGACCGTCGAGCGCATCGGTGCCGTCTCGCCGGGGCACCGTGTGCCGCCGGATCGCCTGCGCGAGCGGATGGTTCGAGCCGCTCTGCACCCGCACCGCGAGCACCAGCACCGCCTCTGCGGTGTGCCCGTCGCGCGCCACCACCCGGGCGACCTCGAGCTGCCCGCG
>Ga0209831_1002359_pt1 | contig 16491 bp, 9 predicted proteins | sample Maine_Asex4_meta_FD_187451 | JGI IMG/M metagenome (GOLD analysis project Ga0209831, IMG submission 187451) | Marine algal microbial communities from Maine, USA - Maine_Asex4_metaG (SPAdes) (version 2) | ecosystem: Host-associated > Algae > Red algae > Unclassified | place: Maine, USA | collected...
ATTCACTCAGTTTCTATTACAGATATTTCTGCTGAATGACTCCAAACCTAGTAAAAATCAATCTCTTCTCTTCAAAACCTACTTGACAGAGAGTTTCTTTCTCTCACTTCTTTTGGCGAAGGTATTGTTTAATTTGGCGAAGGTATTGTAAGAAAAATGCTCAAGAATGAAGATCAAAATAGAGCTTTTTGGCGAATTTCATCTTTGATCTGGTTTTGATGTTTAATATTTCCTCTCAACCAAACTAAAAACCCGCAACCAGTTGTCCCACTTATCGTAAAATTCATAGAGATTTCACAAATGCTTCATTGATTTGTCCTTGCTTTTAGACATACTTGGGTAAAGACACTTAAGCAAATATTGCAGCGAACATAATTTAAGTCTCTGTCGAAACACAACTTTTATCCTAAAAAAGTCATTCACATATTGAGCAGTTAATTAAATATTTAATTTTAAGTCAATGAGCGAATCCCATGTTCTTCTCCAATCCTCCAAAATTAAAGATTCTGAATCAATTCAACTTGTAAATCAAGTCAACTATCAAAAAAGATCCTTGCCGACAACACCTCTTTTTGGAACTGACGGCATACGAGGATATGTAGGAGAAGACGAACTATTAAACTCTTCTCTCGCTTGGCAAATTGGATTTTGGGCAGGGCAGACGTTTCGAGCAAATAGCGATCGCCTTGCCCCAGTAATTCTCGGTCAAGACTCTAGAAACTCAAGCAATATGCTGTCTGAAGCATTATCTAAAGGTTTAACTGCTGCAGGGATAGAAGTTTGGAATTTAGGTTTGTGTCCTACTCCTGCTGTGGCTTATCTTACCAATGTCCATCAAACCATGGGAGGAATCATGATTTCTGCCAGCCATAATCCTCCTGAAGATAATGGTATCAAACTGTTTAATTCTAATGGCAATAAGCTTTCTAGCTTAATTCAAGAGCAAATTGAAGCGGGAATTAGAGGCAGATGGTCGGACACAAACATGATGCTTTGTAACACTGAATCTTTAGGCAAACAACACTATCGACCAGAGTTGATCGCCCAATACATTGAATCAGTATGTAAACCTTTTGAGGCGATCGATTTAGCTGGAATGAAAATTGTTTTGGATTTAGCTTGGGGTGCTGCGGTGGATACTGCACCAGCAATCTTTAAAACTATGGGTGCAGAGGTAATTACTCTGCATGAATATGCTGACGGCGATCGCATTAATGTTAACTGCGGTTCGACTCATTTAGCTAGTTTGCAACGAGCTGTTAAACAACATCAAGCCGATTTAGGATTTGCTTTTGATGGTGATGCAGATCGAGTCATGGCTGTAGATTCACAGGGTCGAGTCGTAGATGGCGACTACATTCTCTATTTTTGTGGTCTAGCACTGCGTCAACAGCAGATGCTGCCCAACAACACAATTGTTTCCACGGTAATGGCTAACTTAGGATTTGAAAATGCCTGGGTCAAATCGGGAGGCAAATTAGTCAGAACTGCTGTAGGAGATCGACATGTGCATTCCAAAATGGTCGAACTAGGTGCAAATTTGGGCGGAGAACAGTCTGGTCATATACTATGTCCTCACTATGGTGTTTCGGGAGATGGTGTTTTGACGGCACTGCATTTATCAACTTTAGTCAAACAATCTGGCAAATCAAGCGAGCAAATGTTGTCAGATAGTTTTGAGAAGTATCCCCAACTGCTGGTAAATGTGCGAGTTGAAGATGCTCGATGTCGGCAAAGCTGGGAAGAATGCGAACCTCTAGTTCATGCGATCGCCAAAGCGGAAACAGCAATGGGAACACAAGGAAGAGTGCTAGTGCGTCCTTCTGGTACAGAACCTTTAATTCGCGTCATGGTTGAAGCGGAAAATATGCAGCTAGCTCAACAGTGGTCAGATATGTTAGTAACCTGTACGAAAAAACATCTAGGATCGTAACTCGGTTATTTTATCAAAAAGCTTTGAGTCTTTAGCTACACAACTCTTGGTAATGAGCACAGAGCCTCACAGCGCAGTTCTCTCACCCCCAACTATGCGCTTTACTTTCGGTCAGATGGAGACAAGTATATATGAACATTTGTTTGTGTCCCACCCTCGATTGCGCCATTTTAGATATTTCTTTCTTATATTTTTATATTCTTAAATCTTATCTATCTATGTACGTCAACATTTTAAATCTACCTATAAAATCTCTAAACAAAAAGCTCGAATATTTCCGAAACGCATCTGTATCTGACTTTAAAGAAATTGTGAAATGTTATTTAAAATGGCTTACCCCTGGGTTGTTGGTTAAACGTTGGCTGATTGTAAACACCATTGGAATTCTATTGACCAGCATAGGATTATTGAGCTTCTGTAAATTAAGTCTAGTAATCAGTCTAATTACTTCTTTGAGTAGTCTTTTGAGCGCGATCGCTAATGTTGTTCCTAGCTGTATATGCAGTATTCTAATTACAGTTCTTGGTCTATGGTTGTTGTTTATCGGTCAAACTCGCGCTATGAAGTCTCTGGCTAATGCCTCTCATTCAGAGAGAACTCAAAATATAGTAGAACTTCTACTTACTCAACGTTTAGATCGAGGGAAAAAGATTGTTACGGTTGGTGGTGGAACTGGTCTTTCTAGTTTATTAAGAGGTTTAAAAAACTTTAGTCATAACCTCACTGCCATTGTCACTGTTGCCGATGATGGTGGATCATCAGGAAGATTGCGAGCCGAATTAGGAGTATTACCCCCAGGAGATATACGAAACTGTGTAGCAGCTCTAGCTCGAGAAGAAAGTTTGTTAACAGAACTATTTCAGTATCGTTTTTCTGCAGGAGATGGTCTTAAAGGTCATAGCTTTGGTAATTTGTTTCTCACCGCTATGACAGAAATTACTGGAAACTTTGAAACAGCGATCGCAGCTTGCTCTGCAGTTTTGGCAATCAAAGGACAAGTATTACCTGCAACCTTGGATGATATGCATTTGTGGGCAGAATTAGAGCGAGGACAGCTAGTCAAGGGAGAATCAAATATTGCAGCAGCTAAAGGTAAAATCGAACATGTTGGCTGCATTCCTGCTAATCCTACTGCCTTACCTGAAAGCATTAAAGCTATTAAATCGGCCGACTGTATCGTATTAGGACCTGGAAGCCTCTACACCAGTATTATTCCTAACTTATTAGTTCCCGAAATTAGAGATGCGATCGCCAATGCTCGTGTTCCTCGTATTTATGTCTGTAATATTATGACCCAGCCTGGAGAAACTGATAATTATACAGTAAGCGATCATATTAAGGCGATCGAGCGAGTTTGCGATCAAAAAATGTTCGATCTGGTGATTGTTAATCAACAGCCTCTTTCTCCTCAAGCCTTGGTTAAATATGCCCAAGAAGGTTCTGACCCAGTAACTATAGATCGAGCAGAACTTGACTCGTTAGATTGTCAAGTAATATTTGCCAATATTTTAGATGAAGATCGCAAAACTCACTGTGTTCGTCACAATTCTTGGAAAATAGCGAAGATAATAGCTGAAAATAACAGTAATCATGGAAGAGAGATCTCTCTAAAATCTTATACCTAAAACTGCTTAAACCAAGCTCTTATTTTAAATTTGAACATTAGACACTAAAAGCACTAAATTTAGATATTTATTAGGTTGAAAATATTTAACACTTTTTAATAGTAGTACTGAAATTATGAGCAACTCTAGTTAACTTTATATAGATTTTACCTGTTCTTGATCTAATTTGTTTTTTTATAAGCCACATTAGTAATTAAGAAGAGATTTAACTAGTCAAACATCGCAGTCTAAAGCTTTCATGTTCGTCTTTATTATTACTTTAGTTAGGTGATTTTCTGTAATTAACTGACTTTAAATAAAAACTAATTTTTATAAAAAAACTATGATTAAGATTTTAATTGTTGACGATCAAAAAAGTGTTCGCGCGAGACTTGAATATCTGGTAGATTCTGTTAAAGGTTTTGAAGTAGTTGGAATTGCCGAAAATGGGATAGAAGCGATTGCCAATGCTGCCACTTTAAAACCTGATGTTATTCTGCTAGATCTGGAAATGCCTAAAATTAATGGCTGTACGGCAATCAAACTTATCTCAGCAGAATCTCCTCAAGCCAAAATTTTAGTGCTTAGCAGTCACGATCAACCTGAGTATGTCGTAGAATCTATGTCTGCTGGAGCGATGGGTTATTTGCTTAAGAGCGCTTCGGATGAAGAAATTGAACAGGCTATTAGATTTGTTCTTAAAGGACATACTCACATGGGAGCAGGTTTGTTTGCCAAAATGTTACCTACGGTTCAATCTACAGAAATTAATATTACCGAACCTAAAGAATCTATTCTGACAACGCCAGATAGGCAAGAAATTGTCCTTAATGCAACTTCTCAAAATTCATTGGCTGTTGCAGATAATCTAAAAGATGTGGATATAATTCCCCAGCCAAAACAAAATCAAAATACTGGTAACAAACAAATTTTGGCCTGGCTAATCTTAACAGTGGGTTTAACTACTGGTATTTACGGAATGCGTCAATGGTTGAGAAAACCTTTACCATCTTTGAGTCGGGTTGCACAGTCTGCCACTTTAGCTGATACTAAGTTTACTGGTAAATTAGAGCCTGCTAAGACTTTCAAAATAGCTGCAATTAATTCTGGTGTAGTAGAAAATATTGAGGTACAGATAGGAGATAAAGTACAAGTCGGTCAGCCTTTATTAACTCTGACAAATTTAGCTGCGGAAGGTCGTGAAAAACAAATCATTCAAGAAAAACAGTTAACTAGACAACAACAGCAAGGGGTTCTTCAACAGCAGCAAACTGCTCGACAACAAGTATTAGAGCTAGAACAAAGAATAAATCGCCTTAAATATAATTTAAGTCCCCTACGGGCGAGAATTGCCGAAGCAAATTTACAGGTATCCTTAGCTAAAAGTGAAGCAGACAAGCTTCCTTTACGTCAAAGACAAGACTCTGTACCTAGAACTAAAGCTATCTATCAACGCGCAACGGCACGCTTCGATCGCTTAGAGAATCTTTACAATCAAGGAGCAATTTCTCAAGAACAACTAGAACAAGTACAGGCAGAAGTAGACATTGCTAAGGTCGATTATGACATGGCGATCGCCGCATCAACAGCTAATGCCAAATTAGAACGCAACCAAAGAAAACTATCTCAGCTACAGGAAGAGCTAGAACTACAGGAACTACAAAATGCGATCGCGCTTCTGACTAAGCAAAAGCAAACTGCAAATTTAGAATATCAGCAGGCAACAGATAAATTGGCTTTGCTAAACCAACAGGTACAACAGCTTAACGAATACCAAGTGCCTGAAATGCGCCGAGTTGTTAGAGCAACCGAAGCGGGAATTGTGGCAGAACTTCCCGTATCGATAGGCGATCGAATCTACGAAGGTAATTCTGTGGTCAAATTAGCCAAATTAGAACAAATTAAAGTTGCTGTTGATGTAAATTCTCGCATTATTAATGGCTTAGATAAACAGCAAGAAGCATTAATTCAAATTGGAGAAGGAGTGACGGCACAGAAATTTACGGGTAAAATCGCAACTGTTAATCCTATTCCTAATGAAAAATTGAATTATTTAGTTGAAGTGGAATTTGCTAACCCATCTAACTCTTTAATCATCGGTCAATTAGCTCAAGTTCAGTTTTTGCCCCAAACAGTTGCTGGAGAATAAATTTGGCTCGACCTTGTGTACTGCTGACAACAGAGGGAACTTACCCTTTTGCCAAAGGAGGAGTCAGCACCTGGTGTCATGTTTTGACTCAACAGCTACCAGAAATAGATTTTAAGCTATTGGCTGTGGTAGCTAATCCGTATCAACCAGGACGCTACGATCTATCCGCTAATGTTTTGGAAGTATTTAAAATACCTCTTTGGGGAACTGACGATCCGATCGAGTATAGCTGGCGATCGCCTTTTTCTCAGGCGCTTAAAAGCAAAACCGCAGTAACGCAAGATTTAATTCAAGCCAAGTTTGTACCGCTGTTTGAATCTTTTATCGGCACCGCATTATTAGGCGAGATCGAAGTAGAATCTTATGGTTTGTTACTGCGATCGCTTCACGAATATTTTCTGCTTTATGACTATCACCAAACTATGAACTCTCCCTTGGTTTGGTCGTGCTTTAAAAGTTTAGCCTGGGATTATTGTCAGCAAGAATCTCTTGTGGGAGTTACCTTAACAGAGTTAACTGAAGCGATGCGCTTGCTGTATCGATTTTTGATTACAATTCACGTACCCGTTCCCGAAACAGATATTACTCACTCCTCAGCAGCAGCTTTTTGCGGACTACCCTGCGTCATCGCCAAGCTACAGCGCGGTACTCCCTATTTACTAACCGAACACGGGATTAATATTCGAGAACAGTATTTAAACCTCAACCAAAATATTCCTTCTCTGTTTGTCCGCAAGTTTTTATATTCCTTGATGGGTGCAGTAGTTAAACTAAACTTTCATTTTGCCGATCTTGTTGCCCCAGTCTGTGAATATAATGCTCGTTGGGAACGTTGGTGGGGCGTACCGCAGGAGAGAATTAAAGTAATTTACAATGGCGCAGATCCAGAAAAGTTTCATCCGACACCCCCAGTAAAAAAAGAACGCCCCCAAGTAATGAATATGGGTTTAATTTTTCCCCTCAAGGGTCAGTTGGATCTAATTCAGGCAGCAGTAACGGTACGGGATAAAATTCCCGATGTTGAATTTCGCTTTTATGGCAAAGCTTCCGATGAAAATTATTATGCCCAATGTCAAGAACTCGTACGCAAACATAATCTAGAATCAACCATTAACTTTGCTGGTTTTACTAGCGAACCTTGGCGGGCTTATAGTGAAGCAGATATCGTGGTTTCTGCTAGTATTTCCGAAGGGTTTCCCTTTGCAATTATTGAAGCTATGCTATCTGGGGCTACTATCATTTCGACAGATGTGGGAGGAGTGCGAGAAGCGATCGCCGATACGGGCTTAATGGTGCGGGCGGGTTGCCCCGAACAAATGGCAGAAGCGATTTTAAAGCTATTATTACTTTCTCCAGAAGAGCGATCGCAATATGGCAAAAGAGCCTTGGATCGTTCTCTTGAATTATTTACCCAAAAAACCTTTCTCACCGAACATTTAGACACCTACTATAAATTACTCGGTAATTAGATTATATGAAATCAGGGGACTTTGGACATTAAACATCGAACATCGAAGCACTGAACATTGACCGAAGCAATAAATGATAAATGATAAATGATAAATGAAATCCCCGAACAAAAACTTTTAGAATTAATCAAACGAGTAGAAGCGGTCAGCCCTAAACTAGTAGACCATTGGCAAACAATGGCGATAGTTGAGTCTCTAGGCTATACGGATCGCATTATCAAAGAAGAATTTGGTTTTACAGATGTTTTAGAAATTGGGCAATACATTTATCAGCGTCATAATCCTTCTGCGGTCAAGGTGAATTCTCAGGTTGCAGGTAGTAAAAAGCGGATACTCAGGGAAATATATATCTTTGTGGCTCAATTTTCTCGTAGTTTTGTCTATGCTATTCCCCTGATTTCGCTTCTAGTCTTGGGTAACGTCGATAGTGGGGATACTTGGAAGTTTATTCCCCCTCAATTAGCTGCTGTATTTACCTTAGCAACCTTAGCCAGCTTGATTATCAGCGGTGGATTTGTTCAAGCGATCGCTCGTAGAGGAGAGTTTTATCTGGGTTTAAACTTACCCCAGCAAGCCAGAAAAGCTTGTCTTTCGCTTTTGGGTTTAGGAATGTTGACTAGCTTTGGGTTAGCCGTATTAAGTATTTGGTTTGGTTTCTATCGCAGTTTGTTTCCTGATGAGTATTTGGTTTTAGGAACTGGTTATTATTTGGTTCTAAGTCTACTTTGGATGTTGTTATCGATCCTGTCTTTACTCTCTGTTTGGGGTACACCATTAACCTTGATCGGCTTAACTGCTTTGTTTTGGGGTATCAAATTTCAATTAGGGATGGGTGCGTTAGAAGCGCAAATTATAGCCATCTTTTTGGTTTTAATACTTTTAACGATCGCCATTGCCATTTTATTTAGAAAACAACGCCTTGCCCATCCAGTCGATGGCGAAGTCCAATTACCCAATCTCAGTGCAACTATTTATTTACTTGCTCCTTTTTTTTCTTATGGAATCGTCTATTTCTGCTTTATTTTTGCGGATCGCTTAGTCGCTGGATGGGCGGTAGATGCTGCTTCTGGGCTAATATTTGCCATTGATTCTACTTATCAACGCGCAATGGATTTGGCTTTGCTCAATTTTTTATTGGCTGTACCTCTGAGTGAATATTTAGCCTATAGGTCGATCGACTACTGGTACAAACAAGCAAAATCAACAGAATTTGCCGAAATAGCTGCTTTATCTAAAAAATTACGCCGTGGTTATCTAATCTCAAATAGCGTAATTTTAGTTTTTTTCATCTCGTTAACTGCCTTGACCGTTGGTATTTTTGAGCCTAAATCCTGGGCAACAATTAATCCCGCTTTGACTATTGTAGGCTGTTTTGGATATGTACTATTAGTACTAGGTTTATTGAATGCAGTGATTCTATTTAATCTTAATATTGCCTCTGCTGCTATTTCTGCGCTTTTTCCTGCTCTTCTAGTTAACTTAGTAGTGGGATATATTGCCGCCCAGGCGATCGCCCCTGAATGGGCAGTATTGGGCTTAGTCATTGGCTCGACTGTCTTTGTACTACTTTCTCGACGCAAAGTTTTACAAGCGATCGATAACCCTGATTATGCTTACTACCTGGGAGGGTATTAGGAAGGGATGAAGGATGAGGAATGAAGGACGAGGAATGAAGGACGAGGAAGCTATAATGAAGTTATTTTTTAATTCAGGAAAATCTAGATTAATTCAGCTTGTTACTGCTGTTGCGATTGTTTTAACGGTCGTATCTTGCCAATCTCAGGTAGCTAAGGGTAATTCCTTGAAAATTTTGCTTCCTCTTTACATTTATCCTAACTGGTATGAGCCAGATAACTACACTTGGTCGCAGGTTGTAACCGCAGCGAAACAAGTTCCGATTGTGGCAATTATTAATCCTAACAATGGCCCTGATGGTAATCCACCAAATCAAGACTATGCCAAAGGTTTAGAAGATCTAAAACTAGCCGATGTTACTACAATTGGCTATGTCTATACTCAATATGGCGATCGCCCGATAGCAGAAGTCAAACGTGACATCGATCTTTACTATCAATATTTTGGGGTCAAAGGAATTTTTCTCGATGAAAGTGCTAGTAATGTTGCAGAAATTGACTATTATCAAGATATTTATCGCTATATCAAAGCTAAAGGCGATCGTGAACTAGTAGTAATAAATCCTGGAACACATACCGATCGAGAATACATAACCCGCCCTGCAGCAGACTTATCAGTAATTTTTGAAAATTATTCTCATGCTTGGGAAGAATATCAGCCTCGACCCTATGTAGATCGTAACCAGAGCGAGCATTTTGCCAGTCTTATTCATTCTGTCTCTGATGCTGCCACTATGAAAGCTCATCTAGATAAAGCCGTAGAACGTAATATTGGTTATATTTACATTACCGACGATAGTCCTACTAACGCTGACGGAGATCCTTGGAACAGTTTTCCCCCCTACTGGCAAGAAGAAGTAGATTATGTCTGGAATCTAAATAAGTAAACACATTGACGTTGGTAATTTCGTGTGTGAGATTTAAAACATTTTTGCTTTGAGCGTTTTTAGAAAGAAGTTCTATCTGGATAACAAGCTCTTTAGCACAATTATATTTGTATAGTTACAAGAGCATCCGCGCTAAGGGTGCAGTAATTGACAGCACTCTATTTTATTTTGAATCAGAAGACAGTTTTTGTCATCACTTGAAGTAAAAATACTTTTTTCAATTGATGACACCGCCTACTATTGCTCAATATTTACACATACTTAAAGCTACTGCTGTCTAGATCGAGCCGAATATTTTCGCTGCCCAAAACTAGACCAATTATTTCTCGTTGGTCAGAGAAGATTCCTGAGCTAGCACCATATGTGTTACCACCTAGACTTATTTGACTAAAGCTTCTAACAAAATAGTCGTCGGCATTACCGTTGAGTTGAATCTTGTCTTTGCTAGAGTCAAAGTCTATAACGATCGCAACATCTAAAATTCGACTATCAGTCCAAAAACTATAATAGACATTATTAGTATCTCCTAAGATAAAGATATCTCGACCGTTGCCACCTTTGAGGTAATCTACTTCCGATGCCCCTGGGGTTTGGCTGCTGGTATCGGCACCTACTATTATGTCATTTCCTCCGCCACCATAAAGGCGATCGCTACCCGCACCTCCATTAAGAACATCGCTTCTCGAACCGCCATAAAGGCGATCGCTACCCGCACCTCCATTAAGAACATCGCTACCCGCACGACCATAAAGGCGATCGCTACCCGCACCACCGTTAAGAACGTCTCCACCACTAGAGCCTTCTACAGTATCATCTCCCGAAGTAGAAGCTAGGACACGAGCATTGTGCCGAGCGATGGTACTAAAGACCATTTCTGCCGTAGTACCATCAATTCTAGAGTTATCTGCGCCAATAATACTGAATAGAGGATTAGCTAACTCTACGGTTACTTTTCCTTCTCCAGAGAAAGTGTATTCTAAGTTGCTGCCGTTACCATTGAGAGTCTCCAACTCGGCGCGCATTGGTAGTTCCGTAATACGAGTAACCTTATCTTGGGTTGTACCAACATTAATCGTAAACTTGCCACCATTGCTAGGTAAGAAAACAGTATTGTCATCGTAGGCGTACCAGTTGTCTACGCTTTGGATCACTCCCTCACTAATGTCTAATCCGAAGTTACCCACGCCAACTGCTTTTACTTCGGCAGTAATAGTATTACCAGAACTTTCTACAAATAGTTGTGACTGCTCGAAAGTTTTGATACGTTGACTAGCATCATCTAAGGTAACAAATTCGGCACCCTTGGCATGAGCCTCTTGGATAAGTGCAGTAAACATTTCTTGACTGTAGCCGTCATTGTTAAAGTTAGTTGGACCATAATCATGCCAAGGCATCAGAACAATAGGCTTATTGCTGTGGCTAATGACTTCATTGTATTGTCTAATCCATTCAACTTGAGCTTCTTGAGCCGTTAGGGGTTGAGGAACAAAGCCACCATTACCATCGGGAACAGGAATACCAAAGCCAATCATGGTAAAGTCAAACCAGAGGTTAGGAGCCAAGTATACTGATTCTTGACCAGGTTCTAAGAAGCCAAACGCACCAGGATAACCCGCGCCAACGGCAGTCGCACCACCAGACATATAATCGAAGTACTGAATAATTTCTTTAGAGGTAGGCAGTTGTTCTGGGGCACCAGGAACAGCAGTACCAGTTACGGTAATTCCTAATTGCTGTTCGATAATTTGTTTAGACTGATTAAACTCAAATTCTATTTGAGCGGGGGTAGCAAAATTGGTGTTGTTAGAGGGGTTATAACCTGCATATTCTTGGAAATGAGTATAAGAATGAGTTCCGATCTCGTTACCTGCCGCTAACAATGCTTCGTAATAAGGGCGAGATAATTCCCAATTGGTGTACTGTCCAGTTTCAGGACTGTCGCCAATATTAATGTAATAAGAACCAACAAAATTAAAGTCGGTCTTCCAGCGATCTACTATGGGCAGCATTTGATCGTAAACCCCAAGTGAACCATCACTAGGATTGACACTATCAAATGCGGGAGATACATCCATGTCGTTGCGTGACAAGAACAAAGATTCGTTACGAGTCATTGCCAAGGCAACGCTAGGCTGATTATCAAAAGTAGACCAGCGTACTGCTTCCCAAGCCAGGTTGTTATCACCTAAATAACTAGCAGTGGCAAAATGGACGTTACGACCACCAGTTTCTGTGGCTACTACCGCGTTGTAAGTCTCGCCACCTGCATTTTGACTAACTAAAACCTCGGCAGTTTGATCTGCATAACTCTCATAAGCAGCCCAGCCAATAGGATTTTGATATTCGCGGATTATTTCTCCCGCATCATAACCTTGGACAACAGGAGTGGTTGCATCACTTGCTGTTAGGGATACCTGACTCGTACCGAAAGCTTTGGGGGCAAGTCCTAATAAACTCTTCATGCGGGAGTAGGGATCGCCATCTAAAAGATCGCCATTTTCATCGTTGGTCATGAAGTCACCAGCAGCAACTATGCCAATGTTGTATTGATATACAGCATCAGTTAGGGTATCTTGAATTTGCTGTACATCAGCTTGATTAACATTGCGAATACCAGGGAAGATCAGAGTATCGTAATTGACCAAATTGTTGATGTCTTTAAGATCGTCTTCTGTCAAAAGATCGAATGGAACTCCCGACATCATTACTTCTTCTTGTACAGACATATATAGTTGGGAATATGCTGTTTGGTTGGTACCTAAATCGGGTAAGCCAAAGAATCGATCCGCAGTAGTTTGAGAAAAGACGATACCTACCTTTTTGCTAGAATCGGTTCTTGCCGGTAAGTTTTTATCGCCAAAAACTGTGTAGTTTTGGGCACCGTAGTTTCCAGGCAAAAACACATTATTGTTAACATCAATTACGACATCAACTGCTTCGGCTAAATTGCCAAGCGCAGAAGCAGGGACAGCGAATTCAACAATCTGTCGATCGCTATTAAAAGCATGATTTAGGGCGCTAGTAAAATTTTGTCCTGCTGCACCAGTGTAAAGATAGGGTGCGTTATCAGTAAAAAAGTTAACGTTGTATTCTGCTCCCACTGTCGAGCCAAACACTTGATATCCAGTACTAGCATCTCGATCGGTGTTGAGCCAAACGGTAGTACCAGATCCGATCGCCGTACCGTCAGATTTGATAGCAAAGATATAATTGTCTCCTACCAACTGACCATACACTTCATATCCGAGTTGACCTGTCCCAGGCAGAAAATCTAGTCTATTATTGTCAGTCCAGTCTGACAAGTTGCCATCGAGAGTAATATTACCAAAAGTAAGATTTTGCATTAGTTTATATGAAATTGATTTTTTAAAGAAGTGGTTAATAAGTACTAAATAAATATTTCAAGAAAGTTCGAGACCTCGTTTGAAAGCAATAGAGGTCTTGAATTATTTGGTTTTATGAATCAAATGCATATACTAAAGACTGGGATTGCTTTTTTTTCTCCCAGGCATAGGCAGTAGTTAAAATAGTTTCTAAATTGTTATATTTAGGCTGCCAACCGAGAACTTGACGAATGCGATCTCCACTAGCAATAACACTGGCTGGATCTCCTGCTCTTCGAGGAGACTTAACTACAGGAAAATCTATACCAGTGATTTCTTTGAGTTTGTCTAGCACCTCCTTCACACTATATCCTTGACCATAGCCACAGTTGAGAATTTGGCTGTCTCCACCTTTCTCTAGGTAGCTCAACGCATCTATATGTGCTGCTGCTAAATCTTCGACGTGGATGTAGTCGCGAATTCCCGTTCCATCAGGAGTATCAAAGTCCGTGCCAAAAATACTTACAGCAGGAATGTTACCTAATGCTGCATCGCAGGCGACTCTCATTAAGTGACTGGCTTTAGGACTAGACTGACCAATTCTACCAACTAAGTCTGCACCAGCAACGTTAAAGTAACGTAGAATCACATATTTGAAATCCGAACTAAATCCATAGTCGCGAATCATGCGTTCGCTCATTAGTTTTGACCAACCATAGGGATTAATTGGATTAGTAGCACAAGTTTCACTTACTGGATTTTCTTCTGGTTCTCCATAAACAGCAGCAGTACTTGAAAAAACTAGTTGTTTGACTTCGTATCTTTGACAGCAATCAAGTAAATTGAGCGTATTGCGAGTATTGTTATGATAATAACTTAGAGGATTAATAACCGATTCTGGGACAGAAATACTGGCTGCGAAATGTAAAACTGCCTCAAATTTATGTCGAGCAAATGCTAATTCTAAAGTTGTTTTGTCTGCCAAATCTCCTACAATTAAATTGCCGTGGAGCAAAGCTTTGGCAGAACCAGTAGAAAGATTATCATAGACAACTACTTCATATCCAGCATCGCCTAACTGACGTACTGTATGCGAACCAATATATCCTGCACCACCAGTAACTAAAATTTTCTTACTCATTGAATTCTATTAAGAAATTTCACATAGTTTTTCTAATTATGTCTTTGCCAATAAGTAAATAGGTGAAGCATCAATGAATTATCTATTAAGAATCTAAAAAGTTACTCCCAATTTGTGGTTTAGCTAGAAAGTAGTCAGATATTTTTCTTTACGGATCGCATTTCACTTGAACTGATAAATTCTTAACTCTGCATTTTCAAAATAAATTTGGCTATCAGAATGATTTTGAAAATAGGTTTTACATATTTGCAAAGCCTCAAATTCTAAGCTAGCTCGCCCAGCAGTAGAACGATAGTAGCGGTAGGTGCGATCGCTTAAAATAGAATTAGGTAGGGATGTCGGTTCATCGGCAAAAGTAACGAAAGGTATTTTTTCCACAAAGACAAATAGATCTGTGCCGCTAATAGGAAATTGAAATTCTGGATCAGCAACTTTGTCGGCATACTGTTCTACCAATAAAGCCAAATCTTTATACCAGCCAGAGCCATATATCTCTGCTAATTGTTCTGTCGGTGCAGCCAAACTCCAACTATTGCGGGGAAAGAGATTTTTAATTTCCAAAGTTTTACGAGCAGCAATATCATATTCTAAATAAGTTATCTGGGGTGTTAGTGGCAATAAAAAATTACAGGATAAAGCGATCGCCAGACCCAAACACAAGGTTTCTGCCCATTTTGGCGATTGTGTTTTGACGACTGCAACAATCCCACTAAATAATAATCCTGAGAATAAACTAAGAGCTACAGGTAGAGTTAACAGAAAGCTGTGAGTCCACATCAGCTTCTCTGTGCCCTGAGCAAACATCGCCAAGGTAATCCAAGCTGAGGTTACACCAACTAATAGTAATTTTCTGCCACCAAGTAAACCAATAGGTGCGATCGCTGTTAAAACAAGTAGCGACGGTGCGGATATAGCCACGAGAATTAGACTACAGGCAAGATTAATTTTGAAAGTAATACCCTCACGTCGATCGCTGTCAAATAAATATCCCAAACCCAGTAATAAAGAAATTGTTCCAATTTCCAATTCATCCCCCGTCCATTGTCTGACCAGAGAATTATTCAAGGTATGAATAATATTGCTCGACCAGATCGGCAATTCCAAGTCGGGGATTTGTTCCCAGGTAAACAAATATATACCCAATGCCAACATCGCTACTAAAGTAGAAAAGCGATTTTTGCTAAAAACGCTGACAAAATAGCCAACGCTCAAGACCATAATTACTCCCAAAATAGGGCTGAGAAAACGAATCGTCTGCATTGCATCTATCGAGCCAAGTAGAGACATTGTCGCAGCAAGAGCAGAAAAAGAGGGAAAATAATTAAGACCTGGATATTTTCCTGTGGCAATTTGCCGGGCAATCAATAAATCACTGTAGCTGTCTGGATGGCTAAAGCGTAATTGGGCTAGGGGATATTTCCATCTAAGTAAGAGGGAAAATGCCAAAATTACGATAAAAACGACAGCATAGATTGTTCCTTGATTAGTTATGAAATTATCTAGATAATCGCTCAATTGTCCTATTTTTTTCCTGACAACTAGATAAATATCTTTAAACAAGTATTCCAAAGATAAACCGCGATCAAAGATATCTATTAACTTGATGATTTCATGCCGAAGATTTTCTAGCTCGGATTTAAGCTGCCAATTGCGATTTTCTATATAGCCAAAGAACAGCACCGTAATATATATAAAGCTTAAAGTAAGCCAATTTAATAGATGCCAATAGCTTAAGCTGCTAATTGCTACAATCAAACCTAATACAATACGCAAACAAGAACCTACTATTTCCGTAGCCTTTACAGTGGATTTATAGTTTTGACTAGATAATTCTCCAGCGTTTTTGGTTTTCAATCCTATTGAAGTTATTACTGGCAGCCAACAAAATAGAACCACAAAAATTACAACAGTCCAAAAGCTATTAATTAAATCGTTAAATAGAGTTGGTTGGATTGATGGCATAGTATTATTCGGCTATTCAATTTAAAAATTATTGTTACTGGTATTTTTCTAATATATAAACTTATTTTTAAAATTGTGGTAGAACTGGTTGCGGGTTTTGGATCTGATTGAGAGGAAATATTAAACATCAAAACCAGATCAAAGATGAAATTCGCCAAAAAGCTCTATTTTGATCTTCATTCTTGAGCATTTTTCTTATACTTCCATTTTCTAATAGTTCAACACTAATTTATTGATGGGTAAAGATGTTTGAGTTTTATCCCTGACTGCCTGACACATTTATTTAAAAGCTAACTAGTAACGCACTTAATTTCGCGAATGCGACTGAACCAAATGGCATCATAATATTGCTTTTTAGCCTTTTTAGAAGCAAAGCAAAGTTGAGGAAT
>Ga0209831_1002360_pt1 | contig 16487 bp, 13 predicted proteins | sample Maine_Asex4_meta_FD_187451 | JGI IMG/M metagenome (GOLD analysis project Ga0209831, IMG submission 187451) | Marine algal microbial communities from Maine, USA - Maine_Asex4_metaG (SPAdes) (version 2) | ecosystem: Host-associated > Algae > Red algae > Unclassified | place: Maine, USA | collected...
ACGAGAATTGTAAATCCAGAAAAATAGATAACAATAATCCAGTTAATAAAAGCCAAAATTTTTTTTCCGAAAAAATTCTTTTCTTTTTTTCCAAACCAAGATAGGTGAGATAAGCCACGAAAACAGAGTTTGTAAAATAGAGGGTCCACATATTTAAAATATTGGAAAATAAAATTTAAAAGACAGATTCACCATTCAGACGAAATTTAATAAAAAATAGTTGCAGCACCCTTTGAAGTTATTGAAAATAAAGTCTAATATCTATATAATGGATTATTTAGTTCCCGACGCACTTGTGCCCCGGGAACTAAATTGCTGGGTATATTGATAAACGTAGGAACAAGGCATTGCCTTGTTCCTACGTTTATCTGGCAACTTAACCTTCTCGGCAGTCTTTATTTGAGTTTTAAATACTTTAGAGGGCGATACTTATGCGTTGGGAGAGCCGATTAACTAATCACTAATCAACTGTTCTTTTTGTCTAGTTGTCTAGATAAAAATTAATAGTTTGAAGTACATACTAATTTAGTACCCGAACCACTAGTGCCTCATCGTTTAAATTCATTAATACTGGTAGAAATACTTAAGTGATTAACGCCACCTGCCAAATGATAGATGGCGCGTCCATATTCTATTCTAAATTTACTCACCTTCATTCCTGCTCCGAACGAAAATCCGGCCAGGCTACGAAACTCCGCTACCTTTAACTCTGCTCTTCGTTGGTGATTGTATCCGGCCCTGATCCGGAAATTTTCTTTTTTTCCAAACAAAAATTCTCCACCGAAGCTTAGGTGCCGAAAAAAATTATCCACATTTACCGCAAACCAACCTCGTTCAGAGGATTGGACATCACCGAGCAACGGTCCTTCATCAACCACGTTGGGATCGTCGTAAAGAATATTCCACTGATCGATATTACGATAGTTAATGGTGAGTCGAAAAGGCAGGTATTTTAATTTTTGGGCAATTCCCAGATTAATTTCGAATGGCAGGTACTCTCGGTTGTCATCCCGAAAAGAACTAAGCGTCAGTCCCGCATTACGGACCACCAGCGCCGCTGAAAAATTACTACTGGTATCGCGGTAATAAGCACCCAAATCCAGGGCGAGCCCCGTGGAATTATAAGACTCCAGCTGGGAAGTAATAAATTTTAGATTGGCACCTACTGCAAGATTTTCGTAGAGTTGTCGGGATGCACCTATATTGATGGCATACTCTGCGGCTTTGAAGGTTCCCAGGGTTTGCTCAAATTCATCTGTTTGATCAAATGTACCATAATCAACAAACTGGACACCTCCGTGGAAAGTCATATTTAATTTCTCAACGTGCTGTGCATAAGCGGCATAACCAGAACCAATCTCTGCCGCGTAAAAGTTATAATTAAATGAAAGTTGTTTATCCATCTTCGGATTGAGCAAAGCAGGGTTTTGGTAAGCAGAAGCCAGATCACTATCGCGTACGGCTAACAATTGTCCTCCCAAAGCAGTAACCCGGGCAGAAGGGGAAAGATTTAAAAATTCAAAAACCCGCTGTCCTCCTATTTTTTGCGCATTACCCGCTAATACCAATCCTGTAAAAAGGAGGGTAAGTAAAAATTGCTTCATTGCGTCGTTATATTTTTTTATTGCTTACATCGCCATCCGTTCGTGTCCAGCTAGTACGGCATACACCTATTTCACAATTCATTTTTTTTATTAAATCCCCATTTTCATCAAATAATTCCAGAGGGCCGTGTTCACTATGGTTACCACTGTAATAACTTCCTTTTGCTTTTAAATTTCCATTGGGATGGTATTCTATAAAAGGTCCATTCTCCACATTATCCTTGAATGTTACATCTTCTTTGATTTGTCCATTTTCATAATATCCTTTTGCTGCTCCTTCCAGTACGCCACCGTGATATTCTGCCACAAATTTTACCTGACCGTTTGAATAGAACAATTGGTACGGTCCTTCAAAACTTCCTTCTTTATAATTTTCGATCGTTTCGAGTACTCCTTTACTTGTGTAGAGTTTGCGTTCTCCATGTAAGGTATCTTGCAAATAACTTGCTTCTTCTAATAAAACACCCGCACTATCCCGCAGGGCATAAGGACCTTCTTTCAGTCCTGTTTCTTTATGAATTTGATACGTAACTTCTTGTCCAAATTCGTTCCGTTCAGTTACTGTTTTAAAATCATTTTTACATCCAGCCAAAAAGAGGATCAACGATAAAAGGCAAATAGTTCTAATCATAAGAGAGTAACGTAAAATTAGGTAATTGATTGCGAAGTATTCGTCAGACAGGTGACGCATTAACAAAAATACGAGAATGAAAATAAAAATCCCGAAGTTTGAATTAACAAACTCCGGGATCGGATAATGTTTTGTACTGACCAACGCGAATTTGATGCGCTTACCAGTATTATTTTATTTTATGCCATTTGTCCATTACTGGAATTAACTTTGGCCGCAGGAATTTCCACAATAGACCTTCCGATACTCTCGTAGTGGAATCCGTGTTCTTTCATACTTTCCAGGCTGTACAAATTACGACCGTCGAAGATCGCTTTAGTAGAGACCATATTCTTTATTTTGCTGTAATCAGGTGTACGGAACACGCTCCACTCGGTAATGATTGCCAAAGCATCTGCACCTTCCAGGGCTTCGTACTGACTTTCTACCAAAGTGATACGGTCACCAAAGATTTGTCCGATATGCTCCATTGCCTCTGGATCAAAAGCTTTAATTTTCGCTCCGGCTTGTAGCAATTCTTCCATAATATAGAGTGCCGGTGCTTCCCGAATATCGTCGGTATTAGGCTTGAAGGCCAGTCCCCACACAGCAATGGTCTTGCCTGCTAAATCTGCTCCGAAGTAACGCTTGATTTTTTTGGCTAATACAGTCTTTTGAATCTGGTTAACGTCCATCACGGAATTCAGAATCTTAAAATCATATTTGTGTTGTCCAGCCGTACGGTGTAATGCCTGCACATCCTTCGGGAAACAGCTTCCACCGTAACCAACACCAGGAAATAAAAAACGCTTACCGATACGGTTATCGCTACCCATTCCTTTACGAACCATATCTACATCTGCTCCAGCCTTTTCGCAAAGGTTGGCGATTTCATTCATGAAAGAGATACGGGTGGCTAGATAAGAATTAGCCGCATATTTAGTCATTTCCGCAGAACGTTCGTCCATAAAGATGATTGGGTTACCCTGACGAACGAATGGTTCGTATAATTTTCTCATGGCTTGTTCTGCTTTTTCAGAAGAAGTACCAATGACTACTCGGTCTGGCTTCATAAAATCATCTACAGCCACTCCTTCTCGCAAGAATTCAGGATTAGATACTACGTCAAATAAATCGGTATCTAAATGTTTGGCCAAGCGCTCGTGCACCAATTCGGAAGTTCCAACTGGAACCGTACTTTTGTCTACAATTACTTTGTAATCGGTAATCATACCCGAAAGATCACTCGCTACCCCAAGAATGTAAGAAAGATCAGCTGATCCATCTTCTCCCGGAGGCGTAGGTAATGCCAAAAAGATAATCTTCGCATCTTTAATAGCTTCGGCTAAATTGGTAGTAAAAGAAAGACGTCCTTGCTTGGTATTTCTTTCAAAAAGAAGCTCCAGGCCTGGCTCAAAAATAGGAACTTCTCCGTTCCGCATCCGCTCTACCTTTTTTGCATCGATATCAACGCAAATAACATTGTTTCCGGTTTCGGCGAAACAAGTACCCGTTACTAGTCCAACGTACCCGGTGCCAACGACTGCTATGTTCATCTTTAATAAATTTATGATGGTGAATTAAATATTTTAATATTAGGAATATCAATAAAACAAGTTTATTCCTTGTAAAACCAGCTATTTTTTCTGTTTGTTTTTGTTAGTTATCACTGATTCATTCCTTAAGGATCAATAAAAAATGATTTACTTTTTAATCGATACTAAAAGAAAAATTGATGCTACCGATCTTTGTAGGTCTAGAGAGAATGTCTCTTAAAATCAGCTATTTGCGGAAAGTTACCTTTACCATTTAAGATCAATTGATAATAATATGGTAAATGTAATATACTACAAAAATATAAAAAAAAAGCTAATTCCCCGTATAGTAAGGGAATTAGCTTTTTGAGTTCAAATTACGTACCAAAATCATATATTTTCATATATGATTTAGATTCTAGGGAATGGCGATTAAATAAATGCAGATTCTAGGCGAACTATTTTTTTGCCAATCAAGGACGTAAAATGGGCGTTATGCCTAGCATAATAACCATTTTATGGACGCAGAGTGGCGGAAAAAGAGGAAGTATAGAATCGTCATTTATTTAATCAACATTTCTAATATACTCTGGACCGATTATCAGTAATTTCTGCGTTATTTTTAAGTCCTTCTACAATTTGTCCTCTCACCTGATTACGCATTGCAGTATTCGTTTTTTTCTTCACATCAATCAAATTTGTCGCTGCTCCGACGGTCGTCTTTCGAGTAGGTTTGATAACATATACGCCGCCGTTACCAATAATTGGCGCGGAAGCCTGATTTTCTGCCAAAGAAAAAGCACTTGCGATAACTTTTGGCTCTGCTCCGGCGCCAGGAATGGCAGAAGAAGTAAAACTAAGGTCAGTTGCAGTTTCTACTGTTCCAGCAAAAGTACTTGCGACTGCATTGAGGTCTTTGCCCTTAATTTGCTCCAGCAACATTTGTCCTTTTTTGTAATTTCTTACTTGTGTTTCGATATCACTTTTCACGAAATCTACGGAAGGCATTCCCGCTGGCTGTACCGCCCTCAGGCCTGCAATGACAAATTTCTCGTCGTAAAAATCCGCATCATTTTGATAAATATAAACCTGAGAAGAGGTTTCGTCCACACTTCCATTTTCAAAAGCCCATTTGATGATATCTCTTGAAGTCTGGCCGCTACCTAAAGTTCCTAAAATATAATCACTAGCTTTTACAGGAGGAGAAGTTTCAATAATAATAGATGGGTCCGCCTGGGCCGCCGTTACCATTTCGGTTACAGAACGATTGTTACTGACAAACTCCAACGCTTTGTTATTAATCGCACTGATGGTTTCTTCACTTGGAATAATATTCTGTCGCAACATAGCAATTTTGACCCCTTCTTCATTTGTCAGATATTTATAATCTGTTACCTCTACCAGGTGTAATCCAAATTGGGTAGCAATAATATTAAGTTCATTTTTCTTTGCCTTGTAAAAAATAAGGTCATTAAATGGTGCTACCATCGCATTTGGTCCGGCAAATCCGAGATCACCTCCTTTCACATTAGACGGTCCCTGACTAAACTTTACAGCCAATGAATCAAAACGCTCTGTTCCTGCTTCAATCACCAGTTTTAAACTATCCAACAATTGAAAGCCGCGGGCAAAACTTGCCTGATCGGTTCCCTGAATCAGAATATGTCGCGAACGAACAGAATCAGGAACTACCTTTCGGTCAATCACTTTTATGGCCACAAACGAATTGCCATCTTTATAAGGTCCTACTACCGAACCCGGAGCTACGTTAAAAAGCGTATCTGCGTATAAATTATTTAGGGTAGATTTTTTCTGGTAAGCACCACTGATCGTTCCATAATTATTTTCTACAAAAGCAGAATCATTGGTAGTAGATGCAAAATCAGGCAACAAAGTGCTCATGCTATTGCGAATCTTGCTTTCATCTTGTGCGGTTGGTTTTACTTCAAAAACCGCGTAATCAACTTTACGGGTTTCTTCGTCCTGACGATACAGCGCACTATTTTCTTTCATATAACTCGTGTAGTCCGCATCGGTCAAAGTCACCTTGCCATCATCAATATTATCGAAAGGAACCTTAACGTATTGAAAGTCTACTTTCTGCTCATCATTATTGTACATCATCTCAGCCATCCAGCTAGGGGTATAAATGGCTTTAGAAACCAACGTTTCCAGTTTGGATTGCATAGAAGTTTTAATGATTTCTTTTTCCTGATATCCCCAACGCGTTTTAAAGTCCGGATTGGTGATATTACGGGTTTCGATGGCGGTCTTGATTTCTGTCAATTGCTGACGATCGATTTGTCCCGTAGAAGGGTTGGTGTATCGTTGTAAGATGAGTGGGCTTAGCTTACGATTATCCTGGCTAAACTGCAGGTCTAGCAATTCCTGCTTTCCAACACCCAGGCCCATTGCTTCGGCCTCTTTTCTTACCAGTTTATCTTCTACAAAATAGTCCCATAGACTAGCACGACGAGCGAATACATCGCCACCTGAATTGGCATAGAGAATGTTTTCAGCTCGGTTAAATTCTCCCCAGTCCACTTTTTCACCTTCGATAGTCCCGGCAATGTTTTGTGAAGAGCCAAATATACTCTTGTCACCAGCAGACATATCCATGATGATAAAAGCAGCGAGTGCAAGTCCGATGGTCAGAATAAGTAACCAGCTGTTTTTTCTAATTGTTCCGATCAGAGCCATAGGTATTTTAAGTTTTATTTTGTTTTACTAAAATCAACCCTTTTTATAGCACAGTATGCAAATAGTAAGGATTTTTAATAACGTGATTATCAGTTTATTAGATTCACTTTAAAGTGATAATATCTAAAAAAAGAAACCCCTGCTGAAAAATTCATGCAAAGGTAATAGGTTTAAGGTGGAAAAACAATACTAAGAGCGCTTTCACACGCTAAGGAACGGTTCAAAAATAAATTGATATTTTTGAACCGTTCCTAAGTGTTGTCTATATTGCTAGAACATTACGCCTATTCTGACGGTCAGACTATTGATTTTAGCTTTTGAATCTTCCTTTACAGGTGCCTGACCATCCGCTTTTTGCTGGCCATCATTGCTAGATACATCTGTAAATCCGCTTTGAAATGCCAATCCACCGACCAGGGAGAGGTTTTCGCCGATTGAGTACTCGACCCCAGCACCAATTCCAAGGGATAAATTTAAGAAACCAACATCTTTTTTAATATCAATATCTTCCGCCGAAACACCTCCTGCTCCTTCAATCGATCCTCTTGCCTGTGTTTTAATACCCAAAGTCAGCGCTGGTTCTACGTAATAGCGGAGATAGCCAAATTCCTGGGTCCGCATTTTAAGTCCGATGGGTAGCTCGATGTATTGGATACCGTATTTTAGGTTTACACCATCCGGTAAGGTACGTAATGGATCTGTTTCGTCCAGAGCGTTCGTCCAAAAGTCTCCACCGATATCATGTCTGAGTGTACCTCCCTGATTGAAGGCAAAGCCAACTCCGAAAGTAAGCAGATAATTATCTTGTTCAGAAAGGAATTTTTCTCCAATCATACCCACTTTCAATCCGAGGTTGCTACCGTTTCCATTTATATTATTTTCGTTGTTCGACATCCAGGTAAAGTTAGGACTGAGCTGAAAGCCAAATCGAAAAGCAGACTGCGCAGACAATTCTACGCCTGCTAAAATTAAGATGCTAAATAAGAGTACAATTTTTTTCATTATTAGTAGTTTTGATTTTGAAGTTGCCTAATCGCTCCTTCTGATATTAATGAAGTTGTTTAAAATGCCCAGATTGCCTACGAACCAGGAAAATTCTCAAACAACTTTAGCTATTCACCAACGAACCTGATCCAAAAATGTTTTTAATTAATCGCTTTTTTCCATTTATCTTGATCTGCGTCTGCGCATTTTGCCTATCTTCTTGTTTCGAGAACAAAAATAAGCATATTCCAGATGTTTCTAATATTAAAACAGGTCTTAAATTAAGACACTTCGAAAATGATCTGTTTAATATAGATACTATAAACACCCTTGCAGGAATGCAGCAACTGGATTCGCTGTATCCCGATTTTTTCCGTGACATCTATTTGTCCAAAATAATTCCCGCGCTACAAAATCCCCAGATTTTCGACTTATTTCTTAAAACACCCCAAATACGACAGCTTTACGATACAACCCAAATCGTATTGGGAGATTTCTCAATTTATAAAAATCAACTAGACCAGTCTTTTAAGTATTACAAGTATCATTTTCCCGATGCAGAAATTCCGGAAATCATCACCTATATTTCTGAATATTCTCTGGGAAATTTTGTGGCCGACGGAATGGTTGGGATTGGACTCGATTTTTTTCTGGGCAGTAATTACCCCCGTTATAATCCCGGTTTTTTTCCGGCGTATATTCGACGTTCCATGAACAAAGAACACCTGGTCAGCAAAACAATGGAGGCCGTCGCAAGCGATATGGTGGGTGATATTGAAGGAGACCGACTAATCGATTATATGATTCACAATGGAAGAAAATATTATGTACTTGATTTGTTATTACCTCATGCGCCGGATAGTATCTTATTGCAATATTCGGGTACGCAAGTAAAATGGCTAGAAGAAAATGAACTCCAAATCTGGTCGCATTTTATCGGAGAAGACCTATTATATTCTACCCGTTATAAAGACATTCGAAAACTCGTAGACTATAGTCCCAACGCGCCGGGCATGCCGTCCGAGGCTCCGGGAAGAACGGCCAACTGGGTGGGCTGGAATATCGTAAAGGCGTATATGAAACGTCATCCAGAGGTTACGCCAGCGGAGTTGCTGGAGATGAAGAATGGGCAAGAAATTTTAGATGGGTCAAAGTATAAGCCGAGGCGGTGATTTGGTGTTACTTGTTTCTTGCATTGGTTATTCAGGGAGGTGAAAATACCTCAGACTTGCTACTCCTCCAACACCAAAAACTCCACTCTCCGATTCATTTGCCGGCCCGACTCGGTATAATTATCAGCGATGGGGCGCTGACTACCAAACCCTTTAAATTCGGTTCGACCTGGACGAATACCATATTTGTTCAGGTAAGCTACGACGGCGGCGGCACGACGTGTAGACAGCGACAGATTGTAGGCTTGATCGCCCACGTTATCCGTGTGTCCACGTATTTCAATTTTCATGTTGGGCCGTTTTTGCATCAGTTCCAGTAGCTTTTTTAGTTCCACGTAGGATCTTGGTAACAATTCATTTTCGGCGGTATCGAAAAATATATTTTTTAATTGAACCGTTTCTCCCTTGGTGACTTCGATACAGCATAGATCATTTTCTTTGATGGGAACATTAATAATTGGCTCCTGTTTGACCACCATCACATCGTCGACATAATAGTATGCATAGGGCAAACTATTGGCATGTGCTTTTCGTGTTTTTGTTTCTTCATCAGAGAAAAAGTTTCCAATGGTCACGTGTTCCGCTTCCGACTCCGCCCGGAAACTTCCTGATATTCGAATCCAGGAGTTATTGCGTTGATCGATGATTGCTTCCGTCGTTACCTGTGGCGCATATTTGAGCGGAGTAGCGGTAATTTCGCCAATGGCTTTATCGGAAAAATGCATGCCCAAATTGTTAATTCTCAACGAACGCGGCAGATGACTTACCCAAAATTCGGCGTAATATTGTTGTCCTGGAACAAGGGGCTCTTTCAATTGAATTTGAATATATTCTCGACAATGCGGCTTTCCATTTTCACAACCATAAGCCGTAATACCACTCATCGAAACACCACTGTGCGCCCCCTGCTCACCAAATCCTTTTTCGGCCCATTGCGCAGGTACCCGTACTTTGGGTCCAAAAATGTCAGGTGAAGCTCCGGTGGGTGCGTTCCAGTATTTCATGACTGAGGTAAAATGTTTTCCTTTATAAAACCAGCCAATCGGCGTGGAGGCGTATTTTTCAAAACTGGGATTGGGAATAATATTTTCCCGCACTACTCCGGCCGGAGCTTGTGAATAGATCGGTTCCAGCAATAACTGAAAACAACCCGAAAGAATATATAAAGTCAGAAATAGTCTCATTTTACTCCTATTAGGAATGGTTCTTTATTGTTCAACACAGTCTGTGCCTAAATTAAACGAATAAATAATAGGTCTGTATTATGGCATGAGGATTAGTTTAACACTTTATCATTAAAATTAATATAAAAATTATGCCATGTATTGCAATTTAGCTATGATTCTCTAAAGAATTGGCATTTTCTGGCAATATTTCGTTGTTAAGGATCATTAAGGAACAACGATCCTGAATTGCTTATGCTTCAATTCTTTCCCCGACGGGTAAATTGCTTTCAGGCACTTTAGATCCTTCTTTGTCCGGCGTATTGACGCCCTCCTGAAAACCAGCCAATGCAAGGATTCCACGGTCGGAAAGGACCTGATCGTTAACATTTTTCAAGAGGGTCTCGGAGATATCGGCAGCATCTGCAATATAACCGATTTCATTATCTGATCGACGCACACTAACGAGATCAAAAACACTACGAATACCGACTCCACGAAGCTTATCTATATCGTCTTTTAGATAGCACAACAATTTAGCCTGCCCGATCCAGTCAAGTAAGGTACGGGATTCAAAAGGGGTTTCGATGCACAATTGGGTAAGACTGTAAGTTGCCAGATTCTGCGCATTGGTGATTCCGATCTCTTCCAGTCTCTCCTTTTGGGACATGGTAATTCCTTCGATCCGATAGAGAGAAAGTTCGTTGGTATTGAGGCCATCAGGATCGACAAACTTTTTGAATAGATTGATCAGGTATTGTAAAAAACGCTCTGGAAACATCCCGGCCAAAAAGGCGATGGCAACCAAAGAAGATTTGAATTGAAAAACATTGGCCGCCCCCTCTTTACCAATCAAAAAAGAAATAATCAGCGCAATGACCACTGCCAGGATCATTCTGATACCCGCTCGATAATAAACACTTGGCACCAGATCTTTTGAAAACAAACGTACCGTTACCGCAAAGGAAGACCAGATAAAACTTCCTAAAAATGCATAAGTCACCACCGCCAGACTCTGACGGATCAAATTAATATTAGCATCTCCAAAAAAGGCACCCGTCAGAATCAGACTGTCTCCAATTTCTCCAGCAAAACTATTGGTAAAAGCAAAAAAGCCAGCAGCCAACAGACAAATCAGCGTTATGAAAGAAACTGGTAATAAATATCGGACAGGCGTATAGACATCCCGCACCCGTTTTTGGGTATTAATCCCCATGTCATCCATAGCCTTTTGATAATCCCGCTCTTTTTTGGGTAACATGGATTTGAAAAAAGAAAAGGCACTCAATGGCATAAACCCGGCAATGATGATGACCACCATTATTTTGCCAATGAGTAAAATATTAAAAGCTAATATAAAAGCTGATGGTGTCATAGTAATTTGTTTTCTAATGGAAAGGTACAAAAGATTAAGTACATAAGGGATGAGGAATGTTGAGAAAATAATTTGAGAATTTCCTGATTTGATCATGAAGTTGTTCAAACTTTCTATAAAGAAACGGAAGGAACCAACCATTTGGCAAAAAATCGGTTAGTAATGATATTGTTTATTAATACTTTTTCACTTACGTAGAGCTTGTCTAAATTTTTGACTATACACGCTATGATTAAACCACAACGTAATTATATTATTCTCTTTGGCTTTTTAGGAGTACTTAGTATCTTCTTCACTTTCCAGTTACAATTTGGCTTTTCGCTAGAGCAGTTTTTTCCCGAAGGAGATGAAGATCTGGAGTATTATCGAGACTTTGTGGACGAATTTGGTACGGATGTCAATTTTTTAATGGTGGCCATTAAACGTGAGGGAGGTGTTTTTAAAGAACAATTCTTAAACGATGTGCACGATTTTACCATCAAAGGCAGATCCCTTCCATACGCTACCGAATCGGTTTCTCTGACCACTATTTCATATCCATTAAAAACGCCTTTTGCGATTACGACTGTTCCGGCTATCCACCGCAACAATCCTAAAAAGTACGAAAAAGACAAGGCCCGAATTATGGGAGACGAACGTTTCGCTGGCAACCTGATTTCCCGCAATGCCGATGCCCTGGTGGTCGCCCTTAAAACAGAAGACATCCTTGACCTTGACGCCTCCGCTGAACTGGTCAATGCGATCGACACCCTCGCCGCCAACTATAATTTTGATAGCTACCATTTACTCGGTCCGGCCTATTTTCAAAAGGAAATGGTTCGGATGCAAAAACGGGAAGTCATGGTCTCGGCGGTCGTCTCTGGTATGCTGGTAACCATCATTTTATTTTGGATTTTCAGACGTTTGCAGGGGATTTTAATTGCCATGGTTTCTATCGGATTGGGACTTCTTTTATTTATGGGAATCCTCGGCCTTACCGGACGTGAGCTCAATGCGATGGCGGCATTATATCCCGTTTTGATGATCATCGTCGGAACCTCGGATGTGATTCATATCATGTCCAAATATATTGACGAATTGCGCAAAGGTTTTGATCGCCACACTGCGATTCAAACAACCATCCGCGAAATTGGAATGGCCACTTTGCTTACTTCGCTAACCACCGCTGTTGGTTTTGCCACGCTGATGTCAAGCCGGGTGATTCCTATCCGGGATTTTGGAATGAACGCAGCCATTGGGGTGGTCGTTGCTTACATTACCGTTATCTTTTTTACAACGTCTCTGCTTGTTTTATTTGGTACGGACAAATTGATGAAAATCGGTAAATCACAATTATTCTGGGAAAATTTAATGGAAAAAGCTTATCAGGTTACCCGTGATCGACAGGGTAGTATCCTGATTGGAACGATCATCGTCACCGCGCTTTGTGCGTGGGGAATCTCCATGGTTTCTACCAATTATAGTATTGAGTCAAATTTACCGCGAGGTGAAAAAATAACATCAGATTTTCAATTTTTTGAAAAAGAATTAACAGGATTTCGCCCCCTGGAAGTGGCTGTTTATGCACAAGGCAATCATCTGGCCGATGATTACCAGGTGCTAATGGAAGTGGATAAGCTGGAAACCTATTTGCGCTCATTAAATACTTTGGGTGGTGTCAACTCTTTGACCAGTGTTTATAAAAGTATTAATCAAATGGAAAAAGGCAATCGCAGCAGCGCTTACGTAATGCCGGATTCTGAAAAAACATTCCTGCGGTATAAAAAAATGACGGATAAAATTCCGGAAAATTCTATCAGTATATTACTGAGTAAAGATCAAAAAAAGACGAGGATCACCAGTCGAATTTTAGATCTGGGAGCCGACAGCATTCAAATTATCAGTAAAGATATTGACCGTTGGATCGCGGCTAATTCCAACGCAAATATTGTTCAATACAAACAGACAGGAACAGGGCTGGTGCTAGATAAAAATGCAGAATATATTCGCCGTAGTTTGATTGGCGGACTGGGTGTTGCCATTCTAATTGTAAGTTTACTAATGGCTTTGTTATTTAGAAATATAAAGATGGTCGTCATCTCTTTGATTCCCAATTTATTTCCGCTTTTGATGGCGGGTGCCCTCCTGGGATTTTTAGGAATAGAGCTGGATGCGGGCATCTCGATTGTCTTTGCGGTCATCTTCGGAATTGCCGTGGATGATACGATTCATTTCTTGAGTAAATACAAGTTGAGTCGCAACAATGGAAAGACGGTCGAAGAGTCCTTACACATTACTTTTTTAGAAACAGGAAAAGCTATTTGCCTGACTTCCATTATTCTGTTTTTTGGATTTTTGGTGATGCTGTTTTCTATTCATCCACCGAGTGTCAATATTGGCTTGCTGATTAGCCTGACGTTGGTGAGTGCGATTGTCAGTGATTTGTTTTTGATACCACCGATGATTCGTTGGCTGGACAAAGAGTAAAAAACAAAAACAGCCATTTTTCAATGGACTGTCTCCTGTTTTTGGGAGGGAAGAAAATTCCTCCCGTGGTTTGGGATGGCCGTCTGGATCAGTTTTTTCACCTGGTAGATTGGGGTTTTCAATCAGTAATTTTGGTGTAAAAATCCTCCCTGATCCGTCTGGCTTTTTGGCTATGCATCCACAGTTTAAACAAAGTATGAAATTGATATTTTTTTTAAGTCTAAAAAATAGGTTTTCGTTTCGAGGGTAAAAGAACACATTAGATGCAGACAATAAGCTTAGTGGAATGTTAATTCGGGTTAACGATTGGTTAAAGCTACCCAATAGCTCTCAAGATGGGGTAATACAAGGCCAAAAAGAACGCTCCGGTTTATCGGGATTACGACAACAGCAGGCATTATTTTTGCCTAACTTTGTGGTATGGTTTTATTAAAAAGAATAATCGGAATACCACTCGCCCTGATTATGGCTTATAGCATGTGGAACAAATTGCAGGACGGCTTGTATGGAATGGACAATCAGGCCGCAATGGCTGCGCTGATTCTAATATTTATCTGTATGATTTTATTGGTGGTTCGACGTGTGATAACTTATTAGACTTGTTACCCTTTAACAAACTGGCTCTATAAATAGCCTTTTGTCCTTATTTATAGATCTTAATTCTTAAAGGGTAACAAGTCTATTAGGAATGTTGATAAAATAAATTAAGACACTATGCTTCCTCTTTTTCCAATTACAATTCGCCTCTACTCAAACAATATCCGATACAACTCTTCAATCTTTCCAACTGTCTGAATTTTGATTTTATAACGATTTTCATCCAAACCCTTGGTGTTATACTTCGAAATGAAGATGCGGCTAAATCCCAGTCTGTCCGCTTCCTGTATTCTTTGGTCTATCCGGCTAACTGCCCGAATTTCTCCCGACAAACCCACTTCTCCCGCAAAACAAACATCACCCGGTACCGAAATATCCTGTAAAGAAGATATAAGTGCGCATAGAATCGCCAGATCAATGGCTGGATCATCTACTCGGATTCCTCCCGCAATATTTAGAAACACATCCATTTGTCCAAACTGAAAGCCACACCGCTTTTCCAATACTGCCAGAATCATACTTAGTCGTCTCAGATCAAATCCCGTAGAAGATCGCTGGGGTGTTCCATAAACGGCCTTACTTACCAACGCTTGCGTTTCGATCAGCATTGGCCGCATTCCTTCCATCGTAGCACTGACGGTGATTCCACTCAGTTCTTCTTCATTTTGGGACAATAATAACTCAGAAGGGTTAGAGACTTCCCTTAATCCGGTGGCCTGCATTTCGTAAATCCCCATTTCATCCGTAGAGCCAAATCGGTTTTTAATAGTTCTTAAGATACGATACGTATAATTACGGTCTCCTTCAAATTGCAGCACACAATCAACGATATGCTCTAACAGTTTGGGTCCCGCAATAGCTCCGTCTTTAGTAATATGACCAATTACAATAACCGGAATACCGGTTTCTTTGGCAAACCGCTGTAATTCCCCTGCACAGTCCCGAACTTGCGAGATACTCCCCGGAGTAGAATCAAGATGCGGAGAAGATAAAGTCTGAATAGAATCCACAATCAAAATATCTGGCTGAAGCTGTTGCGCCTGCGCCAGAATTTTTCCAGTATTTGTCTCTGTATATATATAACAGTTAGAAACAGCCTCTCCAATCCGGTCTGAACGCATTTTAATCTGCTGCTCACTCTCCTCTCCTGATACGTATAATACCTTGGCATCAATATTTAAGGCTACTTGTAACATTAAAGTAGATTTACCAATTCCAGGTTGTCCACCAATCAGTGTAATTGATCCCTCCACAATACCACCGCCTAATACCCGATCCAGTTCGCCATCTCCAGCGGACAATCGCTGGGTATTTCCTGATTTTACTTCTTTAAGTGCTACTGGTTTGACGGTAGCAATGCTGGTAGAACCTTCTGTTTTCCAGGCACGCTTTTTACCTTCTTGCTTCGTCTCCTTTATCAGTACCTCTTCCTGATAAGTATTCCATTCGTCACAACCCTGGCACTTTCCGATCCATTTAGGGGAAGTAGCACCACAATTGGTGCAGGCAAATATTTTTTTGATTTTAGCCACAGATTAAAAATTTTAACACTTTTATTAATTTTTTAACACTTCTTTAATTAGTTGCAAATGTCCACAAATATCGGCAAAACATCAACGAATTTTAAAATAAAATGTTTTAAATATCAAGTACCACTCCGCTTGACGAAATATAGTGCTGAATTTTTAAGACTAACGAAATTTATTTTCGCCTACCTATAAAATGCATAACGGAATTCTTTTCCTTATATATTGATGGCTAACGGAATTAAATTCTAATGAAATAATAAAAAAATATTTTTTCCTCTATTTGTGACTTTCTAAATGAACCTCGTCAAAACATCGAAATTTACGCAAGGGGATTGATTGAATAGCGAAACGAGCGAAAATTTTCAAAAGAAAAGAAAAGAAAAGCAGTATACTGCTAAAGATATATTTTTTACCTCCTTTTCGGAGGAGGTAAGTAGATTGTTTTCATTTGGTTTTTTGGGGTTATACAGGGTGCAACGTATTCATTTACGTTTGTACCCTGTTTTTTTTCTTTCTGGCAGAGGGTATCTTAGGATCAATAAAAGAATAACTTATAACATTTGGCTGCTTAATTTAAATTTATTTTGTATGATTAAGGAATATAATTTAGACTTTATTCTTAATCCTAGTGCGTCGGGAACTAAATAACTGGGCATATTGATCAACGTAGGAACAAGGCATTGCCTTGTTCCTACGTTGATCTCTTAACTTAACTTTCCCTATAGTCTTTTAATGAGCAGCCATACAAATCT
>Ga0209831_1002363_pt1 | contig 16484 bp, 9 predicted proteins | sample Maine_Asex4_meta_FD_187451 | JGI IMG/M metagenome (GOLD analysis project Ga0209831, IMG submission 187451) | Marine algal microbial communities from Maine, USA - Maine_Asex4_metaG (SPAdes) (version 2) | ecosystem: Host-associated > Algae > Red algae > Unclassified | place: Maine, USA | collected...
GCATTTATGGCGGTCACTATCTCGGCCAGGCGTTGTCGGCGGCGTTTCAGACCGTGCCCGAGCCCATGCTGGCGCAGTCGTACCACGGCTATTTTCTTGCAGGTGCCGAGCCCGGTCGTGACCTGCGATATCGGGTGTCGTCGCTACGCGATGCTCGGCGAGGTGCCACCCGAACCGTTGCTGCGTTCCAGGGCGACAAGCAGATGTTCTTCATGATGGTGGCGTTCAAGGAACCCGAACTCGGCGACGAACACCAGAAGCAGCCACCCGTCGTCGCACTTCCGGGCACACCAGAGAACACGCACGGGTCATCGGAGCTGCCGTTCATCTTTCCCATGGCATTGCACGGGCGAGTCGAGATGGTGTGGGCCAGTAAGACGTTCTTCGAATCGACGCCCGGCGATCCTCATCCGCTGCGGGTGTGGATGCGAGTGCCCGGGGGCGAGGCGTTGAATGACCGTGAGCGCCAGATCGCCATGGCGTTTCTTTCCGACGGACCGCTGATGTTCAACTCGATCGTGCATCACGGCATGCCCATGGAAACTCACCGGGCCACCAGCATCGACCAGGCCACCTGGTTTCACCGAGCAGCGAACCCGGGGGAGTGGATGCTGTTCGACCAGCGCTCGACGAATGCCGCCGACGGCCGAGGTATGAACGAAGGCGAGATCTTCAGCGCCGATGGCCACATGCTCATGACCTGCAGCCAGGAGTCGATGCTGCGGCGCATACCCACCGAGAGTCCAACGCAGTAGCTGCGGCGATCCGGCAGCCGAGTGGCTTCACCAGCTGATGTGCCCGTAAGATCAAGGCCACCAGCGGGTGTAGTTCAATGGTAGAACATCAGCTTCCCAAGCTGAATACGGGGTTTCGATTACCCTCACCCGCTCTAGTGTTTCTGGTGGCTTTGGCCGGTCATTGCAACGATTTTGGCGGAATCGAGTTGTCGTTGGTCATCGGCGATTCGCTCTGGTTCTCGACGTCCTGCGGCCCATCCGCGGCTCAATGGCGAAGGCGGAGACCGAGGCTCGCTAGACCTACTGAGCTGCCGCGAGGCCAGCGACGTTACAGACGAATAGTATTGCGTCCTCAACGCGTCGCTTTAGCGCAACGAGCTGAGCGATCGAGAACTTTCCCGCCTTGCCGTGAGTGCCAGAGTTGAACTCACGAAAGAGATCGATCACGTTCTCGATGTCGTCGTTGACGAAGTCAACGAAGCTCTCCTCCGGCTGGCCACTCGCTGCGAGGCAGTACCAAATGCGAGCACGCCGTGAGATACCCCCGTCGGGCGTCTTTGGGTAGTCCGGACGGGCCGCAACGACCTCCTCATCGGACGCAACTCCCAAGAGCAGCTGGTCGAGCATCTCTCTTGCGCTGGTGCAGAAGTGGCGGGCTGCGTCGGGATTGTCCGGGTCGAGCGCGTAAAGAGCCCCGCTCCAACGTTGTCCGAGTTCGGGATCTACGACCGTGAGCTCGGTGACGATGACCGTGGCCTTTAGATCCTCCTTGTTGGAGACCTGGTTCGGGTCCTCGACGAGCGCTGTCAGTGCTGCTGCGCTGTTTGCTAACTCACCCTCGGATAGGTCGCGCAGATTGTCGGAGAGCCTAGAGGCTGCGCCCGACTCTTCGAGCGTTTTGCAGCTGTGCAGGCTGAGCTGGGTACCGGTAGCGCCCGGAACCCGGTTGGTCCCGACGATTACAAGGTGGGTCCGCAAGGGCAAAGACGGCGCTGCCGGCACTGTTCGATGGCGAGCCCGTTACCGGGGTCCGGGAGGGCGCGAGCGCTCGAAGTCATTCGCCAAGAAGTCCGACGCCGAGCGTTGGCTGGCGATCCAGACGGCGGATGTTGCCAAGGGCGTATGGGTCGATCCATCGCAGTCGCGGATCACGTTCGCCGAGTGGGTCGAGCGGTGGGAGGAGACACTGGTCCACCTACGACCGAGGACGAAGCAGTTGAACGTCGGTGTTGCTCGCAACTATCTGGTGCCACGGTTCGGACCATGGCCGCTGGACCGTATTACTGCCACGGACGTTTGAGCGATTCTCAACGAAGAGCTGGCCGAGGCGAAGCTGTCGAACTCAGCGATTCGCCGACACGTCATGGTGCTGTCGCAGATCTTGAAGACCGCCGTCGCCGACGGACGGCTCGGCCGCAACGCTGCCGCAGGCATCAAGCTGCCACCCGAGCATTCCCGTGAGATGCGATTCCTGACTGCTGATGAAGTACTCAAGATCGCCGATGCGGTCGAGCCGTTCTACCGACCCATGGTGCTGACGGCTGCGTACGTCGGTCTGCGCTGGGGTGAGCTGACTGGTCTCGCGTTGACGTCTGTCGATCCGCTACGCAAGACCATCCGTGTCGACCGCCAGCTGCAAGACATCAACGGCGCGATGACGTTCACGCCACCGAAGACGAAGTCTGGTATTCGAACGGTCTCGGTGCCGGGCACGCTGATCGACATCCTCGCGCCGCATTTCGCCACGCCCCAGGTGCAATCAAGCGGCCTGGCATTCCCGAGCGTGAGAGGAATGCCATTGCGCTCTCCCTCGTTCCGTCGTGAATGGCTCCGAGCTGTCAAGACGGCTGGCTTCGAGGGCTTCGTCTTCCACGAACTGCGCCACACTTCAGCCGCTCTTGCCATTCAACAAGGTGCTCACCCAATGGCTATCAAAGAACGCCTCGGCCACGCCTCAATCACCACCACCCTCGACCGCTACGGTGGCCTATTCCCCAGCCTCGATGAACAGCTCGCAGCAGGACTCGACGACATACTGGCAGAGTCGTTAGCAAGCTGAGCTATTGCAGCGCAGCACCGGCGGGTTCGTCACTCGTGAGCCAGCCATGTTTCAACAGGTGCCCCCACGCCGCCTCAATGTGCTCATCGGTGAACAAGCTTGCCTTACGTTCATTCCAGGCACGAACACAGGTAGCGGCGGAGCTGGCGGAACCGACATCGCTCTCATTCTTCGCGCACCAATGCACGCTCGCCAGTAGCTCTAGGCCGTAGGCCGACTCAAATCCCGCAGTCAAGGCAAGTGCTCGGTCGATTCTCTCCAAGATCTCAAGTTGACCGGAGTCTTCCAGTGCAGCTTTAGCTTCTTGACCAGCCTCAGGTAAGACGGTAATCGGTTCCGCATCAGCGACGGAGCTACTCCCATCACCATAACCCTGGAGGTGGTGGCCCTCAAGGGCTATCAATACGTGCCTCAAATTGTCGGCGTAGGGCCCGTATTGTCCCTTTGCGTATCTAAGGCGAAGCGGTTGTCCAGCCTCCTGCAGGAAGTACATCAACTTCTGTACTTCGACAACAGTCGAGCCGAGTGCAGCCTGCGAGTACCTGTCAATCATCGCAACTAGAGCTGCCTTGCCCATCGTGAGCTTTGGGCGTCGACGCTTGTCGGGCATCTCAACTGCCCTCGGCGCTCCAGCTGGCGCATAAAGATGAACCGTGACAGGTAACTCACCGAGCTTTGAGCGAATAGCAGGTTCGACTTGTGCCCAATTCAGCCCGCCGTTTCCGCATCCGAGGGGCGGGACCGCAATCGACGAAATACCGAGCTCCACGATCTCATTTGCCAAGGCATCGAGTCCGTCTAAGACGTCCTGCATCTTTGACTTCGATCGCCAATGCCCTTTAGTCGGAAAGTTGATGATCCATCGAGGTGTTGTGAGCTGGCCGTTGTCGTGGATGTGCATCACTCCCAGTTGAACGGTGCCTTCCTTGCAGGCTTTGTGGTAGCTCTTGAAATTTGCCGGATACGACTTCTTGAACTGCAGGGCGATGCCCTTGCCCATGACTCCCACGGTGTTCACAGTGTTGACGAGCGCCTCTACCTCGGCTTCAAGAAGATTGCCCTTCGAATCGAGGAACTCAGTCATTAGAAGTACCACTGTGGCCGGGCGTGGACCTGAACGTCATCCAGGCCTACGTTAGTCAGAATTTCCACCACCCGCTGCTTCATTGGTTCGTCAAATGTAGCAACCCCGAGCAATGTCTCGAATGGCACGGTTCCTCGAACGAGCAACTCCGCCATTCGTCGCTCACGTCTATCGGGCTCATCGTTCGTGTTTGTGAAATAGCGAGCCTCCATCAGCTCCCAATCGACCAGTTCATCCAGCTCAGAGACTTCACTAGAGAACTTCGCAAAGGCGAGCGATGCATTTCTGTCGGTGAATATGAACGGTAATCGCTGGGCGGCGATCGTCTCAACGCTCGAGACTAGATACACGACTTCGGTCTGTCCGCCGTCGTAGCCCTCAACTGTGTTCTTGTGTAGTGCAAAGAGCATCGGCGAACGGGTAGCAAAGTAGAAGGGCACATAGTCGGCAACTACCCCGCCCAGGGGCGCCGGTACCTGTCGGGCAGATCGCCGATCTTTGATTGAGCGGTGACCGACCTCGACAAAGCCGACATCATCAGACTGCACGTTCGAATCGCATCGAAGACCTGTCGTCGCAATGGACGCTAAGTTGTCGATGTGCGTAAGGTGGAATACCAATCCACGTTGCGGTGTGACCATTGAGCGGGTCCGATACGCGTAGTTCCGTAGCTAATCCTGACAGCAGTTCAGGGTAGGGCAGAGATCAATCGAGTAGCCGGTTTCTTCGCTCGGCGGTCCTAGGCGGGCTTGGGTTAGCGAACCCGGCTATCGACGTTTGCATTGCGGCCCATCTGCGGCCCACGAGTCTCTAGATCGTTGCAATTGCAACGATTTCACGCCCTCCAGCTCAGCTTCCCAAGCTGAATACGGGGTTTCGATTACCCTCACCCGCTCTGTTGAGAACCGGCCGATCCAACCGGTTTTCATTGCGTTGATGCGGATCTGGTGTGGCCAACCGCGCCGATGTTTGCGAACGTTTGTCTGCTTTTGCCGCCTTGGGCCGCGGAAGTGTGGCCGAAACGCGGCCGACAGATCATCTCTTGAGGCCTCAGAACTCGCATCACGTTCGGTCCGAGATTAGTGGTGTTTAGTTATCGAAGTGACTAACGATACGTCTGGCTTTCTGGCACTGCTCGACAACGCGAGCAGCGGCGCTCTTGAGCGCGGCCGTGATCTTGCCGATCATGGCTGGGTGTCGCTCGGTTCGGTTTCTGACGGGGTCGTACAAGCTCGGGTTCAAGGCACGGTGGTGTACCGAGTGGCGCTTACCGCGGGTGACAACGGATCGTGGTCGTGCGATTGTGCGGCGGCAGCAGATGGCTCGTTCTGCAAATACGGCGTTGCCGTCGTCGCAGCGCCTGAGGCCCAGGTACTCGTGCGACACCTGCCGTGAATCCGACCGATCAGCAACCGTCGGAGACCGAGCGGATCGAGGCGCATGTCCGGTCCCTCGGCGCAGGAGTGTTAGCCGAAATCGTGCACGAGCAGGCTTCGATTCATCAGCAGCTCACGTCTCGTCTGTTGGCGGCCGCGGCACTCGATGACCATGTCCAGGGTCGGGCTGCCTCGGAGGGCAGCTCTTCGTCAACACCGCCCGACGCCCGACACGAAGCATGGGCACGGCGACCGCTTTGCCGGGTGAGCGCTCGCTATCTCGGTAAGAGCGGATGTTGCTTTCGGTGGTCTCAGAGCTCGAGATGGATTCGAAGCGCCTCGTCGAGCTGTCCAGCGAGTTCGAATCCGAGCGAACCGACCACTTCGCCGATCCGCTCCACAGCGACGGAACGAACTTGCTCGGCTTGTGCTTTGGAGTCGAGATCGAGGCCGGTCTCGTCTGCGGGCAACAGCACCTGGAACGGATAGACGCGATCGGTGTTGGACGTGACCGGCACAACCGTGATCACGCCTTGGCCGAGGCGAGCTGCGGTTGTGTTCGCTCCGTCATTGCTCACCACGACTGCAGGGCGAGTGCGTTCTGCTTCGCTGCCGACGACCGGGTCGAGGTTGACGAGTCGGATCTCGCGTCGGCGCATCAGCTGTCGACGACGGTGTTGTCCCACGCGTCATTCGTTGAGTCGTCTGCCCATTCGGTGAAGGCCGCTGCGTATGCATCGCCGAGTTCAGGAAGTCAGCACGGGGGCTGAGGAACCGGTTGGTGGCGCACTGCAGGAAACGTCACCACGTTCTGGCCACAGAGACAGCCGCAGGCTTGGTCAGCCAGACGTTGCCGCCACGATGACACCATCTTCGATCTCGATGTTCACTCGTGTCGACACGAAGTCCTGGGTGAGGCCGAAGATCTCGTCGTCGATGCGAGCGATGCGCACAGCGCGTTGTTCGATTTCGCCCAGCGCCTCGGCCTCGGGCTGGGTGAGTCCCAGGTATTGGTCGGTCGGGAACTCTGCGCCCTCGAACGGATCTTCGGACACCGGTGGTACCGCTTCGGCGGCCACGGCGATGAGCTCGCGTGCGCCCACAGGAGCAGTGAGCTGCGTCTCGATTTCGTAGCCGAAGACCCCGGCAATGCACGTCATGGCTGCGGCGTTCGGGTTGAGTCCGGTCTCGAGCAGTACCTCGACCCTGGTGTCGGTCTCGGTGGCGACGACGCGGGCCAACGCACAGGGCTCGGATCCACTCTGGTACCGCACCAGCACCGTGGTGCCATCACCGGTCACGACCAGCTCATCGATTGCCGCAGTCCTGGGAGACACGATTTCGAGCTGCGATTCCGTTCGTACATAGTCGCCGTCTGTTCCGTTGCCCGGAGCCGGCGAATCCTGATCGTCCATGTCTGGGTCATCAATGTCTTGGTCGTCCATGGCTGGGTCGTCCACTTCTTCGTCGTCCACTTGTTGGCTGGTGTCGTCTTGGCGAACGTCTTCGGTTGGTTCATCACCATCGCCTGGCTGTCCCGAGTCGACGTCGGCGGTCGAATCGCCGCAGGCAGCGAGCAGCAGCAGGCTGGCAGCAAGTAGCAGAGCACGAATGGTTCGCATCAATAGGCGCATACTTCTATGACGTATAGCGCACCACTTTTGGTTCCCGACGTGACCCACTTCACATGTGTCGTGGCTCAGCTGTTGCTGACCGCGTCGCTTCGAGGCACGGCGATGCGAACAGGCGAAACTTCCCGTCACCAAGAGTGCCCGCACCAGGCTGAAGCGATTCCAGTCCGCTTCGAGCGCTGCTCTCGCCGCCGAAGCGTGAGCGGCCTGCGACCGCGTTCCTGGGATCACCAAACGTCGTATGAGCGACAGCGAAACGGACCGACCGGCCGAGTGCCCCGTAACGGAGCTCGCCGACGCGATCGTCACCAGCACCAAATGCTCACAAAACTCTCGACTCGATGTTTAGACCTTCCCGGGGCCGGGTAGTCCTTTGTTGTCCCCAAACGAGAAAGGTAAAACTAAAAATGCTATTCCGATTCGACCCCTTCGACACGATCGATCGCAAGCTCCAAGCTCCTCAGTCGATGCTTGCCATGGACGCGGTGAGAAACGGCGACACCGTCTACGTGTACTTCGATGCCCCCGGCCTCGATGCCGAGGACCTCAACCTCACCATCGAGAAGAACTCTGTGACCGTAGAAGCATCACGACGCTGGGTCGCCACCGACGCGAAGACGCTGACCAGCGAACGCCCCCAGGGAACCTTCCGCCGACAGATTCAATTCGGCGATCAGGTAGACATCGACAAGCTCGATGCCACCTTGGACCGAGGCGTGCTCACGCTGGCCGTCCCGGTAGCCGAGGGATCCAAACCTCGCACCATTGATATTGCGACCGGCTCCTCCACCGAACGAGAGCTCGAAACCTCGTCGAGCTGACGCTGACCACACATCACATTCAATTTCGAAACGGCCCCGAACAGGGCCGTTTCGGCGTTGCGGGAGGCGCCTGTGCAACAGCCTCGGCCATGGCATGCTCGGCGCGAACCCCGCCGCAGTGGGGTACAGCGGTGGGGTTCATAGGTCCGAGGCCTGACCGTCTACGACGTGATCCATGGGTCAGGACCAGGTCCGCCAACGGCGGATTCGCCCAGCCGATCTGGTCTTGTCGCCGCGCACCTGGCGGTGGCCCCGTATCTGGTGTTTGAGCCTCGGTCGGCGGAGACCCGCCCGGATCGTCGGGTAGTTTTGCAGTCCGATGTGGCTTCTCTCATTGATTTCTGATTGTGGCTAGTCCCACGATTCCGGGCTACGCACGCCTGATCCAGATCGGCAAGGGTGGCTTCAGTCGCGTGTACCGCGGCGAGCAGGTCAAGCTCAAACGCGGCGTGGCGATCAAGGTTCTGAACTTCGGGCTGAGCGACGAAGCCGACCGACGCAGCTTCGAACGCGAGTGTGAGTTGTTGGGCCGGGTTTCGACCCACCCCAACATCGTGACCGTGCATGACACTGCATTCACCGAAGATGGCCAGCCATGCATCGTCATGGAGCACTATCCCGGCGGGTCCCTCGCTGATCTGATCGGAGAAGTCGGTCGCTTGCGCACCCAGGAGGCGCTCGAGGTCGGCGTGGCCATCGCCGCCGCGCTCGAAGCCTCGCACCAGGCCGGGGTGCTGCATTGTGACTTGAAGCCGCAGAACATCTTGATCTCCGAGTTCGGTCAACCGGCGCTCGGTGATTTCGGGATCTCGACCTTTTCCGAAGAGCGAACACGAACCGGCAGCGATGTGGCTGCGGGTTTCACGCTGGCGTATGCAGCTCCGGAGATCGTCGAGGGCGATTCGCCAGCGGTTGGCAGCGATGTGTATTCGCTGGCGGCCACGTTGTATACCTCGCTGGCTGGCCGGCGACCGTTCGCCTATCCCGCCGGCAATGGCGACAAGCCTCTTGCGGCCGAGCAGGCTCGTCGTATCTTGCTCGAAGAACCGGCGGCGTTGACCGAGTTCGGGGTTGCGCCGGAGCTCGACCGAGTCATCCGGGCGGCCATGGCGAAGGATCCGGCTTCTCGGCCTCGCACGGCCGCCGACTTCGCCAGATCGCTCTACCAGGTCGGGCACCAACTCGGTTTGAGCACGTCGTCGCCTCGCATCGCCTCCCAGGGGGCGCTGTCGGTACGTGATCCGCAAGCCGACTTCGCCGCGGGAGGGGGCCTTGTCGCGCCGGTCGCGTCCCCGGGGCCGTTTGCCAGCCTGCCGGTGTCGAACGAGGCGCCTGCATCGCAGGCGGCGTTGGTTGTCGACGACCGCACCGAGGTTCAGGCGCCGTCTGCACCGGTGGCGCAGCAGGTGCAAGATGATGCAACAACGCCACGGGTCGATACGCATGCGTCACCAGTGCCCGAGGTAGAGCCGCCGGGCGCTTCGCCGTCGAAGCGTCGCATGCTGGCCCCGATGGTCGGTCTCATCAGTCTGCTGCTCGTGGGGGGTGTGCTGTTGGCGGTCACCAGTGGTGGCACCGACGACAATCCCGAGGTCGCGTTGCCAACGCCAACGCCGCGTGCGCCTCAAGCCGAGGCGCTGCTTGCTCCACCCGTGCCGCAGAATGTTGTCGCCCAGCGAGCCGGCGCATCCTCGGTTGTCCTTTCGTGGTCCACGGGGCCCGACGACGACGTGCAATACGAAGTGCGTCGCGACGATGCTGCGTCCAATCCCGGGTTCTCGGACAACCCGTTGTTGTTGAGCAACATCGACCCAGACGACACCACGTGCTTCCAAGTCATCGCCGTGCGCGGCAATCGGTTGTCTCCAGCAGTCGATGACGCCTGCGTGTCGGCGTTGGGAAGCACCTATGTCGACGCTACGCCGATGGTGTGCAACGGAACCTGCGAGATCTCGCTCACGCTCAGCGGATTCGACGCCGAGCAACTCATCGAGGTCACCGCACTTGACGCCACCGACCGATCCGCAGTCGAAGTCGAGTACGACGACGAACTGCGTACCGATGACACCGGTGCTGCGCCGAACTGGCGCGTCACATTCGGCGACGACACACCACCCGGCACCTATCTGCTCGAACTCACGACCGCGGATTCGGGCGACACCCACCGGGCCGCAGTCGTGGTCGAACCGGTGGGGGAGTGACGGTGAGTGAGTCACTACACGACTGTCATAACCCAAATCGGGTAGGGGGGACTTGTCCCCTCCCCGGTCGTTTGTAGCCCCCGGTAAGGTTGCGCGTTATGATCTCTCGCCGAAGTTCTGTTGTTCCGGAGCCGTCATCGGCCCCGCAACAATCTGCTTCGGTATCGCGTGGTCGCCGTCGGGCGGGCGCACTCGTGATCTTCACGGCGTTGGCGCTGATAGCGGGTCTGGTGTTCATCGCCGTCCAGGCCGAAGGCCGCGAATTGTCCCGGACCACCACCAACGATGGCGGCGCGTGGCTGGTGAATCGCAGCATTTCTGCCGTGGCGCATCGCAACCGAGCGACGGGCGAGCTGTCCTCGTTCGTGCGAGTGACCGACAGTCCAACTGCCGACGTCTACCAAGCTGGTGATCTGGTGGTCGTGCACGACGCAGCGACCAACCGACTGTACGAAGTCGACACCCGATCCTTCGTGGCCGATCTCGACCCGACAGAGCTACCCGAGTTCTCCACCGTTGTTGCCACCGACCACGCCATCGTGGTGATACGAACCGACCCGCTGGCGGTATGGCGCATCGAGCAGGCTGATCTGCCGGGCGTGAAGACAATGGCTGACCTGCAGCCGCTCGTGTCCGGCACCGCTTCGGGCCGAGTGGCGGTGTCACCCGATGGTCGAATCGCCGTTGTCGACAACGAGACACAGGAACTCACGTGGATCACCAGCGATGGCCAGGTGCTCACCCCGCTGGCTCTCGATATCGACGGCGACATCATCGATATCACCGTGGTCGAAGCCAGTGCAATCGTGTTGACCTCGGCGGGGGATCTGGTGGTCGCCAACACCCGCGAAGTCGAACACATTGTGCGCTGGCAAGACCAGACGGCAACGACCGACCAGCCGGCCTTGCTGCAGCAATCAAGTGTTCGGGTCGACTCACTAGGCCTGCGCGCCGCCCAAAGCGTTGCGTTGGTCACCGCCGGCGGCGAATTGATCGAGGTTTCACTCGTAGGCGACCCCATCGTGTCCAGCCTGGGCTCATTGCCGGGCGATTCGCCTGCGGCCCCCATCGTGCACAACGGCTGTGTATATGGCCTGGTCGCGAATCCTCCTCAATTCGGTGTGGCGTGCGATGGTTTCCAGTCACGACCGCTCACCGGTGCTGGATCGAATCTTCGGCTGCGCATGGTGAACGGGTGGATCTGGGTCAACGACGTCGACTCCGGCACGGCCTATGCCTCTGATGAGAATCTCGAATTCCAGAAGTTCGACGACTGGGGCCCAGCAATCGAGTTGGCCAAAGAAGACGAGATCGACGAACAACAAGCCATTGCCGAAGAACTCAGTGATGCCGATGACACGTTGGTCGAAGACCCCGATGCTCTGGGTTCGATCCAGGACAGCGACGACTTCGACCCGAGCGAAGTGAACGTTGCGCCAGTGGCGATCGATGACGTGGCCCGAACCCGGGTCGACCGCTCGGTGGTCGTCGACGTACTGAGCAATGACATCGACGAAAACAACGACATCCTGATCGTCACCAGTGTCGAACCCATCAGTGGTTCGGCCAGCATCACCGTGACCCCGTCGGGCGAAGCAGTACAGGTTGCGCCTGCTGCCGGTTTCGCCGGTGTGGTCGAGTTTCGCTATTCGATCTCCGACGGCAAGAGCGATCCGGTTTCCGCGATCGTGACCGTCGATGTCGTGGCGGCCGACTCGACCAATCGTCCACCCACCGCAGTGACCGACGTGATCGCCACTGCGCCTGGTCACACGACCACGGTCGACGTGTTGCTCAACGATTCGGACCCCGACGGCGATGCGATCGCCTTGGACTCGATCGAGGCACCCACCGGAACCCTGCGATGGGACCCTATTGGACAGGTCACGTTCACTCCCGACAACACGACCGATGCCGGCTGGATCGAGCTGCCCTATGTGGTCATCGACGATCTGGGCGCCGAAACCGAGGGACTGCTGCGCGTCGAGATTCGCGACGATGGCGCCAACCAGGAGCCCGATGCCCGCAACGATCAGGCCACCACGGTGGCGGGTCGAGCTGTGGTCCTCAACCTGCTCGCCAATGACTCGGATCCCGACGGTGACCCGCTCATCGTTGGTAGCCAGCCGCGCTTGCTCGAGCCTGTTGGTGCCGTGGTGCAGACCTCGACCACCAGTGACGGCGAGTTCGTGTTTCGTTCCGAGAATCCGGGCACCTTCATCTTCTCCTACACCGTGAACGATGCGTCCGACAGCGGAAGCGAAAGTGACTCTGCGCGCATTCGCATCGATGTTGTTCCCGCAGCTCGCAACCTGCCACCGGTTGCGGTGCGAGACGATGTGGTTATCGCCGTCGGCGAAACGCGCATCGTGTACGCGCTGGAGAACGACGGTGACCCCGACGGTGACTTGGTCTCGATCGTCGATTGGCAGACCAGCGACGGCCTGCAGGTCTCCGAGTACAACGACGGCACCGGCCATGTCGGCTTTCAGATCACCGTCGAACCGGGCACGGTAACCCAGCCGAACATGACCTACTCGATCTCCGACGGCGTCAACGATCCGGTGTCGGCGCCCATCGTGGTGGCCGTGGTGCAACGTACCGCATCGGATCAACCACCCATCGCCAACGACGACGTGATCGAGGCCCGAGCGGGCAGCTCGGTGACCGGAATTCCGGTATTGGCCAACGACTTCGACCCCGAAGCGGGAGCACTGAGTGTCAGCCGAGTCGGTGATGCCCCAGCCGCCGAAGTCACGATCAGCGAAGATCGCCAGACCATCAGTATCGACATCGCTCCCGACGCCGTGTCGAGTTTCTCGATTCCCTATGACATTCAGGATCGGGCCGGCAACGGAAGCGCAGCAGTGCTCCGAGTGCAGCTCATCGATGCGAATGCTCCGAACCGTCCGCCGGTCGCCCGCACCGATGCGGCGCGCACCAAGCAGGGCGAGACGCTGCTGATCAATGTACTGAGTAACGATTCCGATCCAGATTCAGATGTCATCGCTCTCGAATCGGTGAATGCCCAGCCAGAGCACGGCTTCGCGGAGATCACCGATCAGGGCACCGTGCGTTATCAACCCGATCCACAGTTCACCGGCACCGACGTGTTGCGGTATTCGATCGTCGATGCCCAGGGCGACCGTGCGATTGGCGACGTCTTCATCGGCGTGCAGGAAGACGACGAAGCAAACCTGAGTCCGGTCGCCAACGACGATTCCTATGTGCTCGCCGGAGTGCCCTCGACCACGCCACTCGACGTCACCAACAATGACTTCGATCCCGAGGGCGATCCAATACGAGTGGTGCGAGTGTCATCGGTGTCGCACGGGTCCGTGCTCGTAGACGAGTTCGGTCGAGTCGAGTACCAGCCACCCGTGAGTCTCGACGATCCGGTGGCGGCAGTGTTCACCTACGTGATCGTCGATACTGCGGGCAACTCCGCACAGGCAACGGTGACCGTCGAGCTCGACGCGTACGCGGCTCGCCCCGAGCCAACGCCCGACGTTCCATTTGCCGAGCCCGAACCAACACCAGAACCGGAGCCCGAAACAGAACTGGCGCTCGAACCCACACCGACCCCCACACCGACGCCGACACCCGAGCCCGAGGAGAATCAGCTGCCGATCGCCGTCAACGACGAGCGCGGTCCAGTCCGCGCCGGCACCCAGGTCGATGTCAATGTGCTCGAAAACGACCTCGACCCCGACGGCGAAACCAGCGAGCTGACCATTGTCAGCACGGGTGTCGGCGGCAACATCGTTGGTGACACCGTGACCATCACTGCGGGCGAGGAAACGCTGGTGGTTCCGTACACGATCGAAGACGCCGACGGCGGCCAGGCCTCAGCGATCATCACCGTGGTCGTGATCGAGAATCAGGGGCCAACGATCGCCACGCTCGATGTCATCACTCCGTTCGAAACGCCGGTCGACCTGGAAATAGCGAGTCAGGCAGTCGACCCCGACGAAGATGATCTGTTCTTCGTGTGTTGCGAGAACATCCGCGGTGGCGCCGTTTCGAACGTCCAGACTGCAGCAAACACCTTCGCCCTCACATTCACCCCCGACGACGAGTTCATCGGGATCGGTGGCTTCAGCTACCGGGCCGATGACCAGAACGGGCATCAGGTTGCCGGCAGCGTGGTGATAAACGTGAGTGACCCGGGCAATCGGGCACCCGAGACCATTGGCGATTCGCGAGTGGTGCCTCAGGGCGAGAACATCAGCGTGGATCTGTCTGCGCTCACCAGCGATGTCGACGATGACCCTCTGACCTACTCGTTGCTTTCGGAGCCGAGCGGCATTTCGGTGATCATCAACGGTGCTACCGCGCTCGTCTCGGTGCCGCGTGCGGTCGACATCGGCAACGCCGGCGCGTTCACCTACCAGGTATCCGACGGATTCCTGACTGCAACGGGAACGGTGAACCTCGAGGTCACCGAAGGAGCCAACCGACCTCCCGAAGCGCTCGATTACGCCGAAGATGTGCCCGCTGCGGGAAGCACGACCGTGAACCTGGCGTCGCTCACCACCGAGCTCGATCCTGGCGACTTCGTCACGTATTCGCTGGCTACCGGAGCTGCCGCCGGGATCACCGCAGACCTGAACGGTTCGCTGCTGCAGATCAGCCCATCGGCGTCTTCCATCAACGAGACCGTTACCTTCACCTACACCGCCACCGACAGTCGCGGCGCCACCGACAGCGCCACCATCACCATCACCGTGGTTGATCCGACATCGCCTGCGCCCTCGGCCAGCCCCGATACCGCACAGACCGAACGCAACGAGCTCGTCTTGGTCGATGTCGTGGCCAACGATGCCGATCCGCTGGGTGAGGGACTCACCTTGGACGACGTCTCCTCGCAGTGGGGCAACGCCTCGATAGTTGCGAACGAGCTGCAATTCGACCCTGGCGATCGAGTTGGCACCTCGATCGTGACCTACACCGTGAGCGACAGCGCCAACCGTGAAACGACGAGCACGGCCACCATCGAGACCATTGGCGTACCCGACCAGCCTGCACCTCCTGATGTGGTTCGAGGCAGCACCGAGGTCACCATCACCTGGGACGAACCAGCCGACAACGGCCGCCCGGTCGACGGCTATCGCATTCTCTCGAACGAGCCGGGCGCACCAGAAACCGTTGGCCGCCAGAACTCCTACACCTGGACCGGACTCACCAACGGCCAGGAATACACGTTCACCGTGGTCGCCTTCAACTCGGTCGGTGACTCGCTTCCCAGCGACCCGTCGCCGGAGGTCACACCCGACGAATTGCCAGAAACGCCGGCACCGCCAACCGTGACCCGCGACGACGGCAAACTCGATGTGGCCTGGACCGAACCGACGAACCTCGGGTCTGAAATCGATCGCTACGAGCTGCAGATCGGCCCGTTGCAGGGGCCCCCTCTGCCCATTGTGGGACGTCTCGACCACGAATGGGAAGAGCTCACCAACGGCAACTTCTACACCTTCACCGTTCGCGCCCACAACGCCGCCGGCTGGAGCGGATGGAGCGCCCCGTCCGAAGAAGTGCGACCTTCGGCCCGTCCTGACCCGCTCACGATCGGCACCACCAGTCGGGGTTCTCAAGGCGGTGCGCTCACCGTGAACTGGTCCAACAATTCGATCAATGGCGCGCCGATTCTCGAGTACGAAGTTCGATCGTCGGCGGCAGGTGTGACCCCGAACCCGGTCGGCGAGCCAGATCGCACGGCGCGCAGCTATGACTGGGCCAACCTGCCGAACGGCGTCGACATGTCGTTCAGTGTGCGGGCCCGCAACGAGGCCGGCTGGAGCGACTGGTCAGGCGAATCCAACGTCGAGCAGGCCTGCGGGGTGCCGAGCGCTCCGACCAACCTGGTTCCGGTTCGAGGCGACGGGCAAGTGGCACTCACCTGGGTTGCACCGAACGATGTACAGGATTGCCCGGTGCAGAATTACATCGTCAATGCGCTCAGGAACGGCTCGGTCGTCTCCACGCAGAACAGCACCACGACTTCGCACGCGTTCACCGGGCTGACCAACGGCGATCAGTACCGGTTCGAGGTCATCCCCTCCAACGTCATCGGCACCGGCACGGCCAGCGCTCGCTCCATCGAGGTGACTCCCGCGGGCCCACCAATATGCCTGGCGGGTGCGAACTTCTCGGCCTCGATCAACGCTCCCCGCGCGATAAATCTGTCCTGGTCTGGATTGGCAGCCAACAATGGGGCCGCCATTTCCGACTATCAGATCAATTCGGGGAACGGCTACCAGTCGTTGGGCAGCAACGCCACCAGCACCACCATGGCGCCATTGGCCAACGGCACCCAATACAGCTACGACATTCGAGCCGTGAACGAGGTTGGTGTGTCCGGGCGATGTGCCTCGACCAGCGCGACCACGTGGGCGCTTCCTTCGGCGGTTTCGGTCACGACCTCGTTCGACGCCGACACCGAGGTGTGGGAAGTGGTTGCCACCGGGGGCACGAACACCGGCAGCGTGGTCGACGCAACCAACACCATGACGACCTTCCGCAACGGCAGCCCACTCCCGCCGATTTCCTCTTCTTCGAGGACCCATTCACAT
>Ga0209831_1002367_pt1 | contig 16477 bp, 9 predicted proteins | sample Maine_Asex4_meta_FD_187451 | JGI IMG/M metagenome (GOLD analysis project Ga0209831, IMG submission 187451) | Marine algal microbial communities from Maine, USA - Maine_Asex4_metaG (SPAdes) (version 2) | ecosystem: Host-associated > Algae > Red algae > Unclassified | place: Maine, USA | collected...
ATCACTTTGCAAATAAGAGCCAGCAAAGTCACGTAAAAAAGAGGAGCCTGCTTCATTTGAGCGCGAGGGATTGTAACTAAACAATACAGCTTTGTTTAATGGATCATTCGCTTTCAACATTTGTCCTCTATGAACACTACCTATCTTATTTTTCTGCAAAACCTTTATTCCGATTTCATCTACTTGAAGATATTCCTGCCTTAGTACCTCCTTTGTATGTAAGTTATACAAAGGATCAAGTGCATCTATTCCTTTACCGAACCAACTTTCAATATTTGATTTCTTTACAAAGGATAAGCCATGCAGATATAACTTCTTAGCCTGACGGTAAAGTGGTGTATGGTGCTGAATCTTTTCATTGATTAAGTGGGCAATCACTGATTCATCAACCATTCCGTTAGCTATGATTCGTGGAGGAATCGGAGCCTGAGATATCTTTTCTTCTTTTGTCTTACATATCGGCCGAATGATTCTTTTTACACTTAAACTAGCCTTTATGTAGTTTAGTATTTCTGTAACATCCTCTCCAATTGTTTGATCATTTTGGTCATCATAACCATCTGGATATATGTATTGTTCATCTCTTGGTAACTGTGATGGAAAAGCATTCCTCCTGATTCCTTATCGTGAAGACTTGCCTTCTTGACTACTTTTGCTGGAGTGGAAGCTTCTGATTGTGCGGAGTCAGCAGTAGAATCACCAAACAAATTCCCTTGGTTTGGATTTTCGTTTAGTATAAATCTCTCACGTTTGGATCCAAAGACAAGTTTGCGTAATTGTTCTAGTTGAAACTTGAGCTCATCTATTTGTTTTTGTTGCTCAGCAATAAGCTTATCTTTTTCAATTAGTAGTATGTCTTTCTCTGCGCTTATCTTTTTTGTTCAACTCAAAAAACTAGCATAGCAAATTGAATGCGATTTACTAAACTGCTTTCGACTTAATTCAGTCTGCTCCCAGGATCTTACATACTCCTTACGTTGATCTTCTGCGTATCTCATCTTTTTTTTGCCAAGTTAGATACATGTTTCCTTTTTTGCAATACGGGATTCATTAGGCGCTTACCTTCGATCGTACTAAACAGAAAATCTATGGGTTAAATATTGAAAATCAGACCTAAAAACCAAAATTCATATTCTAAACAGAAGAAAAAATATATTGAGTGCAAAAAAGATCAATCATAAATGTAGAGATCTCAGTATATTGCAAAAAGGATACTTCAGAGAAGTCTATCGAGCAAATGAGTTACCCTAACGGATAATTAGAGTATTGTTCAACAATGTATACATCATATTCTTTGTTGGTTTATAGAGTAATGAGGTAGACGATGCATAAATTCCTTTGAGTTACATGCAAGGAGGTTGAAAAAAATGCCAACCCTTCAAAAAAAGCAAAGAATGTTGTCAGACACATTGTTTTTGTTTGCCGCCCACAATCTATTCCTACCCACCACTCATGAAATGAGTTATCATTTCATGAGATAAATTTTTCATTTGAGTATATAGCAAACAATAACTCCATAATAAAGTATGAAGAATCATCTTAAACTCTTCTTCTTATCAATTTTATAGGACAGTAATATCCCCAAACTTCTTGACTTCACTACCATTGAACTGATATGATATATAATAGACATAAACACCCTGACTTACAGATACATTTTTATAGCGCCCATTCCATTTCAGATTTGGGTCATCGGTAAAAAATAAGAGATTTCCCCATCGATCAAATATAGACATTTCATATTCATCTGAAATATCACAATTACTATTAACCATCAGTCCAAATGATGAATTGACAGAACCTTCATTTTCAAGAGAAATAATATTAGGTGCGTAAGTCCGACATGAATAAATAAGATTTATATCAAAGGTGAAGCTGCACATATTTTCATCAAATATCGTAAAGCTTAACGTATCTATCGAACCATCCGAGAGGATAGTCGTTGTGGCACAATCACCGCAACTCACTAAATTTGATGGCTCCCAAAGAATACTATAATTATCTGCTATAGGTATGGTTATTTCATATTCTTCATCGAAAAATAGTTCTATAGAATTTTGAATAGGCGGCATTGGTATGGGATCGAATGATTCAATGTTAATAATATAAATTGAGTCGCAACCAGCATTATTTAGAAAATATAGAGTATCGCTCCCAGATTCCATATACAACTTATCTCTTATAATTAAAGGCTCATCTCCACACTTCATATACTCTTCAATTTCCAAAAAATCAGATTCTAAAGTAATCATAACATCCACTATGGAATCGCAACCTACAGCATTTTCAAGCACAACTGATCCCTCTAATCTATTTTCGTCGAATATCTCTGATCCGATTAAGTATTCAATATTATCACCCTCACAAATACTCTCTTGGAATACAGAACTTGTGGATGCTGTAAAAACTAAATTTACAAGGACTGTAGAATCGCAACCTTCTGATGAAATAAAAGTTTCATCACCAATTGGATTACTTTCATTATAAGTTACATTACCCACGGTAACTTCAAAACCATCACCTAAACAACCGGTATAATCCACGAAATTTCTTAATGAATCCCTAATTGATAAATTTGTTATAATTATGGAATCGCAAAAGTTAGCTGAAATTAATGTATCGATGTATGTACCTTCCAAATTAACTTCCTCGCCAGAAGGTAATGTATAAGTTGCGCCAGGGCATACTGCAATTTCATTGGGAGGGTTTTGATTTCCAGCAATACTGCATCCCAAAGCAAAAATGTTACATGTGAATCTATCATTTTTATTGTTTACTTCATCTCCAAAACTTATACTTCCTGCACCTCCTCCACAAAAAATGCCTATGTCTCCAAATATTAAATCATTTGTCAGTGAATCAATAACTGCTGTAGGTCTGCCTGTATTATCTACCGCCAAAACAGTAAAACCCGTCGAAGGTCCCTCAGTAATTACGCCTTGATAAGTGCCTCCTTGATTAAACGAATTTACCTCTCCGAAAGGGCCATCAAAAATATTAAGCCCTCCAGTTAGTCCGGTTTGTATATTGGGATTTTCATTTTCATTTTCAATATTATACCCCCATAAATCTGCCTCTTCTTGAGTTACTATTACCAGATTTGCAGGGCATAACAAAGACCAATCTCTAATAGAAGATAATAGATTATCTGGAAGAGATGTCTTTTCTATGTTAGAACTGAGCGTCAAAGTGTCTACACCAAAATTACCTATAAACACTACATCACACTCTTGATCGTCAATATAATCAACGGTAATATCATCTCTTAACACATTCAATTCTAAAGGGCATCGAACGGTTCCATTGGTTCCAAAATTATCATTACTTAACAACTTTTGTCTAAGATAATCTTCCATTAGGTCACCATCAAGATTATAACCGCATGTAGCAAATGGATCGTTAGATATACAATAATCATTCTCGGGCAGATAACAAATCACGATCGTTTCATCTTCACATTCGCAATCGACTGCTTGAGCGGAGGTCATTGTACAAAGCAGAAATGAAATACCTATAAAAATCCATCGGATAAGGGTATTTTCCATATTATTTAGTTTTATTTTATAAATAAAATATTTTTCAGTCTTAGAGTGGTGAGCTCAAGTTATGAGATTATAATGATTCAATGTTGGTTAATCTCATTCGATGTCTTTCTTTTAGTTCAATACATAATCATGTTGTTGTAGTAATATTTAAAGTTTCATACGGAAACCAACATCTAAGTTGAGAGTTGATGGACGGATAATAATTTCATCAATAGGTGTCCAGTTTGTCAAATGTCGTCTATAAGTAAAGCCCCAATTGAAACTAAGTTTTTGATTAATATCAGTATCAAGTCTGAGCCCTAGGATGGCTACCGATGATAAAGACTTTTTATCTAAAAAATTGCTTTCAGATAGTTCAATAATTGCCAGATTTGAATCTATGAACTTTCCTTTTGTCTGCCGTCTCGCCATCCCAAATCCACCTAAGGCCCTTAAATCAACATCTTTTTTTGAAAACAAAACATAGGATAATCCTAATGATGCTTCTGTAACACTATACTGATTATTCTCTCGAATTGTACGCTTATGAACTTCAGTTGTAGATCTGATTCCAAACGTTGTGTGTGAGTTTCCACTCAATTCGTTAATAGTAATGATTACGGGTACGTTTTCTTGAATGATTTGGATTGTATCACAATGTATGTATTCAATTCGTTCGCGTGATAAATGATGTTCTATAGCTCCATACACTGCAAATCGATCGCTTAATTGGTAAGAGGCATTTAGTCCTAATGAATAGCCGAATCTTTTCGACCTTACTTGATCTAAAGTTCTACTATATCCCTGAAGACTTGAACTTGTTCTATAATTAATTACATTTAAACCAGAAGATACTCCTACAATCCATTTTGAAGGAACAGAGATATTCGATAATTTATCCTCCATCTTATAATTAGGAAGCTTTAAGTATTCCGCTTCCGATTTAACTTTTGAAACATATTGTGGCAATTTATCCAAATACTTTGTAGACGCAATCAATATTTCTTCAGTCTTGGGTTCTCCAACATCTGAAAGAATGGTTTTTATATCACTATTCCCAATTGTTTCTCGAACACCAATATCACTAACTAGCTTTTCATCTTTTTTTACAGCGTGGTTTGTCCGATGATTATTAATAGCTAAAGGCAAATCATTGGTAATAATTTGTGCTTCTTGAGCATATGTCGTTTGCTTGGTCTTTTTTTGTCCAGTATTTTTACCTAATTTGAAATCTTTTGAAATATAATTAGAATAGTTATTTGTATTAGCTGATTCAGAAATAGCAATCTCTCGTTCACCATCCCTATTCTCTTGTTCCCCATCCCGTATGATATCCTCTTTAGAATGGTTTTCAATAGAAGAATTTGAACTAGTATTTACGAGTGTTGAATCAGAATTGTTAATCGCCTCATCTGACGTATAAAGTATAGCGATAATCAAAACTCCAAGAACCAAAGCAAGCAGATAAATAAATATTGTTCGCTTTGGTTTCTCAACTGGACGTTTAATCCCTGATTCTAATTCAGCCCAACTAAAACCAGCTGGCACCTTTAAGTCCTGCTGTAGTTTGCCTATGGTTGTTTCTTCCAATTTTTTTTGATTCATATTAAATCGAATTTAATAAAGCCTTAAGATCCTGGCTATCTTCTAATTGTTCATTTATTTTTTTTCTCAACCAGCCTTTTGCTCGTGACAATTGAGACCTTGATGTTTCTTCCGTTATTTCAAGATGTACAGCTATTTCCTTATGTGAAAATCCTTCTATTAAGAACATATTAAAAACAATTCTGTAGCCATCCGGCATGAAACTTATTAGATGTAAAAGATTCTGTAGATATAAATCACTAAGTGCGCTATTATCAGTTCTTACGTGTTCTGTATAATCTACTAACTCTAAACTCTGTGGTTTTTTTTTTCTTTTGTAGTCAATAATTTTATAAACAGCAATGGAGCGCAACCAAGGTTTAAAAGATCCAGCACTTTCCTGATATTTTTCCAAAGAGAGAAACATGCTACTAAAAATTTCTTGAATCATATCTTTCAAAAAATGTTCAGGAACAAAATATCGTTTACATATCGTATATATATAAGGTAGAAAAGCTTCGTATAAGGATTGTTGAGCTTTAGCTTTTCCATGTATACATAAGGGCAATAATGCCTTAATCTCTTTTTCAGATAGCGCCGCCATTAGTAATTACTCGCAATAGATTTGTATAGGTACATAAAAGCTACCTTCTACAAGTCCTACAGGTTCCCAGCTATCTAAACTTCCACCGACACTAGCCTCAAATAATGCCGACCAAGTGCCTTGAATTACTTCATCAGAATCATCTATTGTTATATTATGCGGCTCTGTAAGTATATTTCTAATGAGTCTATCTTCACTCTCAACGTAGATAGAAATCTGCAATTTATCTACATTGCTTAAATAGGAAATGAGATAACTGTCCTCAAGGAATACAAATAAATTATCTTCTTCGATATATTCTGCATTGGTTACATTGTAGTTCTTAATATCAATATTTTCTATGGTGTCGACGATATGGCATAGATATCCAGTGGAATTATATAATGCCTTTTCTCCGTTATAATCGAACTTTAATTCTCCAGAATTGACATAAACAGTATCTATTTCAGTATCTACTAAAAATGTATTGGTATTCTCAAAATTTTCTTCCGAACACGAGATTAAGAGAATAGCGGCACCTATAAAGAGTATTAAGTAATTTTTCATAATTTATTTGTATTTATTAAAAACTCTATTCATTATTTATATTTATTTACAACTCTATTCAACTATATATTCGTTTTTAAGGCAGATATGTTGCATGAGTTGGATGTATTTCAAAGATTTTTTTAGATATATTAGAATGATTGTCGCCTCTATGAGGTACAAGTTTGATATGCGATCATATCTAATGTTATAACTCGTAAACTATAATTTCGATTATCACATAATCAATTTATACATTACGTGATTTTAGAGTTAAAACATCTATTTTTCAATCTTACCTATCACACAATTAGAAATACAAAGAATATTTCAGCACATTCTATTAGATAATAATGGCAGACTACGTATAAATTTAGTTAGTACTTTTAGATAATTTGAAGTTAAAACAAGTCATTATAAAATTTCTTCAATACTAATTAAGTAATCCATTAATCCCATGACTAGTTTTTCAATATTACTACCTACTTTAGGTAATTACGTTCATAAATGCAGGTAGCTATATTTGGAATCTACAATATGATTAACTTTTGAATAGACCTGGCTGATTCAGTTTTTATAAGTAAAAAGTAAGTCCCGCTTGCCAAATTCGAAACGGACAGATTAAAAGTTTGTGAATTGCCGTAAGAGTTTTGGATAACAACTTCACCAAATGAATTATATACAATCGCTGAAATTTGCTGTGCAGTTGTAGGTAAAGTAATTAAAGTATTGTCTCGTGCTGGGTTTGGAGCAATTGTAAATTGAGAACCACTACTAACGATCTGATCAGTATTTGATATAACAGATGAGAGGTCAATTTTATACATTGATCTACCATAAGTCGCCAAATATAAAGTGTTATTATCATCTATTTGCAAGTCTGTTACAATAACAGAAGGGAGATTTATTCCTAAGACGTCCCAGCTTTCACCTTGATTCGTAGACATAAACAGTCCCGCATCTGTTCCTATTATTATATTGCCTTCATTATCTGTAACCACATCATTGATGGGAATATCTGGCAAGTTAGCACCTAAGGCTGTCCAGTTTTGACCTCGATCTTCGCTTACATAGATGTTGCCATTATCTTCTCCGTATCTATAACCTGAAAAGGTTACAAATATCTTATTAGAATTTTCTCGATCTGCGTATACTTTAGTCACCCATCTGACAGGAAGATCTTCAGAAATTTTCGTCCAATCTAATCCTCCGTCTTCAGTCACCCATATATTTCCGTCATCCAGACCAGCATAGATAATATCGTTATCTATGGTGGAAACATCTATTGTCGTCATTGTTCCGAATCTCCCGTTACCCGAACCAGGACCATTGCTCAAATCAGAACTTATAAGGCTCCAAGTATCACCAGCATCAGTGGTCTTATGCAGCTTATTAGAACCATAATATAGCGTTTCTGTATCGATGGGATCAAGTGCTACTGGTGTGTCCCAATTATTTCTCTCATCTGCCCCTAAATTAGGTGTTATCTCATTAAACCCTCCGGATGAGCCATAGAAACCTCCTCTATAAAACTGACCGGCTTGTGTAGACGTAAACCAGTAAGCGTCATCAATTGAATTTGCCAATGGCTGCATACCATCACCATCGTTGATCTTCTCCCAATTGTTAATACCGTCAGATGTAACTGTCCTCCAGGAACCATTATCCTGTGCTCCACCATATATTACGTTACTACCATTTACATTAACATGCAATCTGTAGAATTGAGTTATTGGAAGATTATTAATTTTTTCGAAGTTGGCACCACCATCATCACTTTTGTATACTCCTCCATCATTACCAATAATTATTTGATTAGGATTCATAGAGTTAAATGCAAAGGATTGTTGATCTGCATGAACTCCATCGAAAATCTGAGTCCACGATTGACCACCATTAGTGCTTTTGTATACCCAAAATCCCATATTGTATACAACATTTTCATCAGTAGGATCAATATAGATATCTCCAAAATATTCGTTGAATCCTGAATCCACCATGAAGCTGTTGCTTCCTTGTTCCCAATTATCGCCTCCATCTTTACTATTATAGAATCCATCAATATTACCAGCTGCATTGATATATAGTGCATATACAACATTGGGATTAGAAGGTGCTATCTCTAATTTGATTCTAGAAATGGTGTTTGAAGTAGACAATTCGTTATTCAATTCCTCCCAGGTATTCCCACCGTCTAAAGAACGATAAATTCCAGAGTTGGGGCCTCCATAGATATGGTTATCTTCTGTAAATTCCCGCTGCCACATTGAGGCATAAATGATATTACTATTACTAGGATGCATTGCTATATCAATACCTCCTGTGACATCATTAATGTATAAAACTTTTGTCCAAGTATTTCCACCATCTTTAGAACGATAGATACCTTTGTTTTCTGAATTTCTATATACTGGTCCCATAGCGGCCACAAAGACTGTATTGTCATCATTAGGATCTATCAGTACTTTACCTACTGTTCCTACATCTGATAAACCTTTAGATTCCCATGTAACACCGCCGTCTATTGATTTATAAACGCCATTACCTGAGTGAGCGCGACCTGCATCAGCTTCCCCTGTTCCTACCCATATAAGATTAGAGTTGTTTTCTGAGATACTTAGATCTCCCATGGTTAATATCCCTTGTTCATCAAAAATAGCTACCCACGTGGCTCCGCCGTCGTCAGTCTTGAAGATGCCCCCTGATGCCGCAGCTATATAATAAGTGTCTGGCTTATCAAAAGGTATTTCCACATCGACTACTCGACCTCCAGCATTGGTAGGGCCTACCAAGCATGCAATGTCATTACCACTTCGCTTACCAGATTTAATACCTTTGAGGTATTTTTCTTTCCATACTTTGGCTTCTTGCAATGCTGTTTCTTTAACCTTCCCTTTAGGAAATGCCCTTTGTAAATACATGTGATCGGTCCGTATCTCTCTCGGCTCAACTTTTGACTTTGAGGAAATGGTATCTAGATTATTGCAAGAATTGAGAAGCAGTAATATTCCTGTTGCTAAAACCATTAAACAAATATAATTTCTAAACATAAATACAGTTTTTGTTGTTGTAAATTAATTAGAATCAAATATTAGGGTACTCCTAAAGTCTATCCTTGCTCTTATAAGATATATTAGCATCATTACATTCATAAACATCTTCCCATTTTCACATATAACATACTAGCTCCTCGAAACCGCTGTATAATAGTGTTATTTATATAGTTCTTTTAACTCACTTTTGTCAACCTTTTTAGGGTATACTTACTTATTTACTTATTATCAGTCTCTGTTCTCCGATGTTTACGCCATCAAAAGATTTAACTATATAGATACCTGTCTTTAAGTGAGTAAGGTCGATTTCATTTGGAGACCCGCTAAATAAATTTTTAATTTGATTACTGACAACTTTTCCATCAATAGAATAAACTACGATTTCAGTTTGTCCATCGAATTTATCAGATGACAAATAAATTATGCCGTTCGATGGATTTGGGTATATAGACAACTGGTTATCATCCTTCAAATCATTAGTTGAAGTAGTTCCAGTTATGGTATAAGTTACTATCAAAGGTGGATAACAAAAAGACACGTCAGTAATTGTTACAGTATATTCTCCTGGTTGCAAATCATCGATAGACGCACCAAAATCACCATTATCCCAAAATATTTCATAATCGGAAACACCTCCTGCAATATCCAAAGAAATGTTTCCATTCCCTTGCGAACTATTGGAGTTTGTAATGGTAGCAGATGCAATGGACAAATCTGACTCAGCTGGTAACAGATACATGAATAATTGATTAGATTCAACAACACAATCAGCACTATTCAAATCGGGAAATATCTCAAATCCTGGCTCTTCACTGAAAGGTGCATTATGGTAATAATAACACTTGACAAAGTATTCGCCTACAAGATCTGTTTGATTTCCTAAATCTGTGTGCAAGTAATTATAAACACGATCAGCCTCATCAAAACAACAGATAACCGAAGCTGAAGGCGAACTTAAAGGATCCTCTAAATCTGTCATGTCCTCCATACTAAAAACTATAACATATCCAGAAGAATTTCCAAAATCAGCCGGATCACTTGGTACGATCATCTCTACAACTTCTAATCTTTGAAACTCAAAATCGCAGACATATTCGTCATCACCATCTCCTATTTTCCAAGTGAATATTAAGTCATCATCACCACAACTAACTGGTGCTCTTTTCTCTATCTCTAAGCAAAATTTACCAGTAACATTTAAATCTGTATCAAACGTAGTATCTGAACCATCTAGTAACATATAGTATTGAACGCCTACATCAGTTGACAAATAAGCTTTAAACGTAAAGTCGTTTGGATCTTGTAGTTCTTGTTGAAACTCATTACAAGATATAAATTCTAAATTGTCACAATCGCCTTTGTAAACTAATGCTTGACTAGTATTGAGATACTCATTTGCTGAAGCTCCACACTCCGTTGTTCCTATGATATAAGAATTCCCATCACCTGTAAAAGTCACCCAAATTGAGTTTTCTATCACTTTGTCAAATAGACATATTAAAAAATCAGGGTTCGTTTCTTCGCCCCCTGTAGCGTTAGTATTATCAAACTGAATGCTTGTTGTGATATCACCATCTTGCATACCACTGATAAGGCTAGTAATATCATAAGCATCTGAGCACTCGTCATATGACTGTCCGTTGACAGAAGTGATAGTTAAAAATGCACAAATACAGACTAGTGCAAAATGTCTGCAAAAAATGTAAAATTTATTCATGATTCTAGAATTGTTATTAAAATTTAAATTTGATTTAGATTATTAGCTTTTGATTATTTTTTTGCTAATTATTCCATTTTTTGACATAATTGAGATAAAATATATTCCGGCTGTATATTGGCTCATATCGTAACTAATAACATTTTTCCCAGTTGCCCTAAGTTCGTTAGAATATTGAAGTCTATTTCCATATACGTCTGTAAGCTGAAACTCAATACCTATTGGTTCAGTTGTATCAAAATCAATATTCACCATATCACTTACTGGATTAGGCCAAATATAGAAATTTGCATCTAAAAGTTCTGAGCTCACAGAACTTGTTCCTCCTTCGTATTTAAAATTGTGTTTAACTTCATTTTGAAAACTTCCTCCTACTGCTATAATTTGGTCATCTCCATCTTTAAAAACATACCGACCTACTCCCCATGTACAACACATACCATTAGCGCTGAAATCAGTAACTACCAAAGTATAACACCCATTCTCGACTAAGTTGATCGTCTCTATAATAGATTCGTCATTACTATAGGCTGATGGATCATCAGGAGGAAATGAATTAATATTACCCGTATTATTTAATCCTACTAATAAGTTACCTCCTTCTGCAACTACTTCTTCATTATCATCCAAAATAGCCCAATACGTTTCTGCTCCACGACCATCTGTCCTTAAATCTAATATCAGTTCACTACCAACAGATATTTTTGCATCATCTAGTCTTTTAGTTATGGAATTATCGGTAAGATCTGAATCTATAGCTCCGTTAGGATTTGATATTTTTATCTCTAACTTAGTTTCTTCAGAGATTGAAATATCATCGAAAGACATGCTGGTATGTGCGTAAGAATTTAACGCTCCGTTCCAATCAACTTCTTGCTCTAATTCATTATCTACATAAAGTTGGCCTTTACATGAAGTTAAAACTTCTGAACCACTATTTCTCATGTCCACACTAGGCGTTATAGTTATTTCATTACAAATATCTTGTTCATAAGAGTTATAAGCAAAAGCTGTTATATCATTTGCAAATTCAGGGACAGAACAGTCAAGTCTTTCAGTTTGAAAATCTTCTACTTCAGGGCTATTTGGATTTGCAAAATCTCTTGGCATCTCGATTGCAGTTCTATCAGTACAAATTTGCACGTAGGTAGGATATCCTACTACATTGTATAAGTGCTGAATTTGATCATTATCCACCATCGGATAGAAAACCTCGTCTGTCCAATCACCAAGAGTATCATCTCCTGTACCCATAATGTCATCTAAACCAGTAAAAGCATCACTTTCTATTCCTATAATGACATAATCATCAAACCCGTTCGGACCATGTAATTCCCACATCTTCGATAGTTCTTTACCATTATGATAATTCCAGCAAGGAAGACACCATGTGGTATAAAAATCCAATATTACGGTTTTACCACTTCCTAGTATATCATATAAGTTATGAGTTTCGCCAGTTATATCAACAACTGTAAAGTCAGGGGCTACATCGGGTACCTGAGCAGATAAACTAAAATTTACTACTCCAACAATAGATAAAATTTGGAAAATTTGTTTCATATACTTCATTTTTATTTTTCTTATTAATCTCATCTTACATAACACATTTCGCATTTTTCACAAAATAGTTGCATCAATCTGTAATAAAATTTCAAATAAAGGAAATTCAACCAATTTAACATACATTTTCTATATGGCTAGACTCGATATTTCTATAAAGCTCTTAGTCTTGAAACAAAAATCAAATCACAGATACCGGTAATTCAGGTTATAATATGAACTAGTACTTAGCAGGAATCTACTTTGTTTCTATCATCTCAAATGATGGACTTACGAGTAAAAAAATAGTCAAACACTTATATTTCTTCTAAAATCCAAAGTAGACTCTGTATATATTAGATATTAAAATAAATACAGATGCAGCGTTTTTCGTAAAATATCGAACTTACATAATATAAGATATCTTTAAAATACTAAACTAAAGTTGAAATGAAACAAATAGCGCCTTTTATAATTGCGATGGTAATGTTGGGTCATACTCTATCCGCACAAGAAATTCCAGAAATAGCTCCTAACTTTATCGTTACTGATATCGATGGTGAGACTCATGAGCTATATGATATATTAGCGAGTGGTAAGACAGTCGTTTTAGATTTTTACGCGACCTGGTGTGCTCCGTGTTGGGAATATCATAATGGTAGAGAACTATCAAAATTATGGGAAAGGCATGGGCCTGATGGTTTTGATGACTACTTTATAATGGGAATAGAAAGCGACGGCAGTACAGGATTGGATGATTTAGGAGGAACGGGCAACAATACATTAGGTGATTGGACTGAAGATGTGGAATACCCTATAATCGATAATGATCAGATTCGCCATTATTTTAATATATCCTTTTACCCAACTTTCGTCCAAATTTGCACAGACAGAACTGTAGTCGTTATGGACAGGGACTTTTTTAATCCAAATGGATTTGATCCTACTATTCCTCACGTTGAAGATTATGAAACAGAAAGGCTTGACTGTTCTATGCCAGAATCTCCGAATAACGTTACCGCTTATGCTTATAATGGCTATGATGATAATATCTGCGATGCTACAACATTTATGCCTAGCATAGACATCAGGAACAGTGGTTTAGACATATTGACATCGTGTAATGCAGAACTTTATGCAGATAATGTTTTAATAGAAGAAATGACTTGGACGGGGTCATTGACTACATATGATCATGACCAAATTAAATTTAGTGAGATTACTCTCAGTGAGAAATCAAAACTAGAAATAAAGCTATCAAGTCCCAATGGTCAGTCAGATGATGACCTAACAGATAATACACTCATAAAAAATATTAAGGAAGTCAATACTGCCAGCACGAGTAAGCTCTTATTGGAGATAAGAACCAATATTTTTGGTAAAGAGACTTATTGGGCTATACTTGATGATTCTGATATGATAGTCGCAGAGGGCGGTAACCCATTGGTGGGTCTTGAGAATATAGGTAATATAAATATAGATGCACCTGATCACCCATCTGCATACGGTTATCAAGAAATCGTTGAAGAAACAATAGAACTACCTGAAATTGGATGCTATACATTTGTTATAACTGATTTCAAGTCTAATGGGATATGCTGTAACTCAGGTGTAGGTCGTTATATACTAAAAGATGAGAATGGATTAATATTAGCCTCGGGAGGTGATTTCAGAGACAGAGAAGACCATAATTTTAGATACGGAGAAGGGGTAACTTCTACTTTTTCAGATAAATTAGATGCTGACGTAACTATATGGCCTAATCCTGTAAGTAATTTGTTACATATCGATATCGAGACTGCAAAGGTATTAGATGTAGATGTGCAATTGACTAACCTATACGGATACGAATTACAAAGAACGACAGAATCCATAATATCAGGCAAAAACTACTTAACATTCGATATGGATCTATATCCTGCAGGTATTTACTACTTGTCAATTTTATCAAAAAATGGACGAATCAGTAAAAAAATAGTTAAAGATTAACTAAGGACTATTCTCAATTTCATAAATATAAAATTTATATAAAATGAATAAATTCTACATATTTTTTCTTCAGTTTTCAGTTATATTCACAGGCATATTCATAACATATTCCTCAGTACAAGCTCAATCCTATGATGATTGCAGTGACGCATATGACATTACTGCTCTAATCAGCAATATGGAGGAGGGGGATATTATTAATAGCATACAGTTTGATAATATGGATGCTACTGGGGGTGAAGAGACTAACCCTGATAACTTAATCTGTCTATTTGATAAAGTGATAGAAAACTCAATTTGGGTAACATTTACTGGTGATGGAAATCCTTATATAATAGGAACGACTGAATGCGGTGCTACTGCTGAAGAATACTTGAATACCAGCCAGGCACTTATCTACAAAGGCGATTGCAATAATCTGGAATTTATATCGTGTAATGATCTTCAATTTGGACAGGAATTAGTGGATGACTTTACATTTAAAGCATTTCTCAGTACTGAAGTAGGTGTTCAATATTATCTATTATTGGATGGTGGAGATGTTTTCGGAAGTCCACTAGCTAATCTTGTAGGTAAATTCTGCTTAGAAATAGAGAAAGCAGAACTACTTAATTGTGAAGATGATGACCTGGTATTTACGTGGGAAAGAGAGGAAGGCTCAGATAAATATATCTGCTGGGGAGAGTTTGTTACTTTAAAAGTGGCAGAAATGAAAGTACCTAATGGCCCTGCAGATGAGGGTAATTCTTCTGGTTATATATATGCTATATATGAAGGTGATCTGACGGATATTTCAGATCCCTTAAACACATTTGAAGTAGTAACAGGTTGTTGCAATAAAGAGGCGGATCGTATATATACTTACTGGTCAGGAGTTTCTGGGAGCCTTGTAGGAGAATATAACATTAAGTTTTATTACTATTTTAATGCTCCTTATATCACTGATCCAGGCTTTGAAATATTTCCTGATTTGACATTAGCAGAATGTGTTGTAGAATCTAATCAATTGGAGATGATTTTTCTTCCAGAAGAATCAGACCTTGATATAGCAAATGCAACTATAACAAACTCTTCTAATACTCAAGGAAATGGTGAATTAAGTATCAATGCATCAGGAGGATCAGGTGATTATGAGTTTCTATGGAGTAATGGAGCATCAGGCACAGACCTTACCGACTTAGAAGCGGGGGAATATACTGTAACAGTAACAGATTTATCATTTTGCTTTACGCCAATTGTCAAAACATACACGATAGAAGGCCTTACATCTACAAATGATTTCGCATCAAATAAGCAACTTAATATCTATCCGAATCCGACGAGTGGAGTAATTACTGTCTCTTCTGATGATATTATAGGAGAAGTACAATTAGCTATTTTTTCTATTGAAGGAAAAGTCGTCTATAGTAAGAATCACAGTATGAATAAAAACACATCTATACAATTAGACCTTAATAGATTAGATGCTGGTATATATATTATAAAATCATCTTATGGTGAGAAAGTAACTCAACAAAGGTTAGTTATAAGTAAATAAAAGACCATGCCATTTCTGGTTAACTATAAGTATATCTTTTGATCAAAAAATTCTTCTACAATTAAAAATGAAATCTATTATGTTAAATAAACTTACAATACTTCTCTTTGTGTTTATGACAATTACACACACTGACATTTTTGCTCAAAATAATGATCTATGCGTTGATGCATATCCATTAGATTCTCTGATAGCTGACATGGAGGATGAAGATGTGGTCACTAGTATACAATTCGATAATACTAATGCTACAGGAGGAGAAGATACTAATCCTGCTAACATAGGGTGTCTGGATGATGAGGGGGTACAACATTCTCTATGGTTTACTTTTATAGGTGATGGTCATTCTTATGAGATAGGGACATCTGCATGTGGAGTTTCTATTGACGAATATCTAAATAC
>Ga0209831_1002370_pt1 | contig 16460 bp, 13 predicted proteins | sample Maine_Asex4_meta_FD_187451 | JGI IMG/M metagenome (GOLD analysis project Ga0209831, IMG submission 187451) | Marine algal microbial communities from Maine, USA - Maine_Asex4_metaG (SPAdes) (version 2) | ecosystem: Host-associated > Algae > Red algae > Unclassified | place: Maine, USA | collected...
TCGCGATTACGCCAAAAACTAAAAATGCAATACGAACCATCTTTTACTCCGCCGGTAATACCGCAGGTAGATTAAAATCGCTGACATACAAAGCCAGAAATTTGGCAGTGCGTCGACAGAATCGGCTGAAGAAACTCTTCAGTTATGAATTTCATCGTCAAAAGACTCGGCCCAATCAATTCAAATTGCAGAAACCACAAAATTTAACTCGATTACTTAATCAAACCTTCTCTCGTTTCGTACACCGCCATGCTTGAACTCATTTTTGCTAACCTAAAAACCTCCGATCGCTTCTGTCTTGGCGGATTGCCGATCCGGGTACCGATGATTGCAGCGATATCACTTTTGTTGCTATCAGGTTGCGTAAACGAAAATCGTCAAAAAATCGTCGGAAGCTGGACGATGATAAAAGCCGATAGACTTGCTCAGCGGGTCAACGAAGCGCCAGAATCATCAGAGGATGGTTCAGCGGAGAGCTTGGAAACGACTTCAGCCCAACCGGCCGCCGTTGAAGCTGAGCTACCGATGATGACGTTAGATTTTCGCAATAGCGGCCAATTGGTGACGACGACAAAGTTGGGGAAGATCAACAGCGCGAAAAACGGGCGATGGCGGATGGTCAATTTTGATCCTCCGTCAACGATGAACATTGAGTGCTTTTTAGATGAACAGAGTGACCAAGCCCGACAGTTGGAAGTGAAGTGGATCGACGATCAAACGATTCGCCTCACGCCACCGAATATGTCAGGGCAAAAGATGAAAATAAATTTTAAGAAACAGTAGACGACCAGATCGTCAGTTTCTTTTCGTGTTTACTGCAAAAAGGATTTTGCAATGTTTGCTTCTTCGACCTTTTCCCGCCTGCTTCAAACTGCGATCTGCATTTCTTTGGCCACTGTTGTCTGCGTTGGCTGCGGGAAACCCAAAGTTGTTCCAGCAACTGAAACTCCTGCTCAGGCTCCGGTTAACGAGACGAGTAAGTTTCAATTTCGCTCTGCCGAAGAAGCTCAGCAACTGCTGGCAGGTCTGTGGCTGGGAAAGGCCGCCATCAACGAAGACACGCTTGGGAATCTGCTGGCTCAGTTGCCGCAGCCGCAGCAACAGACGCTGTTGAAAGAAGCTCAAACGTTCGTGTCGACGCAAATGGCAATGCAATTAGCGACTGATGGCAGCATGGAAACAGCCGTCGAGGTTACGCCCATGGGGGCTCAGCCGATCCAAGGACAAACGGTTGCGCGCTGGAGCGTGATAAACGCTCAAGGCAATCAAGTCGTCGTCCAAGTAACCCAGCAAAACGAAAATGGCCAGGCGGTCACTTCTCAGACCGCTTACACCGTTTCACCTGATGGAAATCGCATCGCCATGCAAGCCAACATGGAAAGCGCTTTAGCTCAATGTGAACCACTGATCTACCTTGATCGACAAGTCGATGAACGTATGGCTCAATCGCCCAACGCCAACCTAGTTCGCTAATTAAAAGATGCGGCCCCGGTATCGAACCAAAGATTAGAATCGCTCGCTAGGTATTTCCTTTCACATGACAATTGCTTAGGAAATGCCTTTCGGATCAAAGATCCGAACTGCGTAAACGCGATGCTACGGTTGTAGGCATTTGGCTTGGCCTTCGTTGACCGTCAAGCGAATGTCAGAAATGCTAATCGATGCTTTGCCTGAAGAGTGGATCACGACCGGCGAAGTGACCGACTTGAGATTAGCGGCATCGCAGAAACACGACAGCTTCACTGACAGTTCTTTCCACTGACCGATTTCGGCGGCCGCGACTTCTCCGGCGAGTGACTGGCTGCCCAGTCCACCTTCTGGACCGTCCATCGCAAGACTTAACTTGCCTTCAGGCGCTTCGTTGATTCGATACCGCATGTACAACGCCATATCACCAGTTGATTGACGGGAGAGATCAACCGCCGATGAGGAGATGGCGAACGAAGACGGCCCGGAAAACTTAATCGTTTTAACATCTTCTTGAGCCTGATCGTCTTCGGAAATAAGCTCGAGAATCATGTTAGGCGAGCTTCCCTTGGCACCTTCCACCAAGGCCGATGAAACACCGTCGGCCAAATAGATTCGCCACGGCGCGACGGCTTTACCGGCCGCAAAGAAGTTTTGCTCGTTGGCCCCGACATAGTCGGAACCTGGATCTTCAAAAAGCAAGGCCAAATCGGTTTGATCGGCGTAGGTCAAACCAAATCCGTATTCAAACAGTGGATCGTAATCACGACTGCCTACATTAAGCGGAGTTTGGGTTGGCAGCTTAGGCCAAGAATAGGACAGCTTGCCTTTGAAATCGTTCTGTACATTGCCGTCAGCAGATTTGAGGATCACATCGGCAATTCCAACACCCTCTGAACCCGGCAACCAAGCCGCTACAAAAGCATCGCAAGCATTGAGTTCGCGATTGACCCACATTGGCCGGCCACTAATGAACACGGCGACCGTTGGAATGCCAGCGTCCTTGAACTTCTTCAACAGTTTGTAGTCTGTATCATCGGTGGGACTATAAGCCAACGTTTCGACGTCGCCTTGAAATTCCGCGTAGGGATCTTCGCCAAAGACAACGACAGCAACGTCAACCTTCTCTTCGGTTTTCCCATCCACAGCCAACACTGCTTTGCCGCCTGCGGCTTCGACCTGTTGCTTGATGCCATCGTAAACCGATGATCCGCCCGGGAAGTCCTTTTTCGTGTTTCCCGTTCCTTGCCACGTCAACGACCATCCACCGCTTTGCTTTCCAATATCGTCGGCGCCGTCGCCAGCGATCAAAATCGTCGATGACGGTGAAAGCGGTAAAACGCCGCCATTGTTTTTCAGCAAAACCAATGACTCTCGTACCGCTTGTCGCGCGACAGCACGATGCTCGGGCTTGCCCAGCTGATCGTATTGACCTGCGTAAGGACGAGTCGACGGCAGGCCAGCTTCCATTAAGCCCGAACGTATCTTAACTCTGAGAATTCGCCGCACCGCATCGTCTAAGCGGTCCATATTGACTTCACCGTTCTCCGCATGTTTAAGGGTTGTTTCAAACAAGCCCTTCCAACTGCCGGCGGCCATGTGCATATCCAAACCGGCATGTAATGCGGCCAAGCAATCGGTGTTGCTACTGCCTGGCAATTGGCCATGCCCTTCCCAGTCTCCGACAACAAATCCGTCGAAGTTCATCCGTCCTTTGAGCACGTCGGTTAAAAGGCCTTTGTGGCCATGTAATTTCTTGCCTTGCCAACTAGAAAACGAAGCCATCACGCACTGCACACCTGCTTCGACAGCAACGGGATAAGGGGCGGCCTGCAAAGTCATCAGATCGTATTCTGACATTTGGTTGTCGCCCTGGTCTTTACCGCCGGTGGTTCCACCGTCACCGCAGAAATGCTTCGCGGTCGAAATAACGTGCGCGCCTTTAAGAAAATCATTCGAACCTGCGTCGCCCTGAATTCCTTTGACCAATTCAGCTACGTAGCTGACGGTAACTTCAGGTGCCTCGGAGTAGCCTTCATAAGTTCGGCCCCAACGGTCGTCTCGAACGATCGCCACCGTCGGCGCAAACGTCCATTCCAAACCGGTTACTCTTGTTTCGAGTGCCGTGATTGCTCCGATCTTTCCCATTAGCTCCGGATTGCGAGCACAACCCAGCCCGATGTTGTGAGGAAAAAACGTGGCACCGGGAATATTGTTGTGGCCGTGGACGGCATCGGTTCCCCAAAGCATCGGAATAAAAGGGCCACCGCCAAGATCGCATTGCATACTCGCTTTGTAGAACTCGTCAGCCAACGCCACCCACTTCTCAGGTCCGGAGCGATTGTCACCACCAGGAGCTGAGTTGCCACCGTTGAGAATCGATCCAAGCGGATATTTCTTAACGTCTTCAGGAGTGACCGATCCGATGTCCCCCTGAATCACTTGCCCGACTTTTTGCCGGAGCGTCATTTTTTCCAGAAGACCATCGATACGCTTCTCAAGCGCAGGATCAACGGCAGTCGGCCCTCTTGTTTGTGGCCAAATTTCGGGATTGATTTCACCGGCGGCTGTCTTAACGTCAGCAGCAGCGGCAGGTTGGTCAGGAGTTACTGTTTGAGCCTTAACAGTGGCAACCGAAGAGGAAAGGACTTGGACAAGAAACGCCGCAAGCACAAAATTAAATCGCATCGAAAACTCCTCAAAACAGTAGCCATGAAAGCGGTTTCCATATTAATAGTTATTAAACTAACCGCAACGCCTTTGATGTTCCCCGAGCCGCAAATTCCAAAAGAATACGCGTCTAAAGATGAGATTCAGGCAGCCGCCGAATCCTTTCGGGGGGGATCGAATACGCTAACAAAACACTCAAGAAAAGGGAGCCATCTTCCCAACGATGGGTAGATAATTAAAGAGAGGCCAAATTTCAAAAAATTTGGCCTCGAATGTTTCAGTTATTAGGCGTTAAGCGTGGTTGGTCGCCTACTTCTTCGCGTAGCTTGCTTTTGCTGGCGAGACTTCGCCCATCGAAGCACCGCTGACCCGCGCGAATCTTTCTTTGCTACCGTTATCTAGGAAACGGTATCCTATACGTGTTGGCTTACTAGTCTTGGGACAAATCGCCATGACTTTACTCGAACGAATCGGCATTTCCTTGTGCAAACGGCCGCCCTGAGGGTTCCGCTGGCTCGGTTTAACATGGCGGTAAACCATGTTAACGCCTTCGACCAACAGTGTGTCTGTCTTGTGGTTGACCGAAATAACTTTTCCGGTAACGGTCTTGTCGCGACCGCTGATGACTTGAATTGAATCGCCAGTACGTATTTTCATTGTTTTTCCTCGGTGTTTGGAACCGCGAAATATGTTCGATCGGTCGAAAACTGTCAAGTGGGAAATTTGGCTACTGGCGGAATCAAACGATACTGCTGCAGAATTCTCTAATTGCCGTCAATTGCACGCTCAAGGGTGATGCCTAAGAACATCTTAACCATGAGGTTGCGCCCGATTCATTCCGACCTAAGAAGTCTTAACCCTCGCCGTCGATTCGCGGACGGTAACTTCAGCAGGCAGCTTGGGCAGTGAATAAGGCTTTTTGTTGATGATGGCGATGATCGCAGTGGCAGCCGCAACACCCATTTCAAACGCCGGCTGTCGTACGGTCGTCATAGGTGGCACCGCAAACGAAACTTCGGCTTGATCGTCAAATCCAATCACCGAAACATCCTCAGGCACCGAAACCGAATGTCGATGTAACGCCAACTTGACACCCATCGCACATTGATCGTTGGCCGCGAACACAGCGGTGAACTTCTTACCCCGTTTTAATAGATCCATCGTGGCATCATATCCTGACTGGCAATCAAACTGGCCTTCGCAAATCAGTTCCGGATCAATCGGGATTCCAGATTCTTCCAGCGCGCGTCGGTAACCTTCAAATCGGTGAATCGCATCCCGGTGGTCTTGAATTCCTTTGACGTGAACAATCGAACGGTGTCCAAGTTCGATCAAGTGCTTGACCGCATTGAAACCGGCCAGCTCATTATTAACGCAGATACATTGTTTTGCTGCGGTCTCTAACTCCATCCCAACAACAAAGGTGGGAACGCGGTCGTTAATTTCCATCAATTTTTCTTCGGCGAGCATGCCTCCGATGAAGATCAAACCGTCAATCTTTCGATCCAAAAAATTCTCTACCGCTTCATCTGCAATGCTGGGCTCATCATTGCAATCGGCGAACATCGGCCAATAACCCGAGCCGCCAAAATGGCTGATAATGCCTTCGGAGATGGTGTCGTAAAAAGAACTGCCCAGGTGTTGCGATAACACGCCAATCGTTTTCGATTGGCCACCTGCCAGTGAGCGTGCGAATACGTTGGGCCTAAAATCAAGCTCCTTCATCGCGGCTTCAACTGCCAGACGTTTCTCTTCGTGGACAGGAGTGGTATCGTTGAGGACTCGCGAAACTGTACTCTTAGAAACATTGGCCAGTTTGGCGATGTCGTCGATCGTAGATTTTTTTGGCTTCAATTGATTTCCCTTGGCCGACTGCAACCAACAGCTGTTTTCACTTGTTTTGGCTGATTGCCAGTTCCTTTACTATTTGTAACCGAATATTAGCACAATCTTCGATTCCGTGCCTCCAATAATTTACTTCCGGATTGCGTTGACGAAATTGCAGATAATACTCAAGAACATTCCAAAACACTACTAAAAGTTCTTAAGCAGGCTTGGCCAGAAACCGGTTTCATCCTGTTTACCATTTTTAAATCGTACCGGTACCGTGCCAGATAATCCCAACCCACAACCAATCGATCCTTCGTCGCCGGACGTATCGTCGGCGGCCAAATCAAACCAACGTTTATCAGTTGGTGAAAAGATCGGGTACGGCCTAGGCGACACTGCCTCAAATCTCTACTGGAAACTGTTTGAGTTTTTCCAGCTGATTTTCTACACCGACGTTTTTGGAATTTCGGCGGCGGCAGCGGGGACAATGTTCTTCGTCACCAAAATGTTTGACGCCGTCACCGATCCGATGGTGGGTTTAGTTTCTGACCGAACGGTGACTGCTTGGGGACGATTCCGGCCGTTTCTTTTATGGGGCGCTGTTCCGTTCGCGGTCACTGGCATCTTCACGTTTTATACACCCGACTTTTCGCCGACTGGAAAGTTGGTCTACGCGTATATTACTTACACCACCGTGTTCATGGCCTACACGTTTGTGAATATTCCCTATGGCGCTTTGATGGGTGTGATCTCATCCGACCCTGTCGAAAGGACCAGCGTTTCCACCTACCGGTTTGTCCTAGCGTTTGTTGGCGCTATTATCGTGCAACTTTTGACTGAACCACTGGTCGCATATTTCGGCGGCAGTGAAATTCGAATGATTGACGACGTCCAAACGACCGTTGTCCTTGATAAACAATCAGGGTTTTTCTGGACAACGGTCTGTTATGCGATCACAGCAGCAATCTTGTTTGTAATTACATTTTTGTCCACCAAGGAGAGAGTCCAGCCAGTCTCTTCCCGTTCATCGCTGTGGTCCCGCGATATTAAAGATCTACTTTCCAACGGCCCTTGGATGGTGATGTTCGCTTTCGCCATGCTCCGACTGTTGGCCGGTTGGATGCAAGGCAGCGCGACGGCCTACTACTTCACCTACTACGTCAACGCTACCTTCGGATACTTCATGGTCGCTGGCAGCGTCGCAACGATCGTTGGCATTCTGTTTGCCAAGCCGCTACGCAACTGGCTGGGCGCTAAAAATCTTATGGCGATTGCGACCTTCCTATCGGCCATCATCACCGCAGGGTTTTGGTTTATTGGGCCTGATCAAATTGTTGCGATGTACACGCTTCAAATTCTAAGTTCGCTGGTCGGCGGACCTTTGACCGTGTTGTTGTTCGCCTCCTACGCGGACATCGCCGACTATTCCGAGTGGAAAACGGGCCGGAGAGCGACGGGGTTGATCTTCGCCGCAGCTACGTTCTCACAGAAAATGGGCAGCGCAATCGGCGGAGCGATACCGGGTTGGTGCTTGGCCAGCTACGGTTTTGTCAGCCCCATCGACGGCGTGACCCAACAACAATCGCTCGTCACGATCAATGGAATCATCGCGATGATGAGTGTCTTCCCTGCGATCGCAACCGGCGCAGCAGCGATAGTAATCCTGCTTTATCCTTTGAATCGGCGCCGACTTGCGGAAATACAAGCGGATCTGGACGCTCGCAAATTGTTGGCCACAGACTAACTTAAAGCGGTTCAAATCAGAATTTCGCCACGGGTTGTCCCGACGTGGATGACGATTCGATAAGCGGTCTGATCGCAAAAATGAAACCACGATTCGTTCTGTTGTCCGCAGACAACAACACTGTAGATGACAACAAAGTCACCAAAATCACCGATCACAATTTCATCGCTGTATCTGGCAAGAAAAAGAACGCGCACAACAGCGTAGACAACGGCAAAACACAGTAGATCAAAATATCAGATCAATTCTGGGAGATGACCGATTCTGAACTGAGCAGCCGATTCGATCAAAAAGAATCGTCTTCTGCCAACTCGCGATGTTTTCACTTCTTTATCTGCCCGCCAAATAAATTTTGTTCCCGGCGATGGTTCGCATACGCCGCGCTAAAACACCGAACATATGATGGGACGCGAGCTACTTTTTTTATCACAATACAACCTGTAGGATGAAACCTACCGATCTTTCTTCGCTCCACTGAGGTTTACCCTACCAAGTGCGCTCAAAGGAGATTGCTATGCTGCGCGTTCTAAACTTCATCGGTCGGCGGAACTGAGTAGCTGATACAACTATTAGCTGCCGTGGGAGACGAAGAAGGCGTCAAAGGAGTATCTACTCCCCACTCCATACTTTCAATCGCGTCAGAAACGTCTGCCAGTTCGCTGTTAATTGCGTTACGCAAGGTTGTCAGCCCGACGATTGAGCCAACACCGACGATGGTCGCGATTAAGATCAACTCGATCGTGATAATGAATCCTTCGTCGTCGCGTAAGAATCTTTGGGCTGCTGCCAAAGTGAAATTTCGGGAATCCATTGCGTCCGCTCCGCATGATCGATGAAACTTAACTCTCTCCGTCTATTAATCGGGCTTTGTAAGCTAGAAGTAACTTGACATATAAAAACATGGGATTTTACAGCCTGCGTAAGTTAATCTGGTTTCACCGATGTTGAGCCATCGGTGCGGGCTTAAACACGCTACTCTCATTGGGCAACGCCACTTTTGTGAGCGGCAAGGCGCTAGTCGCCGGTTACGAGCAGAACCGGCGGCAAGCGCCGAATGACACTTACTTTAGACGAAACGTGGGATGATTTTATCAGTCGCCACGCGATAGCGTCCGGTCCTACGCGCTTAGGACCGGACGCTATCGCGTGGCGACTGGTGGGTCGATGCGTTGCATCAATTTAAAGCAAGTGCCATTGGGCTAACGCCTTGCCGCTCACAGTTTCGTTGCCACGTTTATAACCAGTGCTTTAATTCATATGTGGCGCTGACCAACTAAGGACTGCCGTAGCTGGACGGGGCTGACGATGGAGACCCTAACCGGCCGTCGAGCATCGGATTCGTGTTGGCCTGCTCTACTAACTCAATGCTTTCATCGCGTTCGCGGTTGATGAAATCTCTAAAGTCAAGCGCGGCGGGACCGATTAAGAGAATGAACACCGGCGGAGTAAGACACAATACCGTGGGGAGCAGGAGTTTGATCGAAGCCGTATTCCCGGACCGCTCTGCGCGCATTTTCCGATTCTGGCGCATTCGGTCAGCACACTCCAGCAGCGAACCGGCCATCTTTCCACCCAGACGTTGGCTTTGCGACATCAGCGCTGCCCACCCCCCAATTTCTGGCATGTCGATGCGTTCAGCAAACGAAGCCATCGCTTGTTCAACCGAACCGGTGTCTGTTTGACGTGAGATTATCAAGAGTTCTTTCGATAGCGCTCGGTGGGCCGGCCTAAATTCGTCTGATACTCGCCGCATCGCCTCCTGAAGTGGCAATCCGCCCTCGACCGACATGGCGATCATGTCCAACGCATCGGGAAAAGCATTTTCGATCCCTTGTCGGCGTCGGGAAGCGATCGAACTTAAAATCAGCCGAGGCAATCCGTAAGCGAAAATGGTAGCAACGACTCCTCCGATAAGAACATAATTGTTATAGGAAGGGTCAAACTCTTGGCTGAAAAAAATCAGCGCCGTCGCAAGGATCACCGTCAGTACGCAGACATTGCGTCTACTCAAGTAGTTCGTTAGCGCGTTGGAGTTAAATTGTCCGGCGCCGAGCAACTCGTTTTTCAATATCTTGCGTTTCTTTTCGCTCACGGGAAACACACCGGCCAAGGGCTCAGTCAAAGGCCCAAACGAATCGGGTTTGCGAACATCATCAGGGTCGGTCGCGATACTCGATTTGCGCAGACGTTGCCCAAGCAAGAACACAATCGTTGCGATGCTGGCGAAGATCAATAGGTAGGGTAGCAGTAGCATAAGACGGCGGTTTTAATTAGTGCTCCATTTTCAATGTCATCGCGACCCAACAAAGCCCAACGATTTCCGAGACCACCGCGTAGGCGACCATTTTCAGGCCGAGCTCCGACGACAAAAGCTTCGTTAAATATTCTGGGTGGAAGACGATCAGGTAACCCAACACGAACACGCCCATCAGGCTAATTGCCCCGATCGAAAACCTCCCAAGGCTGGTCATGGAGTTAATCTTCTGCACGTATTCACGTCGATCTCGTATGACGGTCGCCAGTCGCTCAAGTCCGTTCGCTAACCGTCCACCAAGTTCGCGGTGGATCGTGACGGTGTGAGCGAAAATACGAACTTCCATCGTCGCGATGCGCTGAGCAAATGACGACATCACGGTCGTGGTGGGCGTCCCCATAGCGAACTGCCGAACACATTGCTGCAGCTCGTTCTTCATAGGTTCTTTCGCTGCTTTGGAGGCAATTTCGATCGCGTTTTCGAAACTCTCTCCGGCGCGTACTGCGCGGGCGATCAGATCCAACGTAGAAGGAAGCTGGTCTGAAAATTCTCTGATTCGCCTACGTTTGAAGAACAGCAATACCAACGGCAGCACAAACAAAACGCTCAGCGACAACAGCAGCTGCACCGCCAGCGAAATCCCGGAAAAGAATGTCGCAGCAGCGGTTAGGATGGCGACCGCTACGGAGATCAGCACGATCGCTCCGATCGACATACCGATGCCCGATCTCATGAGCGTTGTTTGCATCCAGCGGTCAAAACGAACGGAAATCGAATCGTTTTCAGACGGCGGCGTGACGATGCGCTGAGGAAGGCGCTTGAGTTGGATCGGTGCTGGGCCGATCGGCGTCATCAATCGACGGACGCACACAGCCGACAGCATGAAAAAGCCTGTCAGCGAAACAAAGACTGAAAACTCAAGTGTGGTCACGATGCTTCCCCGTCTTGAGTAGCGCCGGTGAAAACGGATGCGTCAAAATCAATTCCCAACTCGTTGAACCGACTGAGGCACCTAGGCGGTTTTGACGAAGTTTCAACCGCTCCACGAATCTCTCCTGAACTTCCCACGCCCGCGCGTTTGAAGCTGAATACATCGTTGAGTTGATACGCCTGTTTTTCGCCACTATGAAACGGATTTAGTTCAGCGACTCGCATGACACGTCTGGCTCCACCTTTGAGTCTCGAGATTTGCACGACCACTCCAATTCCCGATCCGATATAAGACCGAATAACTTCGTGCGGCAAATCTAGGCCCGCCATCGCGACCATCATTTCCAACCGCATCAAGGCGTCGTGAGCATCATTGGCGTGAATCGTAGTGAGGCTGCCTTCATGTCCCGTATTCATCGCCTGCAGCATGTCAAAAGCCTCCACACCACGCACCTCACCCACGATAATTCGATCCGGTCTCATCCTCAAACTATTGCGCACTAGGTCGCGCTGGGTAAATTCGCCAGCCCCTTCGCTGTTGGCGGGTCTGGTTTCAAGGCGCGCAACATGCCGATGCTGCAGAATTAATTCGGCAGAGTCTTCGATCGTAATGACGCGCTCATCGTCTGGGATGCAGGACGAAAGTGCGTTGAGCAAAGTCGTTTTTCCCGCACCAGTTCCGCCGGAAATCAGAACGCTCATGCGAGCCTGCACTGCGGCCCGGAGAAAGTCAGCCATCGGTCGCGTCATCGTCGCGTTTTCCACAAGGCGGTCAAGCGTCAAGTGTACTTTACCAAATCGCCGAATCGAGAGCTTGGGACCGTCCAGCGCCAGCGGAGGGATCACAGCATTGACACGTGAACCATCGGGAAGCCGCGCGTCCACCATCGGGCTCACTTCGTCGATTCTGCGACCGACCGAGGAAGCGATTCTTTGAATAATTTGCAGCAGATGGCCAGTGTCAGCAAAAACAACATCGGTCAGCTCCAATTGGCCATTACGTTCAATGAACACTTCGTGGGGGTGATTCACCAGGATATCGTTGACCGTTGGATCCCGCATCAACCTTTCCAATGGCCCAATTCCAAACATTTCTTCATAGAGTTCGGTTGCGAGTCGATCGCGCTGAGACGCAGTGATCGTATCGCCACGGTCATCGATACAGCGACTGACAAAGGGTTTGAGTTGCTGCTGAAACTGCTCGGGGGTGAGGCCTTCAGCAGACGCCAGATCAAGCGAACCAACCAATTCCTGGTGGATTGCCTGTTTGAGGATCTGGAATTGGATTTCGGCATGGGACGCCGTCGCCACCGTTTGGGAAACCGGCTGAGCGAAAAAGATTGGACTGGCGGCATCAATCGTCATCGGTGAGTCGTCGCTCATTTCCAGGACCTCGGATTGTAAAGTTCTACCGCTTTGGCCGAGCGGGGCTGCCCGACTACGCCGCTGGAGGAGAGGTCGTCCGATTGATTGGGGCCACGTTTCTCAACGTTAACCGGAACGTTGTCGTCTTCACGTTCTGGCACCTCCGGGTTCTGATTGAAAAGCGTTCGGATCTTCCGGAAGTCTGACTGAAGCCTCTGTTGAGCTGACCACCGCTGGTCTTCTGACAGGCGGGTGGCAGATCTATTGGATTGTCTTCTGCTGGAGAAACGACGTTTGGATGCGTCAATTTTTGAGTCACTTGGACCTTCGGAAATTTGTTCAGAGCCACCTTGTTTACTGTTGTTCTCGGGATCTAGTGACGCCGCAGGCTGGGCAACGACCCAGCTTTGAAAATCGTCCTTCCCAGTGTCTCGATCGCGCGAAAATCGAACGCGCGATCGGCTTTGCCCGCGGAACATTTCAATTTCGCGTACCTCTGGCCGAGCGATCAGAATAGCATTTTCCATGTCGATGATGTTGCTGAGCACTTTCGGTTGGGCAAGGTCAACGATTTGCTCGTCACCTTCGCCTCGCAATGTCAACGACAGTTCACCATGCCCCTCGGCAACGCGAATCAGTTCGGCAGATTCAGGATCAACCGCAAGCGTCACGCGTACCCGTTCGACGGGACCAAGACGACTCGAGTTATTGGTTTGATTGACCCTCTGACCAAGTGCCAAGATCGTCGCCTTTTGAACGAGCGTCACCGTCGCACTTTGGTACTTCTTTCCAATACCACTGCGCCAGCGGTTTTGGCGTTCGTAGTCGTTTGCATAGTTGCTTCCGGAACCGTTGTAAGATTGAGGCGGATTGTAGTCCATGTGAGGGGGCCGCCAGGAATCTGAAAAATCAGCAGCGCCATTGATCCCATTAGCCATATCATAGATATCCCCACTCGGGTTCACCGAACGCGAATCCTTACCGTAATGAAACAACACATCGACGTTTTGACCAGCGCCGGCAAATCCAAGCAATGCGCTCGTCGCGTCGATCTCGACGGTGACCGCGCGTTGGCCAGGATCGAGTTTGCTGGCGATGCCGGGTCCGGTTCCGGGTGCATAAAAATCTTTGGTGTCGAACGTTGCCCCACGTTTCAAATCAACTGAGACTGTCTTACCAATGATCTGATCAGGGTTGGACATGAACACTCGCTTGATGCCGTGCTCTTTCATTTCGTCTCGAGTCAATCGAAACAGCGCGACATCGTCGATCGTGATTTGGGTTCCCGATTCGAGATTTCGGCTGGCTAAGGGGACCGTTATTTTGGTCGGGCCACTCCGTACCACTGGCGCGGCTTGCTGAACTACGTTTCGCGACTGGAGTGACTTGCGAAGCAAGAATGCTCCAACCAACCCAAAAAGGATGGCGAAAAACGCAACTAATATCGTCCCTGAATCGATGCGTGACATTTTGGTTCAAATTGTATTGCGGCGACTACCGAATCACATTTGCCTTGAAGAGAAGTGAGTGTGAAATTGAAGAGAAATTTCTGATCTGTGTAAGCTCGAATTTGGTCGTGTCTTCATGACCATTTTGTTCTTGACGTTCCATCTTCGGAGATCTGTCAATTACTGGCCTTGATCAACTGGAACAGAAATACCGTCCAAGACGCCATTGCGACGGGTACCGCATAAGGGATGTACTGTTTGAGCGCGGTGCGGCTGTTGGACGGTATGTCAGCAACTGTTGCCGGCGCTGGTTTAAAATTTTCATCTTGTCTACCCTTGAGTCGATTACGAACCATCAGAACGACCACGCAAATAACTGCGAAAATAGTACTACCAAGAAAAATAAACAAAGTGCACAGTGGACCAACCCAAGCACCCACGGCACCCATCAGTTTCACGTCACCGCCCCCTCCTCCACCGATCAGCCAAAGCACAAGCAGAATTCCAAAGCCGACTCCGAAACCCGCCATCGCGAACCCGAGCCCTTCCCAACCGTTGGTGGTTATGTGAAAAAGAAGTCCAGCGACGAATGCTGAAACAGTCAGCCAGTTAGGAATTCGGCGCGTCTTTACGTCGATGACCACCGCGATGGTCATCAAGACTGCGATTCCGATAAACGGCAGCAAGGCTTGGTCAAGAAATCCCATTGTTGCAGCTCCGAGGCGAAACGAGGTTTAGAGAAGACGTATAGAGAAGGAGTAATTAACGATGATTGTTGCTGAAGAGGGCAACGACTCGAGGGAGGATCAGCTGCTTCTTACAGCGAAGCCTCCGTTGAACCGACGCCCCTACTACATGATTCGATCGTTTCGAGCGTAAGATTTGCATCCAACTAATTGCTCCCTTCAAGCGGCAGAAGCGAATCATTCTCACCAATCGATACGGTCGACCGATAGAGTTCGTCCGCGAACCCGCCCCGCCAGAGCGCCAAAGCCCTGCCTGCGTGGGTTAAAAACGTGTAGTTTCGTTCAATGCGCTCAGGTTCCATCTCAATAATGACGCGCGTCAACCACTGCGCGGCCCGCACAATCGTTTCACGCGGCGGGTGAAGTTCCGCTGGTGCCATCGCCCACCATTCAAGCATGTGCCCTGTTGCCAGCACTTTTCGGCTGGTCGCATCGGTATCGGGATCACGGACCGGCACCCGAAGATCTGGCCAGTTCCCATCCCAAGAACCCTCAACAGATTGATTCTGGTAGGCTCGGCGGCTCATATCACCAAGGTAGTCCATGATATCGCGGCGCGTTTGCGGCGAGATCAAACCGCGCGATGATTCACTCAAAGAGGAGTCTTGATCGCTTTGCCCGCGCATCTGTTGGTCAATGCGAAGTAGGATCGTAAGCGTGTACAGCCGGTGCTGCCCGTAGCAAACTCCGTCGGGCTGAGTCTCACGCATGATGCGTTTTGCGAGATAGTCGTAGCTGATCTCTTGGCCTTCAGGAGAGTACCAAGGGGAGTTATCGGCCGCGTAAAATGCCAATGCTAGAGTTGTCCATTCGTATTCGCGCTGGTTCAAGCTGAAATTCATCACTCCGTCTCTGACCATGTCGATCAACCGTCCTTCGATATTAGCGGCCGTGATTTTGTAACTGAGCGGAGTTCCGACTTCGGCCAAGCTTCCCAGCAGATGGTCAACGTGGCTGACGGTAGAGCGGCCTTGCTGAGTCCGAACCGCGATTCCATGGGGTGTCGCCGAAAGCAAAGGCGTCTCGCTCTCTCCCCAAGCCTCCGCAAACGTTTTGTGATTGACCAGTAGTTCTCTCAACTGAGCACCATCAATTGCACGATCGTCGAACTCAATCTTCGTACCCCAAAACCTTAGCGCATGATCCACGTAATTCGTCTTGGGCGGTTTATCAGGAGAGAATTTTGGCCGAAGCTGATGCAAGACTTCGTCAAGCTGACGATTTGACACGACAAAGTCGTAATCATATTGAGGTCGCACCGTTCGGGGATTTTCATGCAGCACGGGCATCAACGGCCGATTATTGATCGTCGCAGCGTTCAACGTCAGCACCCCAACAATTGCTGGGATGACAATCAACTGCGAAATCAAGAAGACTCGACCCGCACCCTTACGGCTATGTTTCATCGCTAATCCTCAAATATTGATTTTGAACTGTTTGACCGGTCATCAAACAATCTAGCAGCGGCCGGTTCCAATTCAGAGGGATTCGTTTCGGGCTCCTCTTGGTTGAATACTTCCCTGTTGAACTCTTCCTTCGGCATCGTTGGTTGGGGCTGAGTTGATTTCGCTGTTTCGAAAGCCACAGTCTTTGATTTTGTTTCTGATGAATCAACAACAGCGGATGGTTGCATTGAATCAGCCCGCCGAGTCACTCTGCGATAGATAATCGAGATTTGATCTTCGAAAACTTTTTCCATTGGCCCGCTATTGTTGCGGAGTTCCCGAATTAGCTCAGTCTGATTCTTTCTATCGACAACCAGATCGTCAATCTGATATCGCCGTAGCAAACGTTGCCAGTTCTTTCCGCCGTAGTAGATTGATTGATAATCTTTCTCAACACGTGGCGTTAACAGTGCGTCGTTCAAATTAGCCATGATCTGAGTGGGTGCTCCTTGGACCTGAAGGTGATCGGCCCAGTACTTGGGAGTCCATACTGTTTTCTCCGGTCGATTCTCCTTTAAGAACTTGGTTGCCCCCAGCGGCGTATTACTGCTATACAGCTGC
>Ga0209831_1002371_pt1 | contig 16457 bp, 11 predicted proteins | sample Maine_Asex4_meta_FD_187451 | JGI IMG/M metagenome (GOLD analysis project Ga0209831, IMG submission 187451) | Marine algal microbial communities from Maine, USA - Maine_Asex4_metaG (SPAdes) (version 2) | ecosystem: Host-associated > Algae > Red algae > Unclassified | place: Maine, USA | collected...
TAAGCAATATGTTCTACTACCGTGCGCAATTTGGAAGGTATTGTTTCGGGGTCATTATCTATAAGGGACAAAAGATGCTTTCCACCCCAAGCATTGTCTAGCGATTTAGGATAATTTTTTTTATAAAAATCAGGCGCATTCATAGCAGTTAATAGCGCTTCATCTATTGTACCTTCTGCTGCAATTTTACCATCTTCATCATATTCCAAGCCTAGTTGATTGGCTAATACATTGAGAATTTGATTGGCAGGACAAATATCAAAAGCCACCACTTTATTAGGCAACACACAAGAGACATTCGCAATACCGCCAATATTCAAATAAAAATCATGTCCTTTTAATAAATATCTATCAACGATGGGGGCTACTGGGGCACCTTCCCCATTAATAGCAACATCTTGATTTCTAAAATTATTAATGACTGTATAGCCTGTTGTTGCTGCCATAGCAGAACCATCTCCGATTTGTATGGTCATTCGAGCATGGGGTTCATGGAAAATAGTATGACCATGAGAGGCTATATAATCGGGAAAGACTTTGTGGGTATTGATAAAATCTAAAACAACTTCTCCTAAATAATGTCCAAAATAAGTATGTGTTTTGGCAAAAGTAAGCGCACTTTGGCTGGGTAGATTAAAGAGTCGATTATGCCATTTTTCGGGAAAGGGAATGGTTTCTGCGACCTGTAGAGACCAGTCTTTTACGTGGAGTTGTCCTGCTTTGTCTTTATCCACATCAAAATGGCAATAGGCAATATCCACTCCATCTAGGGAACTGCCTGACATTAGACCAATGACTTTATGTGTATTCATGTTTTACAGGTTACAAATTGTGGTTTCTAAGTGTACATTGCTTTTTTTATTTCTCATTAGACTTGTTACCCTTTAAGAAACACCTATCTGAAATGCTCTTTTTCTGTTATTTTCCTCTAAAAAATAACTCAATAAAAGGATTATTCAGTGATTTTTTAAAGAAAACTAACAAAAAAATAACTATTTCATATAGGCATTTCTTAAAGGGTAACAAGTCTATTCAAAATTACTCCATTTAATTATGGAGAATTCTTTTAAATTGTTGACCACGAATTCTTTTATTTTTTTCATTTTTTCTTTGTCCATTATTATCAATTCGATATTCAAATTGTGCAATTCTTGAATACAATTTTTGATTTCAACTTTACTTATAGGTATTTCTATTTTATCACTTACATAATACCCCGCAATTTGGTCAATCAATTTGAAATTTCTATCATTAAATTCATATTTAAATAGCGTACATTCTTGTATTTTTTCTTGCCACTCATCGGGAACAAAGATTAATGCTTTTTTGTGTTTTATTGTTGTTTTGTTTAGCCAATTTGATAAGATCGTCGATTCTTCTAAACCTACACAAATTCGTGGACATGCTCTTGGTAGAAAGTAATTGTGTAATTTTTCTTCTGCAATTGCCCAAACATATTTTTTATAATTCCATTGTTTCTTTGAAATTCTTGGATTGAAAGTAGGAATATTCCTTTCTTCACTAAGGTGAAATAATCTTGGCATTTGATAATTTTGTCCAAGCACTTACTTATTAACATCTAGGTTAACGTCTAGCACAGCAACCCACAATCCGATTCCTAAATCTCCTTCCAGCGCACAAATGCTTCCATTGCCTCATACTCTGCAAGACCCAATTCATTATAGGTATTAGCAGTTGCTTGATTTCTGTCCTCTGCTCGTTTCCAAAATTCTCTTTCATCAGAACCTGGGAAAGGCGCACTATCTTTTTGAGATTGGTGCATATAAATAGCCTTTCGTTTGTTCATTAACTCTTGTGGACTAAGCGGTACCGCCATTTCTATCTCATGGGTGTCCCATTCATGCCAGGCCCCTCTGTACAACCATAGCCAGCAATCTTTTCGCCATTTCTCTTCTTTAAGTTGACGGAAGGCTTCAAAAATAGCATCTAAACACACCCGATGAGTACCATGCGGATCTGCTAAATCGCCAGCCGCATATACTTGATGTGGCTTAACCGTTTGTAATAAATCTACAATAATATCAATATCTTTTTTTCCTAGAGATTTCTTTCTCACCCTGCCTGTTTCATAAAAAGGCATATCTAAGAAATGGATTTGCTTATCTTCTAAGCCACAAAATCTTGACCCTGACCTTGCTTCCCCTCTTCTGATTAATCCTTTTATTTTTCGCACAGCCTCTATATCTGTTTGCCCTTGTTGCTTATTTTTAAGGAATTTTCTAGCGCTTTTCATTTGCTTAACAGCGTCCTCATTGCCTGTTAAATCCCCAAATTCTTCGTAAAATTCGATAAAGCGGAGGGCATCGTGGTCGTGGACGGCAATATTTCCAGAAGTTTGGTAGGCTACATGTACTTCATGGCCTTGTTCTACTAAACGAAGGAAGGTACCTCCCATAGAAATCACATCGTCATCTGGGTGAGGGCTAAAAATAATGACTCGTTTTTTGGCAGGTTTGGCTCTTTCTGGTCGATTGCTATCATCTGCATTCGGTTTTCCACCAGGCCAGCCTGTAATGGTATGTTGTAAACGATTAAAAATTTTAATATTCAGTTGGTAAGCAGAGGAATGTTCAACTATCAAATCACTCAATCCAAATTCATTATAATCTATATCCGTTAATTTCAAGATGGGTTTACCTACTTTTTGCGATAACCAAACAACCGCTTTGCATTCTAAATCTTCACTCCAATTACACATGCCTACTAGCCACGGTGTCTTTTCTCTCGTTAATTCACCAGAAGCCTCTGTATCTAAAATAATTTTTATATTCGGATGATTTTGAAGGAAAGTAGCAGGTAGCGTTTCGCTAATAGGGCCTTCTACTGCCTTCTTGATAATTGGTGCTTTATGCTGTCCCCAAGCCATTAAGTATACTAGCTTTGCTTTCATAATGCTAGCAATACCCATTGTGACCGCCCAATAAGGAACATTTTCTTCTAGCCCAAAATCTTTGGCGGCATCTTTCCGAGTCAGTCCATCGAGTTTGATGAGTCGAGTAACAGAATTTTCCCAAGCACCCGGTTCATTAAAGCCAACATGTCCTGTTCTTCCAATACCCAGTAATTGAATATCTATTCCTCCATAAAAATCAATTTTCTTTTCATAAGATTCGCAATAAGCATCAATTTCTTCCATTGAAACAGTGCCATCAGGAATGTTGATATTTTCAGGTTTAATATCTATATGGTCGAAAAGGTATTCCCGCATAAAATGCACATAACTTTGCTCCATATTGGGTTGCATTGGATAGTATTCATCCAAATTGAAAGTAATGACATTTTGAAAACTTAATCCTTCTTCCTTGTGCATTCGAACCAATTCATTATACACTTTAATCGGAGAAGAGCCTGTTGCTAAGCCTAAAACAATGTGTTCTCCTTCTTGCTGTTTTTGGCGCATGGCTAGTGCAATGGACCGAGCTACATGTGTAGAAGCTTCAGATGCATTTTTCCAGATGCGGGTAGGCATTTTTTCAAAGGACTTGAATTGGTACTTTAAGACCTCCATTTTTTTAATGTTTTAGGTTTGTTTTTAATGATAAATGATGAATGGTAAATGGTAAATTTGCTAAATATTTGGATATATTTGGATATATCCTAGATTAATTGTAGCGTATTTCTTATTCACCATTTATCATTTATCATTTACCATTTACCATTTCTTACATTTCTTACATTTCTTACATTTCTTACATTCGCGCAGGCATTTCTATACCCAACAAATCCATTCCCGAAGCAAGCGTATTGGCAACAGCCGCACTTAACTGTAATCGGAAAGATTTAGCTGCCTCGCTCTCTGCCTTTAGAATAGATAGATCGTGGTAAAATTTATGATACAATCGAGCTAAATCATAACAATAAGCAGCGACTAAAGAAGGATCATAGTCCTTGGCAGCTTCCTGAATTATTTCGCCAAATTGAAACAACTTTATAATAATTGCCTTTTCCTGTGGCTCTAGTGTTTTGTAATCTTTTGCTAGGCTAATATCTACTTCTTCTGCCTTTCGAGCAACTCCACTACATCGTACATAAGAGTATTGTATATAAGGCCCCGTATTGCCTTGTAAGTCTACCGATTCTTGTGGATTGAAAGTCATTCGTTTGCGAGGATTAACTTTTAGTATAAAATACTTCAAAGCCGCCAACCCAATTTGTCGAAAGGTATTTTGCTGTGCTGCTTCCGATAAATTGACCATTTCGCCCCCTTCCATTACGCCTTGCTTGGCTTCTTCAATCACTTCCGCTATTAATTCATCGGCATCTACGACCGTACCTTCTCTTGATTTCATTTTACCCGTTGGCAAGTCTACCATGCCATAAGCTAAATGGTATAAGCCATCTGCATAAGGTTCTTTTAATCTTTTTAAAATTTCAAAAACACCTTGAAAATGACTGATTTGTTCATCCCCAACGACATACACTACTTTCTCTGCACCAAAATCAGTATTCCGCATCTGCGCCGTTCCCAAATCTTGAGAAGTATAAGTAGAAGTACCATCACTCTTAATGATCGTCTTCTTTGCTAAACCAATATTCTCTAAATCCGTCCAAACTCGCTTTTCTTCTTGATGTAATACGCCCATTTCTAAACCTTTTTGAATCAATTCTTTACCCAATAAATAGGTATCTGATTCAAAATATAGTTTATCAAAATCTACACCTAAACTATTATACGTTTCTTCAAAACCGCCAAGTACCCATCCATTCATAGTTTTCCACAAGGCTCTTACCTCAGGGTCGTTGGCTTCCCATTTTACGAGCATTTCTTTAGCGCCTTTCCCCAATAAACTATACTCATTGAAGTAGTCATTTTTATACGCTTTAAAGAAATCTTCTTCGCTTTGCCCTTCTTTTTTATTGGCTGCATAAAGGGCTTCTGCTTGCTTAGAAAACTGCCATTCTTTATATTCATTAGCAAACTCCTGCGCAAATCGTACATAGTATTTGCCTACAAAATGGTCGCCCTTTAAATCTGTACTTTCAGGTGTTTCTCCTGCGCCAAATTTTTGCCAAGCCAACATACTTCTACATATCGCAATTCCTCTATCATTGACAATTTGTACTTTAATAACTTCATTCCCTGCCGCCTCATATATCTTACTACAAGACCAGCCTAATAATATATTTCGAATATGCCCTAAATGGAGGGGTTTATTTGTATTGGGAGAAGAAAACTCCACCATGATTTTTTTACCCGTAGCAGGTTGCTGCCCATATTTTGTATCATTGGCCATACCCAATAAGAACTCCGTCCAATAAGTATCGGCTACAGATAAATTTAAAAAACCTTTGATAACATTATAGTCAGTCACCTGAGGGATATGCTCTTTCATATACTGCCCCAATTCTCCTCCAATATACATTGGCTTCTTTTTAGCAAAGCGAGTATACGGGAAAACCACAACTGTATAATCTCCCTCAAATTCTTTCCGAGTTACACTTAGGTTAACACTGTCTGCAGTGGTTGTTTCTCCATATAGGTGGGCTATGCCGTCCACTACTCCCTTTGATAATTGCTGAATAATATCCATTTGTTATTTGAATGATGAATTTATCACTAAGTAACGATGAAAAAATAAATTAGTCGTTTTTGAAATGGGCTTTTTTCTAATGGGTTGAAAACCTATAAGAAAAAAGGTCATTTCAAAAACTAAAAGACTAATTTATTTTTTAATCAATACTAAGAGAAGTTGTGTAGTTGTTTATTAGTTTAATTGTTTATAACACATTGATAACTAGTTTGATAAACAAATAGACAGTAAGTACTCAATCTATACTAGTTTCTAGTGCCTTGAAGGAAGTCGAGTCATAAGAAGGGGATAACTTAAAGTTATCCCCTTCTTATTAGTACCATCGACTCGTTCTCAATACAGTAACACTGTATTGAGAACTTACAATAAACAATTTAAGTAAATAAACAACTTTACTTATAAACGTTGCTATTTTTTTATCGTTCCTTTATACTCGAAAAATAAATAAAAATGTCGCAAAAATAGAAAAAAATAAAGGGAATGTTTAGAGCGGCTAAATTCTCAAGGAGTAAAGGAATAAAGTAGTAATTAGGCGATTGTCAATAGGATTAGGAACAACTATCATAATCGTGTCTGTTCCTGGTCCTATCTTTCTTAGTAATGATTAAAAAATAACTCCGCCATTTTGATTTTATAAAATGCTAACGGAGAAGGTTCTTTAAAAATAAAATGTACATTTTATTTTTTCTTCGTTACTTACAATCCTTGCTCTTCAATTTCTAAAATAGCAGCAACATGTGCATCTGCAATTTTCTGTCGAACGGCTGGTTTCATTAATTCATAGACTTGGGATTCATTGTTGAAGAAACCATTCTCTGTAAGTATGGCAGGCATGTTGGTATTGCGCAATACATAAAACTGCTTAGTGGCTTGCGATTTAATGCCTCTGTTGAACCAATTCGTTTTTTGGATGAGATGCTGCTGAAAGATAGCAGCTAGTTTTTTACCAGTTCGACTGCCATGAAAAAACCAAGTCTCGATGCCATGTACGGTTGTCCATTTTCCAGGCGGTGCAGGTCCTGCATTAGAATGGACAGAGACAAATATTTTTTTCAGTTGGGAAGGATGATTATTGGCCCTTAGTACTCGCCCATGTAAAAAGTTATCTACTTCTATTTCTGGCACAACTTCATAATAAGCAATGCCTTCTGCTTCTAATTGTGGAATTATTCTTTTAACTATATCTCTATTAAATTCATATTCATAAAAGCGTTCTCCTGTATCTAGTTTGGGAGAGCGTTTACCGGCCGTTAATTTGCCATGTCCATTATCTAAGCACCATAAATATCTGGAACTATCAATGTTAGGTGGTGTTGGTCTAGTGGGGGGGGGAGGTGCTGGAAAAGTGGGTGTTTCGGTAGGAGATCCTATAGGAGGGATGGGATCCGTTTCTACTTCTTCCAAATCCGTAATGATTTCGACGGAGGTCGAGTCACTAGGAATATCACTGCCATCTTGAGGTTTTGAATCCTCTGGATCTGGATCACTTATAATAATAGGTTCTTCTTCTTCTTCTTCCTCTTTAGAGGAGAACCATTGTAACCAAGTACGAAAAAACGCTAGTATTTTTTTTAGCATGAAAATTTAGGGTTTTCTCAAAGTTCAATTTATTTTTATATCTCTAAGGTCAAATATAAGCATATACTTTGAACCTAAGAAAAATTGAGCCGAGCTTATTCTTATATCTGCTTTATTTCTCGAACAAAGAACCTAAATATTCGTATTGAGATTGGTTTTTACCCCCTAAAACTATAAAAGCATTAACAATGGCAATGGATAAATACGATATGAATGACCCTACGGACGTAGATATTATGCGTGCGGAATTTGATGGGTACACAGCAGACAATTGGGAGGATATGTTAGCTGAAGCGGAAAGTTACTCCATGAAAAGAAAAGAATTGGGCATGCTGCGCACCGCTTTGAGAAAGGCGCAAATGGGTAAGTATTTGAGCGTGAAGCAAATTTATTTTATTCTACAAGTAGTTGAACGATTGGAGGAGTTGCAAGACGATGAGGAGTATGAAGATGAAGAAGAAGAATAGAGCGTCAGCTAAAAATGATGCTCTAAATGAAGGGAAATTTAGCTTCAATCTCAACTTCAACTTTAAAACTAGACGTTGACACACGTAACGTCTTGAGATTGAGTACTTACGTTGAGACCATAGACCGATAGTATAGCATAGTTTTTTTTAACACATAGGCACATAGTACACATAGATCAGGATGTAAAAAACTATGTGTACTATGTGCCTATGTATTAAAAAAAAACTATGTTGTACTATCGGTCTATGGTTGAGACTAAGTAACATACTCCACCAAAGGGGCTTCCCAAACAGCAGGAGGATCTAATTTTTGTATCATTTTATGTAAGACTTTTGTGGGCACAGGATATGCTCTATTGTCATTTTGGCGAAACAACTGTTTAGCTGGTATTTCTATATAAATTAGCTTGGTTTTTGCCCCATAAGCTTGAAACAAATCAATTACTTGTTGGCGTAGCATCCTAGTAATATTCGTTGCATTCCAGACAAAAGATTGTTGCTGGCGTAGGTGGATTCTGGCTTGTTCTTTTGCCAATTGCACCATTTGACCATTTCTTTTTTTATCTGTTGGTGCGACTTTATGTTGCCGACGCAAGGCATCTATAGAAACCATTGGTAGGTCAGAATAGTGCTTTTTAATAAAAGTATCCTTGCCTGTTCCCGGTAAACCAGAAAGTAGAATTACCTCAAAGTTATTCGCCTCATAAGGAATATAGTTCAGTGCTGTTTGTTCCTTGTGAAAGTACAGATAGCGACCAAAGTCAGAACCAAATGCCCTAGGCTTCCCAAAACATTGCTGTTCCTCACAGAAACTTCTAAACCAGTCTACTCGATGCAGCATTTCTAGTTTATCTGGACAAATTCTACCTCTTACATCTGCTTCTGCTAAAATAGCTAGCAAATGAGTATCTACTTCTAAACTTGCTTGTATCACCGCTTTTTCTGGATTTTTTTTATCAAAAAACCATAAGGGTAAGCCATGATATTGAACTAGTTTGCTGACACTTTCTTTAATTAAAAAAGGGCAGGCGTGGTCTATATATAAGATAGAGCGAGCGGTAAACGCACCTCGCTTGGCATGACCTCTTGATGTGATTCGACCATTATCTTCTAGTGTTGTAGTTGAGCGTTTTTCAACATCATGTAATAATGCAGCAGCTACCAAAATAGCTTGTTCCTGTTCCTGTAATTGTTGATAGCTATCGAGATTTAGCAGTGCTTCTAATACCATTCTTGTATGAGTGGCTACATCGCCCTCCGCGTGAAATATATCATCTTGTGGAACCCCTTCCATGTCTTGTATCCAAGAAAAATTTTTATATAGTTGCTCCCAATTGGTTGTATTATTTATTTTCCACATGGTCCTTTATAGTAAGTGTTTATAACAGTATTCAGCCCAAAAGTACGGATTCTATTACTGAGGAGTTTTGAATGAAGAATTAATAATGAATAATGAATAATTAACTAGACGTATACGCAAGTGGTCAACGTCTAGTTAATTCTTAATTATTCATTATTAATTATTCATTCCCTACGCTCATATTTTAGTGGGCTACGTTTCCAATTCCTGGTCCAATGAGTATCCGTTTTTACGTGGTCTTTTCTAACATATTTAAAGATATTTTGTTGGAAATCTGCTACTGGATATTCATTAATATTTCTACTAACGATACCTTCCATCGTGCAGGTTTTCTGGGTAGCGGTATCTATAGATTTAAAAGTACTTTCTTGAGTGACTATTTCTAGTATTAGATCTTTAAAGCTACTTTGTGTTTGTGGTTGGACCAAAGCAATTTCTGGTACAGTTGGAAAATCTAATGCAGCAGCATAGAATTTTACCTCTTCCCACGATAGCCAAGTATCTAAAAGACGAACAGCAAATACATAGAAATGGTGCTCCAATTCGAGATACTCTATGGAGTGAATAGCATAAAGATTTTCACCAAATATTTCTAGTTCTCCTAAATCTCGCTTGATACTCTGCCAACGTTCTTTTAAATAATTAGCCCAAGGATGTATGGTCGGGGCAGCGTGAGATCTGGCAAAAACACCATATTGATTAAGGCACGAATTCTCGCCATCCAATTTCTCTGTATGCACTAGGGTTGCTATTTTAGTTATATCCGACCAATAGTTAGGATTGATTCGGTCGTCATTGGTGGTGCCAGGAGAAAAAGGATAGTGATAAGTTCGCCCGTATTTTCGAGACAAACTCATGTTTTAATTTTTTGAAAATGGAATAGTGGTAGTTGAAAAATATGGAGAGACAAATATTACATGATTGCTGATGATTTTAGTATTTATAGTTATTGGTAATAACTTGCCAGCATAAGAAATAGTTCCGATTGACTATTAATTTTTGGTAGGAAAAGAGGAAAAACAAGATTGTCTAATAGAAGAAGCCCTTATAAAATGTTATTTTTATAAGGGCTTCTTCTATTAGACAGCAGTCAATTTATTTACAATTTAATCAACTTACCGGTAATCAATTCTTCTCCATATTGCACTTGATAGATATAAAGCCCCGTTTGCTTAAAGATATTTTCTTCCAATTGCAATTGGTGATTACCCGCCTCGTAAGTTTGATTTACATGATATACTTGTTGACCGGTAGCATTACTAATGCTTATTGTTAAGTCTTGAGTTGCTGATAAAGAGAAGGGTAGCGTAGTGCCCTGTGTGAACGGATTCGGATAATTCGCAAACACTTCTACCATATTCTTATCAGGTATTAAATCAGCTAGATGGATAATAGTTGCATTAGATTGACTTCTAGAAGAAGCAACCTCCGTTTCTACCAACTGACACTCAGTAGAAATAACAAGCTCTTCTGTAGCTTGATAGTTATTAGCATCTATAATCGTAATATCATAAGCGCCTGCTTGCATACCTCTAATTTGGAAGCTTAGGTTGGCTATTTGAAATTGCCCTCTATATCTACCATCTTGTACGATTTGCACCCAGAAAGGAGCTGTGCCTTGCGAAATGTTAACAGCAATTCTATCCCCGTTATAACAAGATAATGCTGCTCCTTCTATTTCGAATACTATACCCTGACCTTCCTTATTACTACAACTTTTAGTTTCACACCAACTGACAAAATCACCATTATTAGGCATCCCACTATTTTCATTAAAATTAGTAATAATATCACAGAAAATACTATAAGATTTCGGGAAACACTCTATTAAAAGATTGTTACTAGCTGAAAATTCTTCTAATAGATTTAAAAGACTCAATTCTTCTGGTAAGCTCCCTTCCAAGTTATTATTATCTAATTTGAGTTTATTCAAATATACTAGATTGCTAAGTTCCGCAGGAATAGTGCCTGAAAATTGATTGCCATCTAGACATAATCCTTCCAGATTATATATTTGAGTAAAGGTAGGAATAGTACCAGTTAATTGATTATTAGAAAGAATAATATTGCGAATGAAAGGAATTTGCGTTAAAGCCGCAGGAATAGATCCTGAAAGTAAATTATTTCCTAAATCTAACTGAATTAGTCTAATAAGTCCTGCAAAAGTTTCTGGAATACTGCCACTTAACTGATTAGCATTTAAGTTTAAAATTAACAATTCACCTAAAGTGCCAATGGTATCAGGAATCGAACCAGATAGATCATTATTATTTAAAAGTAAAATTAGTAAGTTTTGTAAATTTCCTAATCCTTCTGGTAATGCTCCACCTAGTTGATTATCTGATAAATCAAGCGTAGTTAAATTGCTTAGTTTACCGATAGAATCGGGAATTTCACCATCCAATAGATTTCCATTAAGAGAAAGAGTACTAAGATTGGTTAAGTCGCAAATACTAGCAGGAATGGAATCAGTCAAATTATTATCGGATAGGTTTAAGGTCATTAACTCTGTTAAATTGCCTATACAAGTTGGAATGCTTCCTCCTAATTCATTTTGGTAGAGATTAAGTGTTTTTAAAGAACTTAAGTAACATAGCCAGTTGGTGGGTAGCGCACCTGTAAGGTTATTATTATTTAGATCTAGTCCTGTAATTACGCCATCAGTAACCGTAACACCATGCCAATCACAAATAGGTTTAGTGAAATCCCAAGATTTCGTCCAATTTGCTCCACCTGTCGAGTAATATACTTGGATTAAAGCTATTTGTTCTAATGTTGATATAGTTGGGCAATCGTCAGTAGTTTGCCCGGATGCTGTAAAAGAAAAGGGGAAAACGAGTGCAATAAGCAAGATTTTTGTCCAATTCATGTATTTATGTATAAAGCGTAATTTTTGTGGTTTCGATAGTATAAGCATAGTCTATAAGGAATGTCACGTTGTTCATATAATCTTTGGAGCAAAAATGTTTCCAATTACTCCTTTCAAGTATAAGTGTTTTAAAAAAAATATATGTGTCCAGTAAAGAAACTTTTTTTATTTAAAATATTGAAAAAGAGCGAATAAGGAGACAATCTTGTAATTTTCTCAATAATATATACTGATTTTATGCTGTTTAGTATGTCTATTTTATCAATTCTTTCGTTAGAAACGATAGATTCAAGCACCCGAATTATTAAATTGATTTATTAGCCCGTGAAGATTAACCTCATAACAACAGCGTTATTTTTAATATTTGCCTTCCAATTAGTCGCTCAAAATGTAAGTATCCATGCAGAGAGTGTGGGGGAATGGAAAAGTACACAGTCTTTGTCACCAGAATATCATTATAATTCTGTTGCAGTTTTCTTATTAAACGAAGATAAACTATTTAGGTTATTTAATCCAGCCAATTTGTCAAAAAATGAGCGAAAAAAGACTGGAATCAAGACTTTTGACACAATTGAGTCACTCTATTTCCACTTGGAGATGCCTAATCCTAAAAAAGAAGGAGATATTTTATCATTTCCCTTATATGCTTTTGACATAAAACCTAGTACCAATTTTAAGTCTTCTCGCAGCCAAGGGAAGATATTAGATAGAATTACCGATGAAGAGTTAAATGGCAAAGCTTTGGAAGCAGTCGCACGCATTGAAGCAATTAAAAAGAACCAATTGCTAGAAGTAGCTTATAAAATTTCCTCTAATATTAATAAACTGTTGGGAGATAAGGTTTTTAAAAAACCAGATATATGGCAAATTATGAAAAAGGCCCAGCAGTATTTTGAAGACCGATATAGAGGAAAAATGGTCGCAGAATTTAATATTCCCATTTTACCCGCCAGCGAAGAATATGAATATGTAATCCAGTCAGCATCTTTATATCAGATAAAATGGGATTTCCAGCCCAGAGTAGACAGTTATAAAGATAATATTTGGTATGATCTAAGAAACAAAGCAGTTATTTCAGAGGAAGATCTACGAGATAAACCTACTCGATTATCCAAACTAAATGCGCAACCTTATTTAATGGTCGTTCGCTATAAGTCTGCTTATGCTTTGCCCACCGAACAACAATTGAATGTAGCTATTTCAGACACGTATTTACAAAAACGTTTATACAATTTACAAGAATTTAAGACAGAGAGTATTCAATATAATACAGAAGAATTATTTTTAGAACACCTAAGACTGGCAATAGAATTACAAGAAAATATAACTGCCTTTCAACGGTCGAATGAAAAAGGGCAGGTGGATGCGATGCTTTTGGCAAAAATCACCCAGCAATACTATACTATTTTAGAAACGCATAAAAGAGGTCTGCTTGAATTAGACCAAGAAGCGCAAGTCTACTATGATGCGTATTATGAGACAACTTATTTTAAATTTTTTAAACTGATAGAGCAACTTTTATTCGATGCACGGCAGATTAAGGAATTAAGTGAAACGCCTATTGCTGTATTACAACTGGCGGATATGGAAGTTGACTCTTTAAGTGAAAGAGCTTTATATAACTATCTTGAAAAATTACAACCTTATCGTAGTTTAACTAGAAGCCTCAAACAACCTACAGGAGAATTGTTTTATAATGTGCAAAAACAAACAACCAAAATAGAACAAAATTTATTTGCTAAAATTATGGAAAATATTCCTTATGAAAGAGCAGATAAAATACCCTATTTAGAAGCTAGTCAACAACAATATCCTTTCTGTAAGTATTGTGAGGAGGAAGCGCAATTGCAAATAAAAGAATTACAAACTCGCATAACAGATGCCATTCGAATAGAATTAATGGCGCTTCAGAATAAACAATTAAAATACGGTCGCTGTTTTGCTGATTTACAAAGGGTATGTGAAGAACAGATGACTATTCAATATCCTACACCTGAAACACTAAGTAATGCCGACCTATTATTATATGATGCCTTTAAATCCAAAAAAGATGCTTTGGATCAGCTAACAAAGGAATTTCAGCAAATAGCAGATTTGGATATTATGAATTTATCGGCAGAAGATATGCAAGAAAATTTAAAGATGTATACAGGATTGGTTGCAGACTTTCAACGGCATATCTGCCAATTAGTGCATGGTGGCTTATTAACTAAAACAGCTGTGAGTTGTCTAGGCGAGATATGTCGAGAAGAAATACCTTAGTAATATTCAAAAAATAACTCAGTCCTTTCTTTTTTATAAGCGCTGATGGAGAGGGGTTTATAAAAATAAAATGTTCATTTTGTTAGCTTTTTTTGAGCGAATAACAATAATTATTCAAAAAAATTGAACATTTGTCCTTGTCACACTTTATAACCATGAGAAAACAAACGGCAGCCGTCCCGAAAAGAACTAAACTGCCGTGCAAAGAGCCTCATTAAGGTTCTTGTAGCTTTTTTGTTAAATGGAGTTAGTAGGCTTTATTAGGACTGTAAAGCTATGAGTAAATACTATATTTTCCTCACCTGATCGGAAGTAAAAAGACCCCGAAAAGAAGGATAATGCTAATATGGATTTAATAAGATAGTTATTACTGGAAGTTTTTTGAATAAATTAACAGTGGTTTAATTCCTAATTAATTAAACGATTATTAATTATTTCTATTAGAAGTTGACAATCATCAAATTGCAAAACTCGACAAGTAGTATAAAATTGCTTTTTGTGCCAATAGTATAGCTATAAGTAGCTTTATAAAAAAAATGCTACCATATAATTCCAGAAGCGAGCGCAGAGAAAAGAAATTTATCTCTTTTCTCTGCGCTCGCTTTTCTGTTCTCCATTCTAAAAGTATACAGTAGAGAATAAAAAAAAGTAAGAGAATCTTTTGCTTATCACATACAATTCTAATTGACTCTAGAAAGAAAAGTTTTTAAATAATCTTTAGGTAAAATCCCATAACGTTCCCTGAATCGCCTTGCAAAATGACTTTGATTAGAATATCCTACTTCATAAGATACCTGTCTTACGGATTTGCCATTTAGCAGCAAGATAGAACCTACTTCCATTCGTTCGTCCCTTAGATATATACCTATTGTCTTTTCATATACCTTTTTGAAACCCTGTTTTAATTTCTGCCGATTGATACCCACCAATTTGGATAATTCCTCAATAGTTGGTGGATTGGTTAAATCTTTGATCAAGAGTTCCTTTGCATTTTTTATCTTTTCTAAATCGGTTGCTCTTAAAAGTACTTGTTTACTGGGAGCAAGTAGATCTTCATTGTATTGATTAATTAATTTTGAAAATAACTCTAAAGCTTTGCCTTCTAGAAAGGTGCTTCTCACTAAGCCACTATTTTTATCTTCTGTTATTTTCTGAATGCAAGTAGCTATGGCGATGCTATAATTACTTTGATAGAAAAACGATTTCTTTGCTTGTTTATCCAAAAATATATCCTGCAATTCTTCTGGTATTTGTTCTAATACACATTCTATTTTCTTACTGTAAACCTTCCTATCAATAAAAAGGGTAGTAAAGAGGATAGTTTCATTACCAGGGAATATAATTTTTTGCGAGCTTCCAGCTGGATGAACTGTAATCGTTCCTTGTAAGGGGTTCATTTGATACCGAGTATTATTATCATTTAACGAATGTTTTATATTGCCCTTTACATTAAAATTAAGTTGTAAGGGGGCAGGTGCATCATCTTCAAAAACAAGTATCCAATCTCTTTTCAAAGTACAATTGAAGATCAGTAAACTAATCCCGTCACTAAAGGTAAATCCTACTATTTTGCCGTCTCCCAATTTTTTGGGTAGCTGCATAATTTCCTCTAAGCAATCTCTTCTAGAAGGGTGTTTTATTTGGGCAGCAATATCTTTGATGATGCCTTGTGCATTGTATTTTTTAATTTGGAATTCCATATAATAGCATGTCATTAAATCATTTTGAGTAATGAGCAATTTTAGAAGGGTAGCCCTGAACTCTTGCAAGTAATTGATTGTAAGTTATTTATAAAGCTATAAATTTTAAAAAACAACCTGTTTTAGTATAAATTAACTTTTAAAGACTTTCTATGGCTATAAAGGATAAACAAGTGGTATGTTCAATGGTAGGAAGGATTATTTTAATGAATGCGTTCCGATTGGGCTATTTTTAATAACTAAAAAAACTGGCAATGCTAGTTTTACATTACCAGTTATACACTATGAAACACTATTTTTTTTGTCATTATTTTACAAGGGCATCACTATGAAAAGATGTCAAACTTGTACGATTTACTCTGAAGACCCTTTTTTCAGTGAAGCCTTAAATAAATCAACAGCAGTTGTAAACGGATACGCTATTACTGCTAGATGGGTTGATGCTCTATCAAGAATAAATCTCGTGTAAACAAACCAATAAGGGTAATTTTCTAGATTGTATTTAAAGTTGGTTCAAGCGTAAAATAAAAAGTAGCTCCTTTGTTAGGAGTACTTTCTGCCCAGATTCTACCACCGTGCTGCTCTATCACTTTGTGGACAATAGATAAACCTATACCCATTCCTTCGAATTCAGGGGCGGAGTGTAATCGTTGGAAAGGCTTAAAAATA
>Ga0209831_1002375_pt1 | contig 16426 bp, 25 predicted proteins | sample Maine_Asex4_meta_FD_187451 | JGI IMG/M metagenome (GOLD analysis project Ga0209831, IMG submission 187451) | Marine algal microbial communities from Maine, USA - Maine_Asex4_metaG (SPAdes) (version 2) | ecosystem: Host-associated > Algae > Red algae > Unclassified | place: Maine, USA | collected...
GGAGGGGGGGGGGGGCGTACGGCACTGACAGTCAGCGTGGCGGGGCACGCGCGACAGAGGGGGTCGTCGGCGGGCGCTTGTCGGCTAGCCGTGGCCGAAGCGAGTACCAGCCGAGCAGAGTGGATCGCTGTCGGTATTACAAGACGGAAGTCGAGTGTGCCAGAAGTACTCGCACCAATTACTCAATACCGCGTCACACCCAGGCACAGACGCGCGTTCATTTCTGAGATATTTGGCCATTACACGAACAGTCACAGCACAGGAAGATGAACTGAGAACGCGCCTCAGCCAGGCCGACAAGGAAACAACGTCCAAATGACGTGCAGGGTGCAATGCTACTCAGACATTTCAGTCCCCTCTCCATCGCTATCCCGCCCCAAATCACTTCCCTCCACTTCATCATCGCGCCGGTCATCAGCGAGCGCGGCCTCTACTTCAGCACACATAGCGTCGACGGCCCGACAGTTAGTCTCGGCCTTGATCACGTGGTCTTCATACCAGGCCCAGACCTCCACGGTGATTTTCACAAACTCAACCTCCGTCACGCTCAGATGCGTCGCTACGGAGATCGTGATGTCGGCCCGCTTCAGCGACGTTTTGACCGTTTCCCACACCATCTCTATGGGGTTGAGCTCTGGATGAGCCACCAGTGAAATCAGGATCGTGACCCCAAACCGGGCGGGCAGGTCCTGGAGGAGGCAGCGCCGGGTGGGTCTGTTCTGGTGCGCTCGGTGTTTCAGCACCGCCGTCGTACAAGTGGTCCGCAAATTCGGCCCCACTCGGGCAATACGAGGTTGTACTTCTCAAGCCAATCCCGATCGATGACGCGATCACGGCCTCCGATCTTTGGTAGTGCCGAATTTTCGAGCCCCTGCAGCTATGTCGTCGAGTTCATTTCGGAGTAGTCAGACGACTGCTTGCTTTCAATGAAGATCCATGAAGCGCCGTCGGACCGTCGAACGTTTCGCGGTCCGACGTGCGCGACGATGATTCGTGCGTTCTTACCAGATAGCACCTTAACGGAAGCGTCGGTACTTCCGTGATTCCAGTTGCGGTAAGTTGACATGTTTCTGTTGAGCCTCGTTTCGTCCGTGGACAAGATAGTCCGCTCCGCCTCTCGATACTTGCGTACCGTGTCGATGAAGTTGCTCCGCTGCTTCCGCACCAATGTCTTTTCGCCAGCCATGACATATTGGTTGGGTCCAGGACTGAAGGGAAAGCCGTTATCTTGCATCGCGCGATGCAGGGTTGCACGCGACCACATATGGAGCTCATCTCTCATTGGCCAATTCACCCGCGCCTTCCCCCCCCTTCCCCCCACCGCCAGTCCCAGGCGAGGCACCCTTGGGGCCACCGGCACAACATTCCGCAGCACAGCCCGGGCCACGAGCCACGTCCTCCGGAGCGTTGAAATGCACCAGGGTGCTATCAAAGGTAGGCAACGTTGGAATTAGATATTGCTCGTAGATCGCGGGCTGCAGTCTCGCCAGCTCCTCGGAAGAGACCCGCCTATTTGAGTGGTGGGTCTCAGGAGCGTCACCAGCAGGCAGCTCATCACACCCGCTGTCGGTAAGGTGCGTAATGACAGACAGACTCAGGACCGTAGCCTCTGCAGTGCGCTCTGCCACCTTGCGACGCTTGATGGCACGGCCAGTGAAATACTCATGCTGAAAAAGAGCACGAACGCACAGTTCAGTGGAGGCGGCACCGGTATGGAGAACGCAGAGCGCACGGGTACGCTTGGCACTCCGGCCCGCAGGCGGAGCCGCACCACGCTCACGGGGAGCACGCTTGCGTGTCATTCTGACACCGCACGGTACGGGCACGCCGCCAGCCCGCAGGCAAAGGGAGGCGGAGGGCCGAAGGGGGTGGGGAGAAGAGGAGAAAAACTGTGGGCACGGCGTGAGCAGGAGACCGCAAGCACTCGACAAACAGGCGTATACCTGCAATGGGAGGGCGAGGCTGCAGACGGGCGCAGAGCTGGCCGCTGCAGCATCGTCGTGCACAATTTTGGCGGATCAAGCTGATCATGAGGGCGGGTCAGTGACCCAGATCAAGCCAGCTGGCGTGCATTAGACAAAAAAAATGGCGGGCGCTTGCAATCTAACGGAAGCTGCCCGCTTCACAATCTTTACGACAGACGAGTGAAATGTCATGATCCAGCCATGTCCATCGGCCGGCGCTTCACTCTTGGTCCGGACCGCAAGCGCCTCCCTAAAGCTCATTTTTGACTTCTTACTGGCTCTTAGGCTCGTCATGAACATGCTTACGGCCTTCCCTGGTCGATGACACTCCACAGGCACAGAGTGGAAGCACGACGTCAACGAGGGCGCTAAATGTGCCAGAATGTCGGCAGCCCATCATTCTTGCTCGTACGACTAAGCTGTAAAATGCAGTCCTTGCACAGGAGCGGCGCGCGTAGCCTTAACGTTTGCGAGTGAGTGGTTCTTTCTATAGTGGGACACTTGACATACGGCGCGTATGCGTCCCGTTCTGGTCGGCCTGAGCATGCGTCGCCGCCAGAGGTTTTGATGCGTGAGTCCCACCTTTTGGGCTGGTCATGCGCACGCTACGGGCAAAGCGGACGCGTCCACTTTGTCTTCTGATCCTGAGCCTGCCTGTTCTCCATCCGACGCATTCCGGACGGTCCGTAGAGCAGAAACCGTAGACCCCCCTGCGGCCGTCACATTGCGCAGTGCTCGTCAGCCTCGTTGGCGGGGGTGGCTGACAAAAGCAGCGCTGTGCCGGATCACAAGCCATTGCACAAGTGTCAGCGAAACGACCGCATTAGGGGAGGGCGGATCAGAGACCGATCAGATGGCAAAGGACCATCGATGAGGTTTTCAGATGTACCCATTGAGACGAAGCGGACGAAGCGGACCGTCTTAGACGATCCGCAACCACGTCCGACTTTTCTGCCCCGTCCGCTTCACGAGCTCTACTAAAAATGCACGTTATAGTATTAAATCTTACGCTCTTATCAAGTGTTTCGCAATCCGGGTGGGAGCACAAACACGATTGTCTCGGTTTTCCATCTCGCGAAGCGCGCCCCACCGTCCAATGGATCCATTATGGCACTGGCGCAGTTGAATAAGTCCCGGTGCAGTTGGCTGATGTCCCGCCACGCCCCTCTCTTAGAAAACCGATCTCGGCATGGGGGGTGGCGCCTGTACGACTTTCTACTACGCCGCCCTCCTAGTGTCGACAATCGGGAAGTGCGGTTTCTCACTGTACCGCTTTCTCCTCCCACGAGTGGCAACGGGAAACGCAGGGGTTAGAGTGAGATGGGTTTGAGTGAAAGGGCTCGTGGAGATAATCGAGTGCTTCTCCACCAACCTGAGGCCGCCTCGGCGGCCTGCAGAGCAGTCACACGCCTCCAAATGCGCAGTGGAAGTCGATGTGTGGCCGCTGACGGACCGTGTGCCCCGGCCACCGCCGCACGACGCCGCAGCATTGAAGCGGAGAGGCCGAGCATCCCCGTCGCCCGGTTCGATTCTAGATGCTCCTTCACGCGCAGTGTGAATCGTTCATTCCCCCCCACATCTCACGTCGTGCAGCCACCTGCTTTGCCCGCATCTTGGCCGACCTGGCTCATTCTACCTGGGCAGCCAACAGGGGACTCCCCTGAGCCTTAGCGTCGTTTGCGCGCTTTGTAAGACTCGCGATGCCACGTGGCGGGTCGTACGTACTTTGGGAAATTGGAGCTGCCAAAGAAAGCGCCGGGGAAGACGATGGTCATGACGGGGGCTGGGTCCGAGGAACGCAGCGGTCGCACCGACGGTCGGAGTGGGTGACAGGGCTCACGAGGGAAGACTTTGTCTTCCGGTACTGAGTTTTTCCCGGTCGATTCCGCCGAAGGAGCTTCTCTCGTCCGACGATATACCCTCCTCGGGGCACGGCAGAAGCCTCAGAACATGCTGGCACTCATATTCCACACAGTGCGGCACCAGAGGGGCCAAAATCGAGGCGAGACGGGCGTGTGTCACCAAGTCGCGCCACGAGACAGGCTGAAAACAAGGGTGAACGAGTGCGCGCTGCCAGATGTCTCAACACCGCAGGTAGGAAAACGCGGAGAACCAACAGGCTTCGGACACGAATGTCGCAGGCTGTGGGCACTTTGCATTCGACAGCGCCGCGCTCGCCAGCCCCTACAGCAGGGCATGACCGATTCAGCCCTGCCAGCACCACGTCGTTGTCACAGATTGTACGGGACGCGGACAGGGATGTCGCGTCCCTATCGGGTTATACCAGTGACACCGACTCCTATCGGATCCGGGGTGCTGACTCCGGGTAAGCCTGAGTCGGATGCCGCATCACATTGAGTCAGCGGGGCGTTGAATGGCCCCACGCAGTACCAAGGTGGTCAGCGTGTCTGCAGCTTCCACAAAAAGGATGGAGGCCGTTGTGGCGGGTGTTTGATGCCCGATTCTTGTTTTTTGCTGGTTCTGTCAGTTTAACGCGGGCCTGTGCCCTCGACGGCGATCCTGCTTTTATCCAAGTTCTCTTCCAATAGGACTATTGCCGTAAAGACTGTGCTGCGCGTGGGGTAGGGCACCAGCCGGCAGGCAGTGACAGCGGTCCGTTCTGTTGGGGCGCTACCCGGGAGCGGTGCCAGCGCCGCCGGTGGTGGCGGCGGGGAAGGGCCGTAGGTCAGAACGGCGCACAAGTCCATCGGCCTTGTATTTGACATTGTCACCCAGGATTGTCGGCCCATGGAGGCCCCCAATACTTGGTGGAAAGCACGCAAGCATCATCTTCTGTAGTGGCGCCGGGACCCACAATGATCAAATGGTCTCCGACAGCCTCCAGGACGGAAAGAAACGGCATGTACAATACTATTTCGGACCCGCCCCCCCCACTTCAAAACTTCCAATGTGTTGCTAACCTCCAAATAAATGGTGATTGCAGAGAGAAGGGAGGCAGAGGCGACGACACGGCATAAAATTGAAGTCGGTTTGGCTGTTTGACAAGCCGCGATCGAACTATTGGCTGAGACGTTCCGCCAGTAGCCTTGCAAGCCAATCAACGTATCTCGCAGGAATCACGCAGAGCCGTTGCAACGCACAATGAGACCTCCTGAGATTTTTGGGCAACTTGCTTGGGCCGGAAGAGGGCAGAAGGAGGGTTCAGGGCCTGACCTGTGATTTCTCATGAGATCAACAAGCTTCTTTAGATTTCTTGAGATTCTGATGTGCGTTTCCAGTGCGCAGAGCTGCATGAGGAGACTGTGTAAGGAACTCACATGATTCCTTGCCTTTCCATTGGTCCACGTACGCTGTTGAATAATTGCAACCACTCTGCAACCGCCGTCTTTTGGAGGTCAGCGATAGGATGAAACTTTATTGTAAATTTACACACGAATCCTAAATGGACAGTGCTACCTGTTGTGATTGGCTGTCAGATGAGTCGGCCTTTTCTTGGACTGTGTGTCAGCTTACACGCGCTTGACTGTCGAAGTCGTGCATATTTTTCTTGTCGACATTCGGGTTAGCGTTTGTCAGAAACGACCCGATCAAGTTCACCTTCAGCGCACCTTCGATTGGGCGAAATCAGTGGGTAGCGTACGCCCTTGAGTGATGCAAAAATCAAGCGTTTGGGTTTATACCCGAAAGATGTACACGCGAATACGCTTGAGGAAAAGCACGCTTGAAGACCCCTGCCGTAGATCATCACTTCAAGTGCCACCAAGTGCGGTGAGCCCCGCACTGGAGCGATCGAGCTGGGCTCAGTAATAATGCAGGGTACCTGAGAAGCGTGACAAATATATATGCGCAATGACTGTACCAGAAGAGCGGCCCCAATAGCAATTGCATTACTAGGTAGGGTCGCTCAGAACGCCCGTGTCTTCGTTGAGGGCGGCGATATGGGCGCCATCAGGGCCTCATTTGGACGTCGTGCGCCCCTAACGCCGCAACTCGAAAGGGCGTCAGCAATTCGTCGCGAAGAGAAGACTTTCAGGTGGGTCTACATGATTCAACAGGTGGCGGCTGTGCCAGGGATGTGGGTCGATAAGTAACACGCGACAATGACACAAATGTCGCAAAATCGTCGAAGTCATGCCAGCACGCGCTGATAATGATCGTCTGTGGGTCACGTGTTCGTATTTGATTTGAATTAAATACATGTCATGCAGCCAGTGAAACACGCGCATCCTGAACTCGCTGTCACTGTCTCAGCCGGTCTTAGCCTGCAGAGCTCACCTGCCTGGCTCTTTTGGCCAATTTTCATCGATGGAGGGTACAGCAGTGACTGGATCTAGCCCACCTGCGTTTTCTCTGGGGCACCAGATGGCACGGGTGCGCAGTCTCTGTCTTGTAGACTCATTTTCCGCATGTTCGGAAATGTAAATGTCCCGGACATGTCCCCACGTGTCATGCGCCCCCCTCGATCCCGTTCCTAACACATAGTCTATAACACACGACCAAGGGAAGGCTTTCTGGGCTTGTTGGCGATCAGCGCCGAAGTGCCCAGCAGGGGATCATCCACTCAGTGTGTGCTCAGTGTTGGGACCTCTGCAGGCAGATGCTGGCACGCGCTGCCCGTCAAGGTCTCGACGGCGGTGGCCTCCACCGCGACTCGTGGTAGCTCTGCTTCCTGTCCCCTCCTCCGTCTTACCATTGTACGCGTGTGCTCCTTGCTCCTCCCGCCTGACTCCATCCCGCCAGCACGAATCCCCTTTCCCCCACCCCCCGTTGGGACTCATCGGGATGGCTCCCTCCCCCAATTTCAAGCCGGACACTGACAAGGCGCCGAAGTACGTGACAACGGACGGCAACAGTATGAGCTGTGGGGCACCAGATGGCCACTTCAGCATGTACAAGAACAATACGCGGCTCGCTGTCTGACTGTACACGTGCCCGAAGGCGCTTACATAGAATCCAGCTATCCTGGCTGATATCGTCGTCGCGAGCGGGACCGGTGCCGCCTTTGTGGGGCCAACAGCCGTACAACAAGCAAGCCCCCAAGATTGCATCAACTTCGCTACATCAATGTTTCGTTCGTGCCCGCCGTTCGACCAGTTTGACACCCCCCATTGGCGAAAGTCACTGGCGGGCATTCCAGGCGGGTGGTTTGCAGGGTCTGGGCATTGTCAGAAAGTTGGCGGGGCGCTTTTGCTGCAATCTGTGGTGGTCTTTGTTGCAGCTGTGGGTGCAATCTTGGGCGGCGCGACCACCGTGAGCTGCTCCATCGACAGTTTTGTGGACTCGACGTGAGGAGTCGTGTACAACGTAGTCTTGTACCTTCCCGAACCCTACTTTGCGGCGTCTTTTCGCCAAGGGGCTGAGACGGTGTCCGCAAGGAGCCTACGCTCTCACCTGCTGGCCACCCCTCTCGCCGCACGCGTGTTTCGGTTCGACTTAATTCCGGGCGCGGCGCGCTTCAGCCGTGAGGTATACGTGGCAAGTCGCCAGCTGCTGGCCTCTTGCTCGGACAACCCGTAGGTGATGCAGTCATTGCGGCGGTTAGTAGTTGACAGCAACATGGCGCTGTTTGTGTACGGTTGCGCGGTGAACGCCATCAACCCTATGGGTAAGGACTTCGCGGCGATTGAGCCGCTTCTCGGCGCCCGCATCACCACAGTAATCATCTTTGTCTTCTTCACGGGGAGCACGCCTGCAATGGCCATGCTGTCGGCCAACGTGCAGCGGCTGCGGAACGCGGGCAAGCGCGTGCCGTACCTGCAGACGTACAGAAGGACGCGCTGCGTCGGAGAGAAGGCATCGATTGCGTCTGTGGTAGGCATCATCGGCGCCTTGCGGAAAACGCTGTCGGATAACATTCACATCCGACCAAGGGTCGCTATCCCTGCAGCCGTGACGGCGGCAGTGAACGAGCCGGACCCGCTCGCGGAAATGGGGAGGGCCCTTCTTTTCTTGAAGATTTCATCCGCGTGCATTGCTACTATTCAGGGGGAAAGTGCCCCTTTGTCTACTGTTGCCGGTTTGTTTTATGCCCTGCGCTTATGTGTTTCCTCCTACTTCTATAACCTGCCAGTGGCAACTCGAAATGCCATCCAGGCGGCGATTGCCGCTCGGTACAGTTTGATTCACGATCCAATGCTGGCGCTGGCGTTATATTCGGAACCTTTTTTGGATGGGGGCGCGCATGCGGGGTGCTGCTTTTGAGTGGAGTGGCAAGATGTTGTCTTTTTTGCAGGAGGCGGGTATGCATCGCTGCACAGGAGACGATGTCGAATATCGGGCCCGGCTGTCGGCTGACCTCGCCTCCTTTCTGGCGCACGTTGAGTCCCTGCCGTTCGGATCTGATGGGGTGGGGGGGCATCCATGCCACTGGTGGCGCCTGCACGGAGAGGCTTTCTCCACTCTGCGACCGCTCGCCATGGGCATCCTGCTCTTGCCTCCGTCGGCGGCGGGCAGGTAGCGGTCTTTTAAGCTCTTTAACCGGGCCTTAACGCGGCTGCGCAACCGCCTGTCGCCCACAAAGGCGGATGTGCAGACCCTCATTGCGTTCAACTCGGCACAGATGGACCGTTTGGAAGTCGTGCGCGCGTACCGGCGCACTCACCTGGAGCTTGACCTGTTGGTAGAGCTGGGGCTGGCGCTTGTTGATGCGGCCACTGGCGCGGCGGCCGCTGCCGGCGGCGTGGCCGCCGCTGCGGGGGCCCTGGCAGGGGAGTCTGAGATGAACGGCGAAGGTGCGGCGGCGGGGGACAGCAGGGCAGTCGTAGAGGTGGGGGGCAAAGCTGAGAATGGGGGGACTGCCTTGGGGATGCAGATGGACGCGGAAAGCTTGGCTGAGGAGGAAAAGCCGCCTGTTGTTGAAGGGGACGGAGCGACCGAGAATCTGGGCGCAGAGGAGTTTGAGTCCGTTGTGCAAATTGTGCTGGAGGGCTCGTAGAACGAGGACGGGGTAGTTGGCGGGCTGGTGGGGGGGGCCTAGTGTCTATTCTACTGCTCCCGAGGCTCAAATGAGGCTCATATGAGGCTCAAAAGAGGCTCTCTCTCATATGGCCTGGAAACGCGGCCTTTTGGGGGTTTCTGGGTCACCCCCTCCGAGTTTTCATCGTACAAAGCCGCCGAGTTGGCCCAAAGGTGCGTGGACTGCGCCGAGTCCAGATTTATTCTCAGAAAGAGCAGCCGAGGCCAGAACATGGTCACAGAGAGGCATCAAAAACAGCCTCAAATGAGGGGAATCGGCTCAAATGAGGCGGCCAGTAGAATAGAAACTAGCGTCGTCGGTGTAGAAAAAGACGACATGGAGTGCCTCTGTTGTCATAAAAGAGGGAAAAAAGAAAGAAGGAACAACAAAGAGTGCAACACATATGTGGGAGAGGAAGAAAGAGGAGATGGCAGCCCATCGAAGACAAAGCGAGTTGACAGGATGACAGTGCACCGAACGAAGATGCAGATAAAAATCTCACTTAGCACAACCAGAGCTGGCGGAGTGAGTAAGGGGCGGGGAAGGGGTGGCGGAAGTCACTAACACACTCGCACGAAGCAGCATAGGCAGACACGCAAGACAAAATAGCAACAAAGACGGCAAGAAGAGGACGCGATAACGGACCCGGCACCTGGAACAGAAAAGCACCGCAAAGAAATACCAGGGCACCCGGTGCGACGACCACATGAGAGAGAAGGGAATAAACGAGACACAACCAAAACGAGAAGTGCTGGGGGATGGCTGCATAAGGGAGGCGGGGGGGGGTAGGACAGGTGCGTAGACGGTGGAACACAGGCATGTGGCAGGCACAAAGAGGGTGCAGAGCGAGACAAAGAGCAGTAGAGAACCAGACCAACAAATTGATAGAGCCTAAACAATGGTCGTGTGGCTGTAGTGCCGGCGCAGAATATAGAAAAGAGTGGACGAGAGACGCTCCACCTCACGGTCCCCTCGTGGCGGCGGTAACGCACGCGGACACAACATCACGGTGGAGGGCCGGGGAGGAGGGAGGGGATGGGCGGTGGAGTCACCAATGGCAGCGGGCACGACAATGGCGACGCTCCAGGCATGTGGCGCGGTGGGTGCGCGACGACAGTTGCCATAGCGTGGGTCGGGTGACCCAACCGAGGTCACGGTCGGGTTACCTTACAGTCAGGTTACCCGACAGTAACCTGACTCCACATCACAGGGCGCGCGCTCTCGTCGAGGCTCGAAGCTCAGAACGCGTCGAAGTGCTGTCGTGTCGTGGACGGAAAGGTAACCTCAGTTTTCCGTGGAGTCCGACATTTGACACAACACGACAGGCTGGACAGTGTCGGTTCGAAACCATGCCTTCTCTAGGCCAGGTTCTTATGCTATGGGCCATTTTTTTCCTGTGATTACCTAGGGCAGGCTTCAGTTTGATTTCCGCGTGATTTTCGTGTACTTGTGAAGTTGACACGAGTTCAAGAAATCCATTACAATGTTTCTGTAGGAATCTCAGAAGGTCACACTTGTTCGTTTGCTTCGAAGCGAACGGACCGGCGGTGTCCGTCGCGCGCCGTACGGACGCGACCACTCGGCGGTAGTCGCGGAACGCATGGTGTGCTGCGGCGGCGATACGTGAGAAAGAACCGCCTCGGAGTACTGAGTGGAGCGGTGCAGGGGGCCCCGTGGAGCACCGCCTATGGTGAAAGAGGGGGAGTAGTAGAGATTTGTTTCTTGATTGCCAGATGCCGAATAGTCACCTCGGGCAGACGAGCAAAAAATGAAATGGGGACGGCGGAGTCACGGCCAGGCAGATGGCCTCCGCGGCCGCCGCCGCACGCTCGGGTCGGCGTGGGGTGACACGCAGACAGGGTGCGCAGGGCGGGGCCTGGCGGCCGGCCACGGCCGCGTCGCGCCGCCATTTTGCTGCACTGACCGTACCTCCGTTCCGAGCGGGAGTGTGGCCACTGGTGGTGGGCGCGCGCTCGGCACGGACGCGCGCACCACAGCGGGTCGTGGCCGCCATTACGATCACTGCGATTTGGGGCGGACGGGGGCGACGCGGCCGCTGTCGGCCACACCCGCCGCTGTGGCTGACGACTGCGACGGGCGCGAGGCACCCGCCCGCCGGCGACGCCGCCGCCAATTCCAGGGCGGCGCGCGGCGCCGTGGCGGGCGGTCAATTGGGGGTACGGGCGGGGGGGGGGAGGGGCGCGCGCCCGTGTGTATCCGTGGCGACAGCGGCGCTTCTGCCCGTGGCGGCGGCGCGTCGGATGGCACGGGCATGCGGGTAACGACGCGGGAGACCTGCCGTCCGGGGCTGATGCCGCCGCTGCCGCGGCCGCCGGTTGGTCGTCACCAGCCGGCGACCGTGCACCGCCACTGTGGCGGCCGCCGGCACCGCCGCGCGGCGGCGGCTGCGGCGCGGAGCACGGCAAGAGTCGCGGCGGGCGGCGGGCGGTCGGGGGTCGGCAGTCCCGGCGTGTCCGGTGGCTTTTACTTCTTTGTGACGCTTGCCTTGCCTCGGCATTTGGGAGTTGCATGCCCCGAGGTGCTCATTGCGCTGCGTGCCTTCTTTAAAGGGGGGGGGGCGGCGGTGCCCTGGAGTGCAATCGACTTAGTGCAGAGAATTCGCATCAGAGAAAGAAATGTTATTCCATACCTTCCCGTGGAGGCACGCAATAGGCCAGTTACATCGTGCAGTACATTCTCTTTATAAGAGACAGCTGATTCGGCTCAATATGAAGAAAAGGTGGCCCACATGGACTGGAATGGAAGACTCGCGACCCATATTCTTTTGGAAACGATTCTCCTACAACGAGAACGCACTGTACCTGAATGATTCGACAGGGTGGGTCTTCACTGGCCACGTGTGTGACCCAGAACCAACCGATTTTGAATTGGAGCGATGACATTGGCTCAGCCGGCATCGGTAAGTACCGTCTCGGGCGATGTGAGCCAATCATTCGAGCCGATAACGACTCCACTGCATAGGGAGGTGGCCCGTCTCTACAGGTTTGAGCGTTTTCGGAGAAACCATCCATGATTAGCATGAATGCGGTATATCATCAATAATTCGCCTCGATATTTATCAAAACCATCGTACGCCACGTGGCGCCACACCAAGGGGGTCCGCTGGTGCGCTCTGCAGGTCAGGCGACGTTGAGACACTGCCGACGTGCTGACCCCAGCCGGCGGCGATCTCTCCGTGCAACATAGACCATCAAAGGCGAGGCTGTCATTTTGCCCGAGGCGACAGCAAGGTGTGACTCTACCAGGTGCACTCGGGGACAGAACCGAGGGACCCATCCTGTGCCACTTGTGCCCCTTTGTCCTCTGCCTGACTGTGCGATGTTGCCTGCTGGCGGTTCATTTGCGGCCGACTACGGCGGCCGGATTGGTCGCACGCGTAGACTGATCATGCACTGTGCTCTGCAGCTGCTGTCCCTTGCCGCTGTCATCCTCGCGACACCGTTGATCGGCGTGATCGCGACCGTGCCGGATGGGGAGGAGGCCCGTGGGGCAAGGGAGGTGCGCACCAGTCCACCCCCTACAGTAGTGGATCGGCCAACCTCGTGGGCGTGAGGAAGCCACGTGGTGATGATATCATCCCACAGACCGGATGATTGGAAACCTTCGGCAACTGCGACGTGGGTATCGGATGTGGGTAATTTGTGGGTCGCCCGACCAGTTTTTCAAGGAAGCCACATCCACCCTTCGGAGCTTCGGCATGTATCAAATGTGGGTCGGCAGTCTGCCACACTCCTTGCGGTTTCGCTTACAGTGTGACGGGGTAGAGACTCCTGACGGCGCCGGTGACGGCGCCGTGCGCCCACGCCTACGATTTCAGGTGCACTGCCGACGGCGCCGGTGAGGGCGCCCTGTGCGCACGCCTGCGATCGCGGGTGCACTGCCGACAGCGCCGGTGACGGCGGCCTGTGCGTACGCCTGCGATCGTGGGTGGACTGCAGAAGACCATGATCGAAGCAGTGTGGTAAAAAATGGAATAGAAAAGATCGTCGGTGGGTGGGTGGGTGGGTGGTGGGGGAACAGGTATCAATGGCACCGAGGAGACGCGGCGGGGGAAGGGCGCCGGACATGTGCGAGAAGAGCGATCGGGCGACTGTCCTTCGCAACCCGGAAGACCGGGCATCGAAGGCCAACGGATGCCAGCGATTGGCGGAATCAGCCATGTAAGCTACTCATGGACTGCTACGTGGCTGCGGTCACCTCGGTCGGTACCGGTTTTTGACGTGGGTCGAAGGGCCTCCTTAGCGATGTATGGGATGGAAATGTGGGTCCAAGGCTTAACGTGGCGTGAAACGTGTCCCCGACCCATGCCGTCGACGCACATTTGACATGCCGAAGGTCTCCATTAGGATGATTCTTCCACATTTATCGTCGAAACCATGACATGATAATTATTCCCTCTCATCCCTGCTTCTCTACCCCTATTTCGGGGGCAGACTCCTAAGTAGCCCTCTTTTTTCGTGCAGAAGATGGCAAAATCGCCCTTCCTGGCAGTGCAAAGCTGTCTCGTTCTTCTCCAGGGGTGGATAGCAAAGGAACCTACAGGAATGGAGAAAGACTGTACCAGGTCGCACCATTTCATCAAAGCGAAGTAGAAGCCATTAATACACCATAATTGTAACTTTTACGTAACTATATTCTAGAAAACCGTTCGCTTTTTCAAAACAAGTCAGCTGTCCTCCTCAGGCCCAAAGTCTCCGAACCGTGAGCGCGGCGCACTGGACCCACTCCAGCAGTGCGATGCCGCATGGCGGCCTTCGGTGACGGAGGTCCACAGATCTCAAATATGCACTGACAAGTGACCGAAAAGGTCCTAGGATTCTGCGGCTCACTTGTCTCGACCTCGCCACGCGCCGGCGTCCTGCCAGTCGAAGGGAGACCAGTCATGCTGCCCAGTAGGCCGTGCCCCCGGGAGCCGCGTATGCACGGCAACCGGCGTTCCGACGCGCCGCCTTGTTCAAACTCCGACGGCTCGCAGGTAGGATTGCCCAACTGGTTTATCGTAATTGGTTGAAGCTGGTTCACATGTGGATAAAACTCGGACATCGCTTGCGAATCAGTTTCGGACGCAAATAGTGGTCGAACCGGTTTTTTTAAGTACGAGAGCGTTGCTGTCATGCGACCGGAGTTGCCTGCGTTTCTTGTCTTTAAATGCGGGACACGACCCAAATTGATGACCTGTGCACGCCCTGAACCGACGGCTTGTGTCTTCGTCTCTCACACATCGCACACGAGTCGTGTAACTACACACAGCACACGAGTCGTGTAATCAGAGGTATAACCAGAGGTATAACCACACCGCACGCCAATCGTCCAACCACACTGCACACGCCCGCACAGGAAAGGGACGGCCACGTACGCAACACGCAACCGTGCGGGAAGAGTTAAGGCGCATGCACCAAGAAGCCTCGAGTAGATCTGATGAAGAAGAGCAACGACGAGGACCATTGCACATGCCAAGAACACATCATGCACAATGATGCAGAAGAGAAGGGAACTCCACGCAGAGGAGACAGATGTACGTGTCAGACGCGCTGCAACGGACAACATCGTACTTACTGGCAGTTCGACTGACGTCCACATTATCACCTACAGACACATCACTCACAGATGCACACCAGCACCTCCCTGTGTATCATACCATGTGGGATGACATGACGACGAGGGAAGATGCCACTACCCAAAGCGGTGCAGTAGACGGATGTCTGGGACAAGTCCAAGGCCAGCGTGGGTGCAGCACATGGCACCGAGGCGCCAACCGACGACAGAGCGTTCGGCGAGGGGGCGAGGATGGAGGTAGAATTGCAACGGGCTCGAAAGGTGTGGCACTGAGAGCGACAGAGACAATGGAACATGACAGGGGGGGGGAGGAGTGGATTGCGGGGGTCGGCCGGGACTGGGAGAGCGGATCCTCCTCGCCCAGGATGAGCCGCAGCCCCCCAGTCTCATGTGTGGCTGGCGCTGTGCCATGGCCTACTAACTATTTTAAAAAATGGTTATTGGCCACCGAAAACATCGGGTATACTGGTTCGGCCGCGCGAACCAATCGGGCAACCCTACTCGCAGGGTAGACTCGATTTCTGCTCGCGAGCCCCCATCATGGGATGATCCTGCCAGCGGCCTGCGCGCCAAAAAGCAGGCGCCCAGGCCCCGCCCTAGAGAACTCGTTCGACGGACGCGTCACGCCAACGGTTGGCTGACCCCATCCCCGGGCCCTCCTCTGATGACAGCGCCGAGACAGAGAAGGGCTGATGGCCAGCGACCGCCTCTTTGTCACAGTGGGGGTGACAGTGGGCCCGCCCGTTTTGACTCATACCCCCTTCTTGTGCAGATTGCTTTGCTTTATGGTGCGGCTCGCGAGCTGAGCCAGAGCATCCGGAATGAGACTTGACATGTGACCGGCACCACACATGGAGAAGGCGTCTCGGACGCCCACGCAGGCCACCTGGATCGGGAGTAGGCTCGACCTCCTTGCCTGCTGCCACCACGGCCGCGTGTCCGGTTGGCGGCTCAACATTCGTCGCGGTGCCGCGCGCTACGTACGGTCCCACCAAGCCCCTGTCAGGATTTCTCACACACCGGCTTGGCGGTCTCTTTCGCTGGTTGCTGATCGTGGTGCCGACTCTGACAAGAGACCCGACTGTGCCAAGCAAAATTCACGACGGGCAGCCACTCACTGCCGTCGTCTGTGTGCGCGTGGTTGGCGCGTGCCGGCTCGTCGCCAGTGCAAGCCGCGCACCCCGGCGGCCGCGCTCCACGGCCGGCTCTACGTGGGAAAGCACCGTCGAGGCGGCCCGAAACCAGGGGTCTGTACCTCAGGTGCGCAAACGGACCGGCAAGGCTAGCACCGTGCTTCGTGACGGCCGCACAACACGCTGACTTGCCCGTGCAGCTGCCCTGTCGCCTAACCATGACAGTCGCGCCGGCCTTTCAACAAAGGATCCTCTGACAGTCTGGAGGGCCCCGCCCACCAGCGTCAAGCGCGACAATCGTGTCCGTGCTCGCACGCAAGTCGCAGCCGCCAGTCTCACGCAGCGGGGCAGCCCCGAGGGGTCGAATCGTCTTGCGAGGGCTGACGCTCGTGATCGAGCCCTGCCTATGGAAGGTTCTACTCGCGCTTGACCACGCCCTCCGTTTTGATGGCTGGAGGCTACCAGCCGCGCTGCCTATCCTCTGCGCGCCAGGCCCCTTTGTATCCTGCCGTTTTACCCCCGCCCCCCGCCCAATCGTGGTGCGGCTCTTCTGCGCCCCGCGCGGGGCCACCGCCAGCCCTGGTCGCTCGGTCGAGGCGCGGCGGGGCAAGGAATCACGGCGCGCACCGCCACGCCGTGGGCGCTCGGGCCATCCCCGCAGGTTTTAGGCGAGAGGCGTGGCGCCTGTCCAAGTAGTCGCCCCCGGGCCGGGCCGCCGCGGCGGCCGCCCTACGGGAACAGATGCGCGATAAAACCGCGATATCGCGGTTTTCCCACGGGCCAACAGGGGTCTGGACGAGTCCTGGTCGGATCGCTGGGTCCTGACAGTGCAAGAT
>Ga0209831_1002376_pt1 | contig 16421 bp, 14 predicted proteins | sample Maine_Asex4_meta_FD_187451 | JGI IMG/M metagenome (GOLD analysis project Ga0209831, IMG submission 187451) | Marine algal microbial communities from Maine, USA - Maine_Asex4_metaG (SPAdes) (version 2) | ecosystem: Host-associated > Algae > Red algae > Unclassified | place: Maine, USA | collected...
GGTGCAGCCGCTGAGCGGCGCGGAGATCGACCTGCTGCGCGCGTTCACCGATGCACCGAACCGGCTGCTCAGCCGCGAGCGCCTCCTGGACCGGGTCCAGACGTCGGACGGCAACGCCTGTGACCGGGCCGTGGACGTGCGCATCTCGCGGCTGCGCACCAAGCTGCGCGACGACTCGCACAACCCGACCCTGATCCGCACCGTCTACGGTGCCGGCTACCTGTTCATGGCGAGGATCGCCTGGGACTGAGCGCGACTCGATCACCGGATGCGCCATGCTCACGGCTCGCGGTCGAACCGGGCAGCGCGCTTCTCCACGAAGGCACTCATGCCCTCGCGCTGATCGGCGGTGCCGAACAGGGCGTGAAACACGCGCCGTTCGTACAGCAGCCCTTCGGCAAGCGTCGTCTCCAGCGCCCGGTCCACCACCTCGCGCGCCAGCAGGGTCGCGGCGCGCGAATAGCCGGCAACCTGTGCCGCCGCGCGGCGGGTCTCCTCCAGCAGCGTCTCGTCCGGATACACGCGCGCGACCAGCCCGACCTGCCGGGCCTCGTCCGCATCGATCGTGCGTCCGGTCAGGATCATGTCCATGGCCACGCTCTTGCCGACCAGCCGGGTCAGCCGCTGCGAGCCGCCCATGCCCGGAATCACCCCCAGCTTGATCTCCGGTTGACCGAACCGGGCGCTGTGCGAGCAGTAGATCGTGTCGCACAGCATCGCCAGCTCGCAGCCGCCGCCCAGCGCGTGGCCGGACACCGCGGCGATGGTGGGCGTGCGCAGGCGGGCGATCGCCTCCCAGCCGCCCAGCATGTCGTCCAGGAAGGTCTGCGGGTAGCGCTGCGGGCGCATCTCGGTGATGTCGGCACCGGCCGCGAACGCCTTGGCGGAACCCGTCAGCACGAAACAACCCACGCCGGGGTCCTCGTCCAGCGGCACCATCATGGCCACCAGCTCGCGCAGCATCCGCTCGTTCAGCGCGTTGAGCGCCTCGGGCCGGTGCAGCGTGACGATCGCCACGCGCCCGTCGCGCTCCAGCTTGACCACGCCGTCCGTCGGCTCGTTTACGGGTTCGTCGGTCGGCTTGCTCATCGGAACGCCCTCGTCAGTCATCGGAATGCTCTCTCGCCGCGGCGGCCAGGTCCGGCAGCATGGCCGAGAAATCCTTGCCGGCACCACCCCGTTCCACGAAACGCCGGTACAGGGCCTGCGCGTGCGCGCCCAGCGGCGTCGCCGCATCGACCTGCTCCGCGGCCTGCTGGCTCAGGCCCAGATCCTTCAGCATCAGCCCGGCGGCGAACCCGGGCGCGTAGCCGTCGTCCGCCGGACTGGACGGGCCGACGCCCGGCACCGGGCAGTAGGTGTTGACCGACCAGCACGATCCGGACGAGGTCGAGATGACCTCGTACAGGCGCTGCGCCGACAGCCCGAGCTTCTCGCCCAGCGCGAACGCCTCGCAGGTGCCGATCATCGAGATGCCCAGCAGCATGTTGTTGCAGATCTTGGCCGCCTGTCCGGCACCTGCGTCGCCGCAGTGCACGCGGCGTTGCCCGAGGATCTCCAGCAGCGGCACGGCCGCGTCGTACGCGGCCGGCGAGCCGCCGACCATGAAAGTCAGCGTGCCGGCCGTGGCGCCACCGATGCCGCCGGACACCGGCGCATCGACCGACAGCAGTCCGGTCTCGCCGGCCAGGCGGTGCGCCGCCCGTGCGCTGTCGACATCTACCGTGGAGCAGTCGATCAGCACGGCACCGGCCCGTGCCGCGGGCACGATCTGCCGGTACACCGATTCAAGGATCGGCCCGTCGGGCAGCATCGTGATCACCGCCTCGCGATCCGTCGCCGCCGCCTGCGCGGTATCGACGCGCGTCACGCCATCGATCTCGATCGCGGCGGTGTCGAAGCCTGCCACGTCGTGCCCGGCCCTCGCCAGGTTGGCCGCCATCGGTGCGCCCATGTTGCCCAGGCCGATGAATCCGATTCGCATCATGTTCTTGTCCGTGTCATGCCCTTGTCCGTGCCATGCCGCTGGTCACTTCCATCTCGTCAGTCGAACCGCAGGTCGCCACCGGGCGCCGCTCGCTTCATGGTCTCGATCAGCTCGGCGTCCACCTGCCCGACACCCGCTTGCCGCCAGCGCGGCGCACCGTCCTTGTCGATCAGAACAGCACGCACCCCTTCGAGCAGATCGCCCTGCTCGACGGCGCGCGAGGAGAATCGGTATTCCCGTACCAATGCAGCCTCGACCCCCGGGTCCCGACGGGCTGCCCTTGTCAGGTCGAACGCCAGGTGCAGTGCCAGCGGAGAAGCCGCGGCGATGCGCTCGTGCGCCTCGCCCACCCAGGCTCGCTCGTCCTGCTCGAGGGCCGCGAGCACATCGCTCAGCGTGGACTGCCCGAACAGCGCATCGATGGTCGGCGCACGCTCGGCAAGCGTCGAGGCGCCGGACGACATACCGGACGACGGTGCCGCATCGTCGATCGCCGCCGGTCCATCGCCCGCCACCAGCGCCGCGGCGAGGGCTGCGAGCCGTTCGTGCGGCACGAACCGGTCGGCAAGCCCGGCGTGCAGCGCATCGGCGGTGCCCATGCGCGCCCCGCTCAACGCCAGGTACTCACCTGCGTACCCCGGTGCACGCGCCAGCAGGTGGCTGGCCCCGACGTCGGGCACCAGACCGATCGCGCACTCCGGCATGGCCAGCACGCTGCGCTCGGTCACGATGCGGTGCGAGGCGTGCGCCGACAGGCCGATGCCACCGCCCATGGTGATGCCGTCCATCACCGCAACGATCGGCTTGGGGTAGCTCGCGATCGACGCGTTCAGCCGGTACTCGTCCCGGAAGAAGCGGCGGTAGCCGTCGATGTCGCCGGCGGCGCCCTGGCGCTGGATCGCGGCGATGTCGCCGCCTGCGCAGAAGGCCCGATCGCCCTCGCCTTCCAGCAGCACGAGACTCACACGATCATCGTCACGCCAGGCGTCCAGCGCCGCCCGCATCTCCAGCAGCATGGCGTGCGACAGCGCGTTCAGCTTGCGGGCACGGCACAGCGTGATGCGACCGATCGAGCCTTCGATCCGCACTCGCAGTTCACCGCTCGCCGCACCGTTCATGCCGGCCCCGCCAGCAGTCCGCGCGCGGTGATCAGCCGCATGATCTCGTTGCTGCCCTCCAGGATCTGGTGCACGCGGATGTCGCGCACGATCTTCTCGATGCCGTAGTCCTCCAGATAGCCGTAGCCGCCGTGCAGCTGCAGGGCCTCGTCGGCGACCGCGAAGCAGCTGTCGGTGACCAGGCACTTGGCCATGGCGCAGAAGCGTGTCGCATCGGCATCCCCCCGGTCGAGCTTCCAGGCGGCCCGGTACAGGAAGGTGCGCGCCGCCTGCTGGTTGATCTCCATGTCGGCCAGCTTGAACTGCAGGGCCTGGAACCGGTCGAGCGGCGAACCGAACGCCTGCCGCTCGGCGGTGTAGGCCACGCTGCGATCGAGGGCGGTCTGCGCCGCTCCCAGCGAGCAGGCCGCGATGTTCAACCGTCCACCGTCGAGGCCGGCCATCGCGTAGCGAAATCCCTCGCCCGCGGTGCCGAGCAGCCGGTCCGCCGCCACCACGCAGCCGTCGAACTGCACCATGGCGGTGGGCTGCGCGCGCCAGCCCATCTTGCGCTCCGGTGCACCAAAGCTCAGCCCGGGCGTGCCGTCCTCCACCAGCAGCGCCGAGATGCCCGAGGCCCCCTCGCCACCGGTGCGGCACATCGTCAGGTACAGGTCCGCGTACCCGCCGCCGGAGATGAACGCCTTGTTGCCGTCGAGCACGTAGGCTCCTGCGCGCACCTGCGCACGCGTGCGCAACGCCGCGGCGTCCGAGCCGCAGCCGGGCTCGGTCAGGCAGTAGGCGGCCACGCGTTCATAGCTCAGCAGACCCGGCAGCCAGCGCTCGTGCTGCTCGGGCGACCCGTAGCGATCGATCATCCAGGCGACCATGTTGTGGATGGAGATGAAGGCGGCCACCGACGGGCAGGCCTTCGACAGCGCCTCGAACACCAGCACCGCGTCCAGCCGCGACAGGCCGGTACCGCCGTTCGCAGCCGACACGTAGAGCCCGGCGAACCCGAGTTCGCCGACCCGGCGCAGCACATCCCGCGGGATCGTGCCCTCGCGCTCCCAGCGCGAGGCGTACGGGGCGATCTCGTTGCCGGCGAAGCTCGACGCCAGCTCGACGATCGCACGCTGCTCCTCATCGGGTTCGAAGTCCATCGCTCAGCGCATGTCCACGATCAGCTTGTCGTCGTCGGTCATCGTGCTCTCGTCGACGATCGACACCGCGATCCTCACGTGGCACGCCTCGCGCACCCGCTCGGCGATCTCGGCGGCACGTGCGGTGGTATCGCCGGCCGCCTGGTGCGCATCGACGCCGCAGAACAGCACCGCCGAGTCCTGTTCGTTGTCCCGGTCCACGATCAGGCGAATCCGCCGCACCCCCTCGATGCGCGCCTGCAGGCCCTGCAGCTGCTGCGGGCGCACGAACATGCCCCGCACCTTGACCGCCTGGTCCGAACGACCGAGCCAGCCGACCAGCGCCGGCGCGCCGTCGCCCGGATCGTCCTGCGCGAAGGCCGACAGGTCGCCGGTACCGAAGCGGATCAGCGGGTAGTCATCGCGCAGCGTGGTGACCACCACCTCGCCGGTCCGGCCGAACGGCATCGCGCGCCCGGTCTCCGGATCGACGATCTCGACGATCAGGCCGTCGTCGATGCGCATCGCCTGGCGATCCGCCACGTCGCAGGCGATCAGGCCGAGTTCGGCGGTGGCGTAGACTTGCGACACGCGGATGCCGGCCTTGGCGTAGTACGCCTGCAGCCCGGGCGTGAAGGCGCCGCCGCTGACCAGGGCACGGGTGATCGGGAACGCGTGCGTGCCCGACTGTCCGTAGGCCTCACCGTAGGCCTCGATGAGCCTCTTCAGGAAATCCGGCGTACCCGCGTAGCCCGTGGCCGCGTACTGCCGGATCGCCTGGACCTGCAGTTCGACCGGAGCGTTGCCGGCCGGGATGGTCGAGCAGCCGAGCACGCGTGCGCCCGAGTCGAAGATCCACGCGCCGGGCGTGAGGTGGTAGGAGAACGTGTTGTGCACGATGTCGTCGGGCCCGAACCCGGCAGCCGCCAGCGCCCGGTCCATGCGCCAGAATTCCGGACGCATGAAGCCCGGCTCGTGGATCGGCCCGGGGGAGACGAACAGGTAGTCCGGTCGGCTGCCCGCGGCCATGAGACCACCGAACGGCGGGGTTTCGCGCTGCAGGGCGACGAAGTCCTGCTTGCGCAGGATCGGCAGTGCCTCCAGCCCGGCCGCATCCCGGAGGGGCAGGCTCGCCACACCGGCATAGGCTTGCCGGTAGTGGCCGGCGGCCATGGCCGTCGACAGGAGCGCGTTCAACCGGTCGAGCTGCCCGGCCGTCACGCCGCGAGGGTCTGGATGCGTCATGGGAGAGGTGTGTCGGTGAGGGTTCAGCGCGGGGCCATGCGAACGGCACCGTCGAGGCGGATGACCTCGCCGTTGAGGTAGGGGTTCCCGACGATGTGCTCGACCAGGGCGGCGAATTCGCTCGGATCGCCCAGCCGGGCCGGGTGCGGGATCCGCGCGGCCAGCTCGTCCCGCACCGGTTGCGCGAACGCCTCGACCATGGGCGTGGCGAAGATCCCGGGTGCGATGGCGACCACGCGGATCGCCTTGTCGGCCAGATCCCGAGCCATCGGCAGCGTCATGGCGGACACCCCGCCCTTGGAGGCCGCGTAGGCGATCTGTCCGACCTGCCCGTCCATCGCGGCCACCGAGGAGGTGTTGACGATCACGCCGCGTTCCTCGTCGGCCGTGCCGGCGTCGTCGCCCTGATCAGCCTGATCACCCTTACCAACCTGGCCGCCTCGACGGAGCGAGCGCTGCACCATGCCCGCCGCCGATTGGGAGCCGACGTTGAACGTACCGAGCAGATTGACCGCCAGCACCTGCTGGAACAGGCCGGCATCGTGGGCCGTCCCGCGCGAGACGGTCTTCGCCGCCGGCACGATGCCGGCGCAGTTCACGGTGATCGACTCGATGCCGAACGCGGCGCGTGCGGCGACGAATCCGGCGCGCACGGATTCGGCGTCGGCCACGTCGACGCGCTGGAACAGGCCGTCGATGCGTTCGGCGACGGCCGCCCCGCCCGCCTCGTCGAGATCGAAGATCACCACGCTAGCGCCCGCGCGTGCCAGCGACGCGGCGACCGCGGCGCCCAGTCCGGATGCGCCACCGGTGACCACCGCCACGCTGTGCGCATCAATGCGCATGACATCGCTCCCATGCGCCCGGGCCGTTCAACCGAGCCACCGCTTGCGGCGCCGGTAGCTACGCACGTCCCGGAACGACTTGCGGCCCTTGTCGGACATGCCCAGGTAGAACTCCTTGACGTCCGGATTCTCGCGCAGCTCGGCGGCCGGGCCGTCCATGACCACCCGCCCCGACTCCAGGATGTAGCCGTGGTGGGCGAAGCGCAGGGCCACGCTGGTATTCTGCTCGGCCAGCAGGAAGGACACGCCCTCGCGCTCGTTGAGCTCCTTGACGATGCCGAAGATCTCCTCCACCAGCTGCGGCGCCAGCCCCATCGAGGGCTCGTCCAGCAGCACCGTCTCGGGCCGGGACATCAGCGCACGGCCGATGGCGCACATCTGCTGCTCGCCGCCCGAGGTGTAGCCCGCCTGGGAGCGGCGCCGCTCGCGCAGCCGCGGGAAATAGGTGTAGACCCGCTCCAGGTCGGCGGCGATCGCACCGCGCCCGTCGCGGCGCGTGTACGCACCGGTCAGCAGGTTCTCCTCGATGCTCAGGTGCTCGAAGCAGTGCCGCCCCTCCATGACCTGGATGAGACCGCGCCGCACCAGGTCGGCCGGCATCTCCCGGCCGATGCGCTGCCCGCGATAGCTGACGTGCCCCTTGGTGATCTCGCCGCGCTCGGAGTGCAGCAGGTTGGAGATCGCCTTGAGCGTGGTCGTCTTGCCGGCCCCGTTGCCGCCGAGCAGCGCGGTGATGCCGCCATCGGGCACCGACAGGCTGACCCCCTTCAGCACCAGGATCACGTGGTGGTAGATCACCTCGATGTTGCTGACCTGCAGCAAGGGCTCGGCGGCGGTGTCGGCCTGGGTGTCGGGCATGCTCGTTCCGGGCGTCGGGTCGGGGCGGTGACGACCCGGTCGCGGGCACCGTGCCGCCGCGACCCGGGTCCTGGCGGTCGGATCAGCCGCAGGAGGGCTCGATGCCGTTCTCGGCGGCGAAGGCCTCGGAGTCCTCGATCACCAGCGCATCGATCACCTCGGTGTCGGTCGTGGAGAAGTCGCTGATCGTCAGGAACTCGCCGGCCGCCGCATCCCATTGCTGCACCGCCACCAGACCCGGACCGCCGTGGTTCTCGCAGCTAACCGAGAAGGCGGGGCCGAAGTTCGGCATGCCGAGTTCGCTCATCAGATCCTCGGTGATCTCCAGCGCCTCCATGCCGTCGCGCATCTGCTGCGGCGTGATCTCCTCCACGCCGTGGATCCCCTGTGCGGTCCGGGCCGCCTCCACCGCCAGCATCGCCGCGTACAGCCCGCGGTTGTACAGGACCTGGCCGGCCTGATCGCCGGTGCCTGCCGCCTTGCCGGTGCCGTAGACGTACTGCTCGAGATCCTCGTACAGCGGGAAGTCGCTGCCGGGGGCGTGGAAGGTCAGCGCCTTGTAGCCGTCGGCCTTGTCACCGACCGGCTTCACGTCGTTCTCCGACCCGGACCACCAGATGCCGATGAAGTTCTCCATCGGGTAGCGGATATTGGCCGCCTCCTGGATGGCGGTCGGGTTCATCACGCCCCAGCCGTACATCGCCACGTAGTCCGGTTGTTCGCGGCGGATCTGCAACCATTGCGATTTCTGCTCCTGCCCCGGAGGATCGACCGGCAGCAGCGACAGCGTGAAACCGTGCTTTCTCGACAACTCCTCCAGCGTCCGGATCGGCTCCTTGCCGTAGGCGGAGTTGTGGTACACCAGCGCGAGCGTCTTGCCCTCGATGGCGCCGTCGTTGATCTCCAGCAGGTGATTGACGATCGCCGAGGCACCGTCCCAGTAGTTGGCCGGGTAGTTGAACACGGTCGGGAACACGCTGCCGTTCTTGGCCGAGGTGCGTCCGTAGCCCATGGTGTGCAGCGGAATGCCGTCGGCGGCCGACTTCGGGATCAGCTGGTAGGTGATGCCGGTGGACAGCGGCTGGTACACCAGCGCCCCTTCGCCCTTGGTGGACTCGTAGCACTCCACCCCCTTCTCGGTGTTGTAGCCGGTCTCGCACTCGATCACGCGGATCGGCACGCCACCGATGCCGCCATCGCGCTCGTTGACCAGCGTGAAGTAGTCCTCGTAACCGTCCGCGAACGGGATGCCGCCGGCCGCGTACGGACCGGTGCGATAGCTGAGCGAGGGGAACACCAGGTCCGCCATCGCGGCGGGCGCCACGATCAGCCCCGCCAGGGTCATGCTTGTCAACAGCTTGAACTTCATGCTTGTCCTCCAGGTTTTGGTTTGAGCCGCATCGCGCGGCGTGTCGAGACGTTCACCGTCAGCCGTCAGTGCGGAAACGGCCACACACGCAACTTCTGCTTGATCGTGCGCCACAACCGGGCGAGCCCGTGCGGTTCGAGAATCAGGAACCCGATGATCAACGCCCCCACGATCACGAACTCCAGGTGCGCGGCGATGTCGGTCGCCCAACCGAGCTGCCCGACCAGCAGGTTCTTCAACGCCACCGGCAGCAGCACCATGAAGGCGGCCCCCAGGAACGACCCCAGCACCGAGCCCAGCCCGCCGATGATGACCATGAACAGCACCAGGAACGACTTCTGGATGCCGAACGCCTCGCCCACCTCGGCCGCCCCGAGATACACCGCGAACAGCAGCGCACCGCTGATGCCGATGTAGAACGAGCTGATGCCGAAGGCGGTGAGCTTGGCCTTCAGCGGGTTGACACCGATGATCTCGGCGGCGATGTCCATGTCGCGGATCGCCATCCAGCTGCGGCCCAGGTGACCGCGCGTCAGGTTGCGCGCCACCAGCGCCAGCACCAGCGCGAATACCAGGCAGAACAGGTAGGTGGCCCAGGCGCTGGTGTCCGGCCCGGTCACGTTGACACCGAACACGGCGCGCTCGGGAGCGGTGATCTGTCCGGATGCCGAGTAGTTGAACGACCACTCCCACGTGTTGAACAGCCACACCAGGAAGAACTGGGCCGCCAGGGTCGCCACCGCCAGGTAGAAGCCCTTGATGCGCAGCGACGGCAGGCCGAACAGGATGCCCACCAGTGCGGTCATGATCCCGCCCAGCAGCACCGAGAAGAACACGTTGATGGGCGGCAGCGCATGGCGCACCCACTCGCCCGCCTCCCCCGGCAGGTAGATGTCGAACCCGGTCATGAACTTGTAGCAACTGTAGGCGCCCACCGCCATGAAGCCGCCGGAGCCGAGCGACACCTGACCGCAGTAGCCGGTGAGGATGTTCAGGCCGAGCGCTGCGATCGAGTAGATCAGGAACGGCAGCACGATCGCCTTGACCCAGTAGTCGTTCAGCAGGAACGGCACGACTAGGAAGGCGATGCCGAGCATCGCGTGGTAGGCATGGCGATCGAGCGCGATCGGGAAGGTCTGCCCGTCCGAGCGGTAGCTGGTCTTGAACTCGCCGACGTCGCGGTAGAACATCAGCGCAGCTCCCGGGCACGGTGATGCGGACTCGGAATGCGCTCGGCCCGCGTGGTGAGGTGAATCATGGTCAGACCCGCTCGATGATCTTTTCGCCGAACAGGCCCTGCGGCCTGAACACCAGGAACACCAGCGCGAGCATGTAGGCGAACCAGTTCTCCGTGGCACCGCCCAGGAACGGGGCACCGATCAGGAACTCGAACAGCTTCTCGCCCACCCCGATGATCAGCCCGCCGACCACCGCACCGGGGATGGAGGTGAAACCGCCGAGCATCAGCACCGGCAAGGCCTTCAGCGCGATCAGCGACAGCGAGAACTGCACGCCCGACTTCGCCCCCCACATGGCACCCGCCACCAGCGCCACGAAGCCTGCGATCGACCAGACGATGACCCAGATGGTGCGCAGCGAGATGCCGACCGACAGGGCGGCCTGGTGATCGTCGGCGACCGCGCGCAGCGCCCGACCGGTCCGGGTGTACTGCGAGAACAGCACCAGGGCGGTGACCAGCAGGATGGCGATCAGCGCGGCGTAGAGGTCCAGCGTGTCGATGTAGAAGCCGAAGAAGTCCTCGCCGCCCAGGCCCGCGGTGGCGTTCTCTATCCACAGGTTGCCGCCCTGGGGTATGCCGATGTCGAGCCGCTTGATCTCCGCGCCCCACATCAGCTGGCCGAAGCCCTCCAGGAAGTAGGCCAGCCCGATGGTGGCCATGAACAGGATGATCGGCTCCTGGTTGACCAGGTGCTTGAGCACCAGCCTCTCCACCAGGAGGGCGAACAGCACCATCAGGCACAGCGACAGGGCGATGGCCACCACCGTGGGCAGCGTCCAGCCGAAATGGTGCACCTCCAGCCCGAACACCGCGTTGATCAGGTGGGAGAATGGGATCTGCCCGGTCTGCAGGCCGACCAGCGACTGCGCGGCGAACAGCGCCATGACGCCCTGCGCGTAGTTGAACACGCCCGAGGCCTTGAAGATCAGCACGAAGCCCAGCGCCACTAGCGAGTACATCACGCCGGTCATCAACCCGTTGAGCACCACCTCGATGCCGTAGTAGACGTCAGCGGACATCGGCGGCTCCGTACCGGTTCGGCTCGGTCATGTTCGGCTCGGTCATGTTCGGCTCAGTCATGGGCCACGCCCAGGTAGGCGTCGATGACCGCCTGATCGTTGCGCACCTCGTCGGGCGTGCCGTCCCCGATCTTCGCCCCGTAGTCCATCACCACGACGCGGTCGGAGATGTCCATGACCACGCCCATGTCGTGCTCGATCAACGCGATGGTGGTGCCGAACTCCTCGTTCACGTCCAGGATGAAGCGCGACATGTCCTCCTTCTCCTCGACGTTCATGCCGGCCATCGGCTCGTCGAGCAGCAACAGCGACGGTTCGGACACCAGCGCACGTCCCAGCTCGACCCGCTTCTGCATGCCGTACGACAGGCTGCCCACCGGCGCCTTGCGAATCGACTGGATCTCCAGGAAATCGATGATGCGCTCGGCACGCTCGCGCTGCGCGATCTCCTCGCGTTCGGCCGCGCCCTTCCAGATCGCCTGCGCGAACAACCCCGAGCGCATGTGCGTCAAACGCCCGGTCATGATGTTGTCCAGCGTCGACATCCCCTTGAACAGCGCGATGTTCTGGAAGGTGCGCGCCACGCCCAGGCGGGCGATCTCGTAGGGTTTCATCGAGGCGCGGAGCTCGCCGCGGTAGCGGATCTCGCCCTCCTGCGGGTGATAGAAACCGCTGATCACGTTCAGCATCGACGACTTGCCAGCCCCGTTCGGCCCGATGATCGCCCTCACCTCGCCTTCGCGGATGTCGAAGGAGATGTCCTTGATCGCGGTGACGCCGCCGAAGCGCAGCGTGATCCCGATCAGCTCCATCACCGGCACCTGCGCGACGGCGGCCTCGCTCGCCGATGCGGACGGTGCCGGCGCCTGCGCCTGCGCGCTCACGCCGGCTCCCCGCGCGTGCCGGCACCGGAACGCTGCCGGGCCGTATCGGATGCGACCTGCGCCACCTCGACGGTCGCCACGTCGTGCAGGGCGAGCACGGCGCGGATCGTGCCGCGGCGCCCGTCCTCGTAGGTGACCTCGGTCTCGACATCGAGGGTCGTCGAGCCGTCGTGCAGCGCCTCGATCAGGGTGCCGTACTTGTCCTCCACGATGCGGCGACGCACCTTGCCAGTCCGGGTGATCTCGCCATCGTCCGGGTCCAGTTCCTTGTGCAGCACCAGGAAGCGCCGGATCTGGCAGTCGAACAGGCGCTCGTCCTCGGCGACCGAGCGGTTCACCTGCTCGATGTGCTCGCCGATCGAGGCGCACACCTTCGGGTGGGCGGCCAGCTCCTGGTAGGAGGCGTAGGCGATGTTGTTGCGCTCGGCCCAGTTGCCGACCGCGCTCAGGTCGATGTTGACGAAGGCGGTGCAGAACGCGCGGTCGCGCCCGAACACCACCGCTTCGAGGATGTCGGGGTAGAACTTCAGCTTGTTCTCGACGAACTTCGGGGCGAACAGGTGCCCGTTCGCCAGCGTGCCGACATCCTTCGCCCGGTCGATGATGCGCAGGTGACCGTTGCCCGAATCGAAGAAGCCGGCGTCCCCGGTGGCCACCCAGCCCTCGCTGTCGCGGGTTCCGGCTGTGGCTTCCGGGTTCTTGTAGTACTCGCGAAACGCGCCCGGTGAGCGGTAGTGCACCTCGCCGTCGGCATCGATGCGGATCTCCACGCCCGTGCACGGCACGCCGACGGTATCCGGATGAACCTGCCCGTCCGGCTGCTGGGTCAGGAACACGCACGCCTCGGTCTGGCCGTACAGCTGCTTCAGGTTGATGCCGAGCGCGCGGTAGAAATCGAAGATCTCCGGACCGATCGCCTCGCCGGCGGTGTAGCCCACGCGCACCGAGGACAGGCCGGTGGCGTTGAGCAGCGGGGCGAGGATCAGCGCGTGATCGATGCGGTGCAGCAGGCGGTCCGTCCAGCCGACCGGGCGCCCTTCGAGCAAGGCCGGCCCCGTGGTGCGGGCACGCCGCAGGGCACCGTCGAACAGCCAGCGCCTGGCCGCCGACGCATCCTCCATGCGGATCCGGATCGAGGTCAGCAGGCCTTCGAAGAAGCGCGGCGGCGCGAAGAAGTAGGTCGCCCCGATCTCCCTCAGATCCGCGTGCATGGTGCCGGCGTTCTCCGGGCAGTTGACGCAGAAGCCGGCCCAGGTGGCCTGCGCCATGGAGAACACGAAGTCCCCGACCCAGGCCATCGGCAGGTAGGCCAGGATGCTCTCGCGCTCGTCGAGCGCATCGAACGCGCAGCTGTTCATCGCGGTGACCAGCACGTTGTCGTGCGACAGCACCACGCCCTTGGGCCGGCCGGTCGTGCCCGAGGTGTAGAGCACCACGGCCGCATCGGTGCCGCTGGCCGCCGCCGAGCGCCGCTCCAGCTCGGCGCCGAGCTCCGCCAGCCGCTCGCGCCCGCATCGCTGCACGCTGGCCAGCTCGTGCAGCCGCCGGTGATCGTAGGTGCGAAGCCCGCGGGCATCGAGGTAGAGGATGTGCTCCAGCTGCGGGGTGCGCTCGGCGATCTCCAGCAGCTTGTCGACCTGTTCCTGGTCGTCGACCACCGCGAAGCGGGCGCCGCAGTGCTCCATGACGTAGGCGGCCTCGTCGGCGTTGGCATCCTGGTACACCGGCACCGGGATCGCACCGCAGTACTGGGCGGCGACCACCGTCCAGTAGAAGGGGGGCCGGTTGCGGCCGATGATGGCGACCGCATCGCCCGGCATCAGCCCCAGGTCCAGCAGCCCGGCGGCGAGCGCACGGATCTGCTCGTGCGCCTGCGTCCAGGTCCAGCTCTGCCAGATGCCGAACGCCTTCTCGCGGTAGGCGGGCCGCTCGGCGAAGCGGGTCGCGTTGCGCTGCACCACCCGTGGAAAGGTGCCGAGTTCCGGCGGGACCGTCGTGATGCTCGTCAACGCTGGCGTTCTCCGGGGCCGCTGGTCATCGCGCGCCGGGATCGACGTCCTGTCGGATACGTTCCACTGCGGCACGATCATCATGCCGCAGCAGAATGTCGGCAACGTGTCCGGATTGTTGCGAACTGTTACGGATCCACCCGGATCGCCGGGTGCGGGAGCCGCAAACGACAACGCCCCGACCGATGAGGGCCGGGGCGCTGTCCGTCACGTACCTGTCCGGTGCCGATGCCGGGGCATCGGCACCACGTTCAGCCGGGTGCGGGTACCGCGCCCGATGCGCCGGCGACGTCCTCGGACAGCGTCGGTATGCCGGCCTTCTCGCGCTGGCTGTCGCGCAGGATCGCCTTGATCAGCGCCACCGCCATCAGCAGCATCACCACCGAGAACGGCAGCGCACCGATCACCATCGCGGTCTGGATCGCGGTCAAGCCGCCGACCAGCAGCAGGGCTGCCACGACCGCGCCGAGCGCGATGCCCCAGAAGATGATGTGCGGACGCGCCTTCGGGCCTTCGTCGCCCGCCGCGTTGATGGTATTGACGATCAGCACCGCCGAGTCCGCCGAGGTGACCAGGTAGGTCATCAGCAGGATCACGATCATCACCGCCATCAGGTAGCCGAGCGCCGGCGAGAGCATGTGCGCGGTCATGGCGAAGATCTTGTCGCCATCGGCCGCCGAGGCGATGACGCCGGCGGCGTCGCCGTTCAGCTCCAGGTCGATGGCGGTACCACCGGCGAAGGCGAACCAGACGAAGCACATGATCGAGGGCACGATCATGGCGCCGAGCACGAACTCGCGCACGGTGCGCCCCTTCGAGATGCGCGCCAGGAACACGCCCACGAACGGGGCGAACGCCACCCACCACGCCCAGTAGAACACCGACCAGGCACCCTGCCAGGCGGCCAGCGCGTCGTTGGTCTCGGTGCCGTCCGCTCGCCACACCCGGAACAGCGTCTGCGGCAGCTCGACCAGGTAGTCGCCCATGCCGAACACCAGCGCCTTGAGACCGAACAGCGTGGCGCCGAAGATCAGGAAGAAGCCCAGCAGCAGGATGCTGAGCACCATGTTGATGTTGGACAGCCACTTAATGCCCTTGCCGACGCCGGACAGCGCCGACACGGTCGATGCGCCCATGATGACGACGATGGCAACGATGATGCCCATGTTGGACGAGGTGCCGTCCTCGTTCATCAGCCACTCCCCCACGCCGATGCGCGACATGCCGGCGACGAACTGCTCCACCCCGAAGCCGAGCGTCTGCGCCACGCCCAGGATCGTGGCCACCACGGCCACCACGTCCACCACGTGCCCGAACGGCCCGGACATGGCGCGGCCGAACAGCGGCGTGAGACCGGAACGCACGGTGAGCGGCAACGAGCGCCGGTAGCTGAAGTAGGCCAGCGACAGGCCGACGATCGCGTAGCAGGACCAGGCGGAGAAGCCCCAATGCAGGAAGGACCACTTGTAGGCGTTGCGCACGTTGTCTGCACCGGCCGCGGTGGCCAGTTGCCGGATCACGTCCGGGTTGTCGTTGAAGTGGTACATGGGCTCGGCCACCGCCCAGGTCAGCATGCCCACGCCGATACCGGCGCCGAACATCATCGAGAACCACGAGAAGTTGGTGAATTCCGGGCGCTCGTGGTCCTGGCCGAGCCGCAGCTTGCCGGCCGCGGGCCACAGGGCCAGCAGCAGGCACACCAGCACGAAGGCGGCGATGCACCAGGTGTACCAGGTGGCGAAATTCTGCAGGATGAACGCGTTGAACACGTTAAGCACCGCACCGGACTGCTCGGGGAAGGCCACCGCCCAGATCACCAGCGCACCGATCAGGATCTTGCTGGAGATGGTGACCTGCCGGCTGAAACCCTTGTAGAAGCCGTCGACCGCGGTGCGTATCGGCAGATCCATCAACGGGGGTCGTAGCGCCATGCGTTGCTCCTGCGAAGACTGCGCGTGTTCGCGCCGCCACACACTACAACACGAGGTTCGAACATGAAAGCCGGGCCACCGGCCCCCGGCGACCCCCGACCGCCCCCCGGGCCCGCCGTCGTGCGCGGTACCAACTACGGCCGGGCGATGATGTAGCCCAGCCAGCAGGCGTAGTCCTCGGCGTCGTCGGTGGCGATGTACTCGTCGAGCGCCTCGTCGGTCTCGGCATCGAACTCCTGCCGGTACACGATGCTCTCGGAGTAGCCGGCCTCGGCCAGGATCTCGCGCAGCTCGCGCGCGCCCCACACCCGCCAGGTGTAGCTGAACGCCTTCTTCAGCTTCGACTTGTCGGGGAAGGTGAAGTGGATGTGGCACTTGAGCTCGTTGGTGATCGCGTTGAACTCGGCCTGCTCCCAGATGTAGCGGAACCCGTCCAGCTTGCGCTTCTCCTTCTGGGTCTGGTAGCACTCCGAGCCGCCGAACACGTCGAGAAACAGCAGCCCGTCATCGACCAGCGCCTCGCGGGTGCGCCTGAAGTAGTCGAGCATCACCTGGCGCTCCTGGAAGAACCAGTAGCTGAAGTTGTACGCCTGCAGCACGTCGACCTTGTCGGTGCTCACCTCGCGCACGTCCCCGCGCACGATCTGCAGGCGCTTGCGCTCGGCCGGCGCCAGGGTCGACACGTTGTGCTGCTCGGCCCAGTCGAGCACCTCGGGATCGATGTCGATGGCGATCGCGGTGTTCTCGTCATTGCGCCGCACCCAGTCCACCGAGGAGATCGCCGTGCCGCAGAAG